>ERZ808028.908-NODE-908-length-20478-cov-9.110338_pt1 | contig 20478 bp, 23 predicted proteins | sample MGYA00380184_ERZ808028 | MGnify/ENA primary metagenome ERZ808028 (study PRJEB31490, sample SAMN06133397) | mouse gut metagenome | isolation source: J8_1 | host: mice | place: China: Chengdu | collected 2015-05 ...
AACTCCGACTGGGTGCGCTCCGCCTGGTCGATCTTCATGGACATGTCGTTGATGCTGTCCACCAGCTCGCCCATCTCGTCGTCGGACTTCTTCTCCATCTGCACCCCGTAGCTGCCCGCGGCGATGCGTTTGGCGGTCTCCGTCACCCGGATCACCGGGTCCAGCACCGAGCGGATGAAATAGGAGGCGATCAGGCCCATGACCACCAGGATGACCAGTCCGACGGCGGAGGTCAAGGCGATGATGCGGGCCATCTGGGCGTGGACCTGGCGCAGGGAGGTGACCATGCGCACCACGCCCACCACCGCGCTGTTGTAGATGACCGGGGCGGAGGCGGAGATCACCTCGTCGCCGGTGTCCGGGTCCTGGCCGATGTGGGTCTTGACCCGCTTCTCCCCGATGGCGGCGGACACGTCGGGGCTGTGGGCGCTGGCGCCGGAAATGTCCATCATGGAGGACATGAGCACCCGGCCGCTGGGGTTCAGGATCTGCACCTCGATGGTGGTTTTTTCCTCGAACTGGCTGATGAACTGCCGGGCGGTGGACAGGTAGGTGGTCTCGGTGTAGTTGCGGAACATCCCGGCGGCGGTCTGGGCCTTGCTCTCCAGGGTGGCCAGGATGGTGGAGGTGTAATAGCTGTACATGGCCAGGGAGAAGGCGCTCACCGCGATGGCCACCACCACCAGCGTCACCGCCAGGGTATTCAGCAGCCAGCGTACCCGCAGCCGGCCCCTGGGGCGGCCTTGGGCGGGGCTCTCCGCCGGAGCGTCCTCCAGGGCCTTGTCCTCCCGCTTGGGGGCCATGGGCAGATTTCGGCGCCGTTTCCGGCGGCTCTCCTGGTCCATCCTGTGGTCACCTCCCTCCGGCGCGGCGCCGGGTCATCTCATGTCTCCCACTCGTATCCGTAACCCCACACAGTGCTGATGTGGGCCGGATTTTGTGGATCGTCCTCTAATTTGATGCGCAGGCGGCGGATGTTCACGTCCACGATCTTCAGCTCGCCCAAATACTCTTTGCCCCACACCGCCTCCAGGATCTCCTCCCGGGCCAGGGCCTTCCCCGGGTTCTCCATGAACAGCTTCACAATGGAGTACTCCACCTGGGTGAGTTTGACGCGCTTGCCGCCTTTCTCCAGGGTGCGGTTGCGGGTGTTGAGCAGGAAGGGGGGCTGGCTGATCTCGTCCACGTCCTGGACGGGCACGCCGCCGGTGCGGCGGAACAGGGCGTCCACCCGGGCGGTGAGCTCCGCGGGGGAGAAGGGCTTGGTGACGTAGTCGTCCGCGCCCGTCATCAGCCCGCTGACCTTGTCCATCTCCTGTGTGCGGGCGGTGAGCATGATGATGCCCATCTGGGAGTTACCCGCCCGGATGCGGCGGCACACCTCGAAGCCGTCGATCTCCCCGGGGAGCATGATGTCCAGCAGGGCCACCTTCACGTCGGGATTCTTTTGAATGAGGGCCAGCGCCTCCTCGCCGGTGCCGGCCTCGATGGTGTCATAGCCCGCCCGCTTCAGGTTGATGACCACAAAGCTGCGGATATTGGTCTCGTCCTCCAAAACCAGAACCTTGCGCATGTTGATACGTTCCCCGCTTTCTTTATTTCACACAATTTTTATCTGCTGGACCAAGCGGCGGTAATGGGCTTGAACCGCTGGGTGAGCTCCTCCGGGTCCAGGCCGCTGTCCCACACCCCGGGCTCGAAGGAGGCGCAGTAGATGGCGCTGCTGTCGCTGTACAGTACCGTCCGCCCCGGCTGCTTGGACCGGGACACCCGGTTGCTGCCGGTGAGGCGGTAGATGGTGAGGAACTTTTCCGGCCTCCCGCCTCGGTCCGGCCAGTGGTAGAACGCCACCGCCCGCTCCCCCCGGCTGCTGAGGCTGTCGTCCCGGGCCACGGTGATGTTGTTGATGTCCCAGCCGTTGGGCACGATAAAATACCAGCCGTCGGTGTAGGAGTGGTAGGTGATGCCCACCGTGGCGCTGCGGCCGCCGGAGTCCACCTGCTGCCAGTAAATGAGGTATTGGGCGTTGGGGTCCTCCGGCTCCGGGGGGGTGAGCAGCTGGGGCCGGGGGATCTCCAGTACGCCGTCGTTGTTGATGTCAGTGGTGGTGGCGTCGGTGTTGGTCCAGGCGGTGGCCAGGCTCACCCCGCTCTCCGCGTCCCGGGTGACGTTGGCCAGTCCCGCCCGGTCCAGGGTGAGCACGTCGGTGACGTAGCCGTTTTCCAGCTCCAGGGTGGCGTACACCCCCAGCTGGCCGTCCGCGAGCAGGCCGGCCTCCGCCCGCACCACGTCCTTGAGCCCGTCGGACAGCGCCCCGGTGGAGGACAGCGCCATCACGCCGTTTTGGCAGTCGTAGTACTCCGCCACGTTGTAGCCCTCGCCGGTGGTGTCCTGCTGAAAGACAATCAGCTCCTTGCTGCCGTCCTGGTCCAGGTCCACGGTGATGTAGCCCTCGTTATAGGTGGTGTTCATCAGCTCATTGGCGCCGCTCTGGGTGAAGTTGTAGGCGGAGAGGATGTGCACCCCGGCGCTGAGCTGCCAGCTGACGATGAGCTCCCGGCTTCCGTCCCCCGTCAGGTCCTCATAGGCCACCGAGTTGATGGAGGTGCCCGCCCCGGACACCATGGCCGACTGGTGATAGGTCTGGTCGGCCCCCTGGCGGAACAGGCACACCCGCATGGGCGTCTCCTCCGCGGCGGTCACCCGAAGGAACACCGCCGCCGTCTCCTGCTCGCCGTCGCCGTCCATGTCCAGCAGCTGGATGGTGGAGGTATTGCTCCCGTAGTTGATGGTGGCGTATTCCGCCCCCAGCTCGCTCATGGTGGCGTCGATGGTGCTTTGAAGGTCCCGGTACTCCTGGGGGAGCACGGGCAGGGCGTACAGCTTTTCCACCGGGTCGAATACGCAGCCGCTCAGGCACAGCCCCAGGGCGGCCCCCAGAACGGCCAGCCGAACCCTCCGCTTCATCGCGCTCCCCTCCTTTGTCGGGACTTTGTGTCACAATACAGTTAGAGGATATTATATCACAGTTTTTTCCCCCTGCCTATGGATTTTTTGTGAATGCGTAAAATTTTCAAAAAGGACGGGGCCGCGCCCCGCGGCGCGTCCCCGTCCTCCCTTAGTAGTGATATTTTTTGCGCAGCGCCCACAAAAACGCCGCCGCCACCGCCACGGCCAGGGTCTCCGCCGCCACGATGGACAGCCAGATTCCGTCCACCCCCCAGATCAGCGGGAAGATGAGCACCGCCGCCACCTGGAATACCAGGGTGCGCAGAAAGGAGATGGCGGCGGACACCAGGCCGTTGTTCAGCGCGGTGAAGAAGGATGAGCCGAACACGGCGAAGCCCGAGAACAAAAAGCCAAAGGAGAAGATAAAGAAGGCCTGGGCGGTGAGCTCCAGCAGGTCGTGGTCATACCCCACGAAGAGCAGGGACAGGGGCCTTGCCAGCAGCTGGGCGGCGGCGAACATGACGGCGGCAAACACGGCGATGACCGCCGTGCTCCGGCGGCGCAGGCTCCGCAGCTCCCCGTGGTTCTGGGCCCCGTAGTGGTAGCCGATCACCGGGGCGGTCCCCACCGAATAGCCGATGAACACCGCCTGGAACACCAGGCTGACGTACATCAGCACCCCGTAGGCCGCTACGCCGTCCTCCCCGGCGTAGCGCAGCAGCTGGGCGTTGAAGAGCATGCTCACCAGCGACCCGGAGATGTTGCTCATTAGCTCCGACGAGCCGTTGGCGCAGGTCTTGGCCAGCGCCCTGAGATCCAGCCTGGTCCGGCCCAGCCGGAGCAGGCTGGAGTTGGGCCGGGCGAAATAGATGAGGGGGATGACCCCGCCCACCAGCTGGCTCAGGGCGGTGGCGGCGGCGGCCCCCTCCAGCCCCCAGCGCAGCGCCCCCACGAACAGGGCGTCCAGCGCCATGTTGGCGCACCCCGCCGCCACCGTCACCACCAGCCCCAGGGTGGGCTTTCCCGCCGTGGCGAACAGGCATTGGAACTCAAACTGCAGGATGTATGCCGGGATGGCCAGCAGGATGATCCGGGCGTAGGTGACGCTGTCCTCCAAGAGCCGGCCCTGGGCGCCCAGGGCCGCCGCTATGGGCCGGATCAGCAGCACTCCCAGAGCCCCCAGCGCCACGCCGCAGGCGATGGAGGCATAGACGATAAGGGAAAACACGCGGTTGGCCTCCTCCGCCCGCCCCTCTCCCAGGGTTTTGGCGATGAGCGCGCTGCCGCCGGTGCCGAACATGAAGCCGGCGCAGCCCATGATGATCAGCACGGGGTAGATGAAATTGACCGCGGTGAAGGGGGTCTTGCCCACGAAGTTCGACACAAAAAAGCCGTCCACCACGCCGTAGATGGAGGTGAACACCATCATTACGATGGACGGCAGGGTGTAGCGCAAAAGCTTTGAATAGGTAAAGTGGTCTGACAACTGGATCTTCATTTCCGCCTTTGCTCCTTTTAGAGTCGTTTCACTTTTTCCTTGAAGGCGGACACAAAGCGCCCAGTGAGCTCCAGGTACGTCCGCATCTCCTCCCTGCTCCAGGAGGTGTATATCTCGTCCTCCAGCTCGATCAGCGGCGCCGCCGTGCGCAGGGCCAGCTCCCGGCCCCGCTGGGTGAGGCGGACGTTTTTCCCCCGGCCTCCCGCCGCCTCCAGGAGGATGATCCCCTCCCCCTCCAGCTTGCGGATGGCGGAGTTGATGGTCTGTTTGCTCATCCCCGACTGCCGGACGATCTCATGGAGGGCGCAGGAGCCCCCTTCGCTGCACAGCGTATACAGCACGGATACTGTGCTGTCCGACAGGCCAAGCTTCACCGCCGCCTCGTGGTATGCTCCGTTGATCTCCCCCATCAAGTGATTGAAACGCCTCAGCTCTTTTGAAACGTTGATATCCATTGCCTTCCTCCTGAAGTCCGAAATCGTACCAACTACTATAGTACGAAATCATACCACTGTCAACCGTTTTTTGTCCCATTGCACAGTTGCCATTTTTGCTTTTTTGCGGTATGATAATGCGATGTCCGCGAAGTCCCTTGGAAAAGGAGTGATCTCATATGGACGAACGCCTCTGGGGCATCCTGCTGGACTCGTTTCCCAAAATTCTGCTCCCCGGGCTGACGGTCACCATCCCCCTCACCGCCATCGCGTTCACCTTCGCCATGGTCATCGCCGTGGCGGCGGCGATGGTCCAGTTCGCCAGGGTGCCCGTGCTCACCCAGCTGTGCCGGCTGTATATCTGGGTCTTTCGGGGCACCCCCTTGCTGGTGCAGCTCTTTGTGGTGTTCTATGGGATGCCGAAGGCGGGAATCACCATCGACGCCTTTCCCGCCGCCGTCATCGTGTTCTCCCTCAACGAGGGGGCTTACTGCGCCGAGACCGTCCGGGCGGCGCTGGAGTCGGTGCCCTCCGGACAGCTGGAGGCGGGCTACTGCGTGGGGATGAGCTATATGCAGACCATGCGGCGGGTCATCCTGCCCCAGGCCATGCGCACCGCCTTCCCGCCCCTGTCCAACTCCCTCATTGCCATGGTGAAGGACACCTCTTTGGCCGCCAACATCACGGTGGTGGAGATGTTCCGGGCCACCCAGCAGATCAACGCCCGGGTGTACGAGCCCTTGGCCCTCTACATAGAGGTGGGGCTGATCTATCTGCTGTTCTCCACTGTGCTGACCTGGCTGCAGCGGCTGGGGGAGAAGAAGCTGGGGGCCTATGAAGGCCGGGAGGTGTGACCCATGCTGGAAATTCGAGGCATCCGCAAGTCTTTCGGCGCCCTGGAGGTGCTCAAGGGCGTCGACCTGACGGTGGAAAAAGGGGATGTGGCGGCCGTCATCGGCCCCAGCGGGTCGGGCAAGACCACCCTGCTGCGGTGCATGAACTTTTTGGAGCGGGCGGACGGCGGGACCCTCACCTTCGACGGGGAGACCTTCGAGCTGGGGCGCGTCGCCAAGCGGGACGCCGCCCGGCTGCGGAAAAAGACCGCCTTTGTGTTTCAGAGCTACAACCTCTTCCGCAACAAGACCGCCCTGGAAAACGTTACCGAGGGGCTGATTACGGCCCGGAGGACGCCCAAGGCCCAGGCGGTGGAGACCGCCCGCCGGGCCCTGGAAAAGGTGGGGATGCTGGACCGGGCGGACCACTACCCCAGCCAGCTGTCCGGCGGCCAGCAGCAGCGGACCGCCATCGCCCGGGCCATCGCCACCCAGCCGGAGATCATCTACTTCGACGAGCCCACCTCCGCCCTGGACCCGGAGCTCACCGGGGAGGTGCTGTCCGTCATGCGGCAGCTGGCTCAGGAGGGGATGACCATGCTGGTGGTTACCCACGAGATGGGCTTTGCCAAAAACGTCTCCAACCGAGTGATCTTTATCGAGGACGGAACCGTGGTGGAGGCCGCCCCCTCCCGGGACTTTTTTGAGCGCCCCCGCCAGGAGCGCACCCGGGAGTTTTTGCGCACCGTCATGAAGGATCTGGACGCCGGCGGCTGAGGCCGGCCTGATATCAAACATGAAAAAAGGAGTATTATCATGAACATGCACCGAATCGCGGCCCTGCTTGGTGCCGCGGCCCTCACCCTGGCCCTTCTGTCCGGATGCAGCCAGACGGGGGGCCAGCCCTCCTCCGGCGTAGCGCCGGAGAGCGGCCCCGCCCAGACGGACGCCCCCCAGATGACCGACGCGGGCGCCGACCTGCTGGCCCAGATCCAGTCCAAGGGGGAGATCGTGGTTGCCCTGGAGGGCACCTGGGCGCCCTGGGGCTACCACGACGAGAGCGGCGAGCTGGTGGGCTATGACGTGGAGATCGCCCGGGCCATCGCCGGCAGGCTGGGGGTGGAGGTCCGATTTGAGGAGAGCGAGTGGGCCGGCTGCCTGGCCGGCCTGGAGAGCGGTCGGTACGACATCATGGCCAACGGCATGGACGTGGATGAGGAGCGGAAGGAGAAGTACGATTTCTCCACCCCCTATGCCTATAACCGCACCGCCGTCATTACCCGGGCCGACGACGACTCCATCCAGTCCATGGAGGACCTGAAGGGCAAGACCACCGCCAACACCCTCAACAGCACCTACGCCAACGTGGCCGCGGGCTACGGGGCCACCGTCACCCCGGTGGACGACTTCATCCAGACCATCGAGCTGCTCACCTCCCAGCGCATCGACGCCACCCTCAACGCCGAGGTGAGCTTCCACGACTATATGGCCCAGCACCCAGACGCCCCCATCAAAATCGCCTGCATGGACCCCAACGTCACCCAGGTGGCCATCCCCATGCGCAAGGGGGAGCAGAGCGCCGCCCTGCGGGAGGCCATCGACCAGGCCCTGGCCGAGCTGGCCCAGGAGGGAGTGCTCACCGAGCTGTCCAACAAGTACTTCGGCATGGACCTCTCCCAGGCCCAATAGGCCGGGCGGCAGGGGGGACGTGGTTGCGTTTTCCCGCCCGCTGTGGTATATTGTTAAAAGCCAATGCTGACCTGCGCGCCCCCTTGGCGCGTTTCAAAAACAAGAGACAGGAGGATGGAATATGGAAAACAACATGCGTCCCGTGGATATGAAACGGATCAACACCCCCGATCTGGCCGAGGCCTTTATTGCGCATCAGGTGAAGGCCGTCCGGGAGCAGGTGGGAGACAAGAAGGTACTGCTGGCGCTCTCCGGCGGGGTGGACTCGTCGGTGGTGGCGGCGCTGCTCATCCGCGCCATCGGCAAACAGCTGGTGTGCGTCCACGTGAACCACGGCCTCATGCGCAAGGGGGAGAGCGAGCAGGTGCTGTCCGTGTTCCGGGACCAGATGGACGCCAACCTGGTCTATGTGGACGCCACCGACCGCTTCCTGGACCTGCTGGCCGGGGTGGATGAGCCGGAGCGGAAGCGGAAGATCATCGGCGGGGAGTTTATCAAGGTGTTTGAGGAGGAGGCCCGGAAGCTGGAGGGCATCGACTTTTTGGCCCAGGGCACCATTTACCCCGACATTCTGGAGAGTGACGGCGTGAAGGCCCACCACAATGTGGGCGGCCTGCCCGACGATTTCAAGTTTGAGCTGGTGGAGCCGGTGCGCCTGCTGTTCAAGGACGAGGTGCGCTGTGTGGGCCACGCCCTGGGTCTGCCCGCCTCCATGGTGGAGCGCCAGCCCTTCCCCGGCCCCGGCCTGGGGGTGCGGTGCCTGGGGGCCATCACCCGGGACCGGCTGGCCGCCCTGCGGGAGTCGGACGCCATTTTGCGGGAGGAGTTCGCCGCCGCGGGGCTGGCGGACCAGGTGTGGCAGTTCTTCACTGTGGTGCCCGACTTCCGCTCCACCGGCGTGCGGGACGGTAAGCGGGCCTTTGACTGGCCGGTGATTATCCGGGCGGTGAACACCGTGGACGCCATGACCGCTACCGTGCCCGAGATCGACTGGGCGGTGCTGCAGAAGATCACGGGGCGGATTCTGGCGGAGGTGCCGGGGGTGTGCCGGGTGCTGTATGACCTGACGCCCAAGCCGGTGGGGACGATTGAGTGGGAGTAATTTCGGAGGACGAGAAAGCCTTGATATGACTGGATTTTTCAAGGTTTAGTCCCCTCTGTGGCAACGATTTGGCAACATTTTTTCATTATTCATTGGAAAAGAGCTAACTGGTTTTGATTGGGCCAGTTAGCTCTTTTTCTTTTTATTCTTCGGATTGCTCTTTGAGGGCTTCTACCAGCATATCGCTCAAGCCTTGGGAGATCGGCTTGACCCGGCCCGGCGTGTTGGAAAATTCGGGGTAGCGGTAACGCCAGCGGTCATAGTCCTCCTGGCTAATCTCACCAGCTTTGAGCATGGCAGCGGCCTGCCGCCAAGAGCAGAGCATTTCATGCAGACGGGCGGCATCCTTGCTGTGGCGCACATTGACCCGCAGGCAGACCTCCCCATCCAGCTCGTCAATGGTGAGGCCATACCTGTCCTCCAAGGTGAACAGCGTGTGCATCAGCCCCAAGTAAGAATCAATATCGGGCACAGACAGCGCCAGCGGTGACACACCCAAAGCATTAGCCAGGGAAGCAGTCAAATCAGCCTTTGGCGTTCTCGCTCCGGTTTCGTATTGTGCCAGCCGGACATCGGCGGATTTCTCCGGGAAGCCCAGCAACATACCAAGATATTTCTGTGTCATACCCCGCATTGTGCGGAAAAAGTGGATTCTTTCACCGATTGCCATAACTGCTAACTCCATTTCGATTATCGTTGCAATCAATATAGCAGATATGTTTAAGATAGTCAAGAAAAACTTAAATATTTTTGCTTAATATTTTTCGCAAACCGCTTGACGTTAACAGAGTTGTTTAGTATAATACAAGAGAACTAAGCAATTCCGCTTAATAAATCTAAAACAGGAGGTACACTATTTGAACGAAAACAGCTTCATGCGGGTGGACGATGTGGCAAGGGAGTTGGGGATATCCAAGTCCTATGCCTACAAAATCGTCCAGAAACTCAATGCCGAACTAAGGGAGAAGGGATACCTGACAATCTCAGGCCGGGTCAACCGGCGGCACTTCATGGAAAAGCTCTGCTATGACGGGGTGGAAAGGAAGGAATCGTAATGGCGGTCTACAAAGAAGAAACGACTGGCACCTGGCGGGTGATCTACCGCTACACCGACTGGACTGGGGAACGGAAGCAATCACAGAAGCGGGGCTTCAAGACCAAGCGGGATGCACAAGCGTGGGAGCGAGAGCAACAGAACAAGGCTGCCTCCAACCTGGATATGACATTTGCCAGCTTCGTGGAGCAGTACACGGCGGATATGAAGACCCGCCTCAAAGAAAACACCTGGGCCACCAAAGACCACATCATCCGCTCCAAGTTGCTGCCCTTCTTCGGCAAACTGAAGATGTGCAATATCACCGCCCAGCAGATCATCACTTGGCAGAATGAGATGTTGAACTACAAGGACGATAAGGGCAAGTCGTACTCCCCAGTCTATCTGAAAACAGTCCATAATCAGTTGAGCGCCATCTTCAATCACGCTGTCCGCTATTACAATCTCCGGGACAATCCCTGCAAAAAGGCTGGGAGCATGGGAAAGAAGAAAAACCGGGAGATGCTGTTCTGGACAAAGGCCGAGTATCTGAAATTTGCCGAGGCCATGATGGACAAACCCCTCTCCTACTACGCATTTGAAATGCTCTACTGGTGTGGTATCCGCGAGGGCGAGTTGCTGGCGCTTACTCCGGCAGACTTCGATTTTGAGAAATGCACTGTTTCCATCAGCAAGTCCTACCAGCGTCTGAACGGTCAAGACCTGATTACCACACCGAAAACCGAGAAAAGCAATCGGGTCATCACCATGCCGCAATTTTTGGCGGATGAGATGCAAGACTACCTCAAAATGCTCTGTGATGTTGGCGAAAATGACCGGATGTTCACCGTCACCAAAAGCTACCTTCACCGGGAAATGGACAGGGGCGCGAAAGAGGCCGGGGTGAAGCGCATCAGAATCCACGATATTCGTCACAGTGCGGTTTCGCTTCTGATTGATATGGGCTTCTCTGCAACGGCAATCGCAGACCGGGTGGGCCACGAGAGCATCGACATTACTTACAACTATGCGCACTTGTTTCCGTCCAAACAGGCGGAAATGGCGGATAAATTGAACATGGAAAGGAGCGTTTAACTATGTCAGCAAAGAATTTGGACAGCCACAACCGCTGGCGGAACAAAACTGTGGCGTTCCGGGTATCGCCGGAGGAGGACGCACAGATCGAAACCTCTGTCCAGCTGACCGGCCTCACCAAACAGGACTACATCATCCGGCGGCTTCTGAACCGAGATGTGGTGGTGCAGGGCAATCCCAGGGTGTATAAGGCCCTGCGGAATCAGCTTGCCGCCGTCCTGGATGAGCTGCGGCGTATTGAGGCCGGGGCAAATGTCCGTGACGAACTGCTGGACACCATCAACATGATTGCCGCCATTATGGATGGCATGAAGGAGGATTGATAGATTGGATGAACTGAAAGCGAAAGCGGCTGCTCCGATTCCACCTGTTGGCGCAGGCGGGGAACAGCCGGTTCATAAAACCACTAGTTTGAGTATAGCAGAAGATTTGACCGAAAACAATCCCCCGGAACAAACTTTAGAAGAAAAACTGCGGCTGATGCAACGGATGAGCGACCCGGCGTATCTGCATACCGTATCCATGAGCGAGTTGTATGAGAATGTGTACCAGAGCAGGCCCCCCGTGATCGACGGCCTGCTCTATGCGGGGACGTACCTGTTTGTGGGAGCGCCGAAGGTTGGAAAGTCATTCTTCATGGCCCAGCTTGCCTACCACATCAGCACCGGCATCTCCCTGTGGGGCTACACAGTACATAAAGGGACCGTTCTCTATCTGGCGTTGGAGGATGATTACCGAAGATTGCAAGAGCGGTTATATCGGATGTTCGGAACGGACAGTACGGAGAATTTGCACTTTGCCATCTGCGCCAAGCAGCTTGGCTCCGGCCTGGACGAACAGCTTCAAAAGTTTGTGCGGGAACATCCAGATACAAAGCTGATTATTATTGACACCCTTCAGAAAGTCCGGGAGGCTGGTGGGGAGAAATTCAGCTACGCCAATGATTATGAGATCGTAGGACGGCTGAAGCGGTTTGCGGATAATCAAAAAATTTGTCTCCTGCTGGTACATCACACCAGAAAGCAGCAGGCCGATGATAAGTTTGATATGATCTCCGGTACAAATGGCCTGCTAGGGGCAGCAGATGGAGCATTCATGCTTCAGAAGGAGAAGCGGACAGACAGCTCAGCCATTTTGGAAGTTTCCGGGCGTGACCAGCAAGATCAGCGGCTCTATCTGGCCAGGGATATGGACCGGCTGATATGGCAGTTGGAGCGAACAGAAACGGAGTTGTGGAAACCGCCCCCAGACCCGGTACTTGAAGCGGTAGCAGCATTGGTAGCGAGGGATACGTCATGGAGCGGCACTGCAACTGAATTGGTGACCGCCCCGGGTGCAGATTTGAAGCCCAATACGCTTGCAATGCGCCTGAATGTGAACGCTGGACGGTTGCTGACTGAGCATGGCATCCGGTACGAGAATGGCCGCAACCATTCGGGTCGGAAGATTACCCTAGCACTGGCTCCACCCCAGGCGTGACGATGGTGACGGTCGTGACGATGTTTGGAGCGGCGGTCAAAAGACCGTCACCATCGTCACGACCGTCACGGAGCCGCATAATCGACAGTTTTCAACAAAAGGTGATGGTACAATCATGTCGAAGAATTAAATAAAGGAGATGCAAAATGATAGAATATAAGATTCTTCTGACTGAGGAAGAACGTTTTAACTTGGTGTCAGAGGAATACTTCGAGGCCGTAGAATACGAAGATTGGGAAAAGGTTGCCAGCTTGATTAAACTGAATCCCGACATTATGGCAGAAGGACTGGAACTGGTTTACCGCCGCCTGCCCGATCAATACAAGTATAGCATACCTACAAGCTGCTATACGCACAATGGAGATCGTATGCCAATCGTCAGAAAATATGTCCGGCAGGCGAGGAAATACGCCCCAATCGAAGAACGTATCCCCGCTGAAATGATCGGATTGCCAGAGATTGAAATATACCGCGCTGGGGCGGAACCTCTGAACAAAGCGGCATACCGAATCTCATGGACCACCAGCCTTGATGTTGCGAAATGGTTCCATGATCGAGCAGTAGCTAGGTTGCAACCACAACGGCATATCTACAAGGGTGTCATCAAGCCAGAGAAGATTATCTGGTACACCGATGACCGACAGGAGAAAGAGGTCATGCAGTACAACGGCGTCAGGAACGTTGTTGAGCTTGAGCGGTGATCTGCCGCTGTAATCGTGGAGCTATGGTGATGGGAGGCGCATCATCACCATAGCCCCACAGCAAAGTTTAGGCGGGTGCAGGGTGGCCTTTTCAAAGGGCGGCCCTGCTGGGGGAGGCAACCGCAGTTGCCGGGGGCAAAGCCCCCTCACCCCCTCGGAGAGCCCACGACACTTTGCAGCCCGGAGGGATGAAAGTGTCATAGTGGGTTATTACACTTCCCGCAGGAAGTGTCCCCCGTCCCTCGGAGGGTACCCAAACCGCAAATTTTGGAAAGGAGTACAATGGCAAGAAACGACGGGATTGACCGTACCAGCGTCAGAAACGCAAATCTGACAAAAACACAGATCAGCAATACACAGCGGCACAACGAGCGGGAAAAGGATGCCTATACCAATCCAGACATTGTACCGGAAAGGACTGCGCTGAATATCCACTTTAAGCGGCCATCGGGCGGTTACGCTGAGATGTTCGCTCAGATGGAGGCCAGTAAAACAATCTCCACCAGAGGGCTTAAAGAGGATGCCCACCTGTATGGCGAATTGATTTTCGATGTAAACTCAGCCTACTTCGATAACCACGGCGGCTATGATTTCGCAAAACAATTCTACACCGACGCATACAGAAGTGCAGTAGAAATTGTGGGCGGGGAGCAGTTTATCTTATCGGCGGTTATGCACGCTGATGAGCGTAATCGAGCTATGTCGGAAGCACTGGGGCGGGATGTGTACCACTACCATCTCCACGTTGTCTACATTCCTGTGGTAGAGAAGCAAATCCTATGGTCCAAGCGGTGCAAGGACAAGGCGCTGGTTGGTACAGTTAAGGAAACGATCACCCAAGTAAGCAGCAGTAAAAAGTGGAAGTCCCTCCCGGCGGTAGATAAACAAGGAAAGCCAATCCTCCAGAAGAATGGTAAACCAGTCTTGCGGAAGTCGTACAGTGTCCTCCAGGATGATTTCTTCAACGCTATGCGGACCGCTGGCTACACCGATGTGGAACGGGGTGAGCGTGGCAGCACGGAGGAACATCTGACTGTGGCTCAGTTTAAGACGGAACGTGAGCAGGAACGGCTGGCGGCGCTGGAACATCAGGTAGAGAAAAAGGAAAAGGTCCTTCAGAAAGTTGAGCAGAAGATCGTAGTCCAGAAGGGAACAGCGGCTACTTTTGCGGAAATAGACAGCATGGGCCGTAAAACGCTGATGGGTAAGATGGAGTTTTCCCAGCAAGAAGCAGATGACTTGAAGCGGCTTGCCAAAAAGGGGATTGCTGCGGATACCACTATCAAAGACTTGCAGCGTGATCTGAAATCCGCCCGGCGTGATGCGCAGATATGGAAACGGCGGTATGAGGAATTGAAGGAACAGGCGAAGGACTTCTTTGCTGCGATTAAGAAAGCACCGGAACGGGTGATGGCGTTTATTTTCAAGGTTCTTTATACGGAGCAGGTAGAGCCACCTAGGGTTCAACGGCAGCGGGAAAGCGCCGTTGAGCGGTAATCTTTCAAGAGCCGGGAAAGTTTGAAAAAATCGAATGGGAGCGTTTCAAATGAGGAGCCTCATTGGAACGCTCTCCATCAAAAAAACATCTTTCTTTTTCGGCCCAAGAAGTGGAGAAATATTTCAAAAATCAGGAGGTTTCATGCGAACAGGGCTTACAAAGCGGCAAAAGACAACCGGTATCTTTTTTGATGAGCAGAGCAGTATCATTGAGGTACAGACCCACAACACAGACTTGAAAAAGCGGTTGGGAGCATACGCCCAGCAGTACCCCAGTCTGTGCAGGCAGACGGATGATGATGGACAGGGCGGAATGACATTCGATGACATTCGAGATCGAGAAAGGGCGGCTGAGTTTCCGGCTAACTGCTCCGTATAGCGAGGAACGGCGCAGCAAGGCCAGCGCCTGGGCAAAAGAACGAGGGATACGGGCAGGAAAATAATGAAATGCCGGTAGTGGTAGGCAGCAAGCCCCCGCTACCGGCGTTTCTACTCATTTTGAAATTTCGTTCAAGTCGATCTTTCCGTGCTCTTTTTCATAGTCCGAAATAAACTTTAGCATCAGTTGGATAATCTGGCTGTTGGCAGAGCGCCCCACATAACCGCAGACATAGCGGAATTTAGCCAGAATATCACCATCCACCCTGAGTCCGAAATGCTTTTCGTTGTCTTTGTTCATGGGCATCCTCCAATAAAGCTATTATGGCTTTATTTTAGACCTATAATGTGGTACAATCCAAAAACGGAGTTGTTATAGAGTTATTATAACTCTGGAATTTTGGAGGTAAGAACATGGACAAAGAGCATACCTGCTGTGTAACAGGACATCGTGATATACTAGCTGATAAGATACAATATGTGCAGATGAAACTGCGCCAAGAACTATTACAAGCAATTCAAAGTGAGTACACGCATTTTATTAGCGGCTTTGCGGCTGGCGTAGACCTGATTTTTGCCGGGATTGTTGCTGATCTGAAACGTGAGTATCCTATTACGTTAGAAGCGGCAATTCCATATCCAGGCCGAATGAATACACCCGATGAAGTATTTCAATGCCTGTTGAAAGAGTGTGATATTGTCAAAGTGCATACAGACCGGTATTCCAAGAGTTGTTACATGGTGCGGAACCGGTACATGATAGATTGTTCAGCTCTGGTAATTGCGGTGCATGATGGCCGGAAAAGTGGTGGGACAGCAGCAACTATCAAATACGCGCACAAAATGGAACGTGACGTAAGGGAAATCTGGCTATAACGCAAACACTCATATTTTTGTGAGATTATCTTGATATAGACGGTAAGATGTGGTATACTGACGAAAACGCTTTGAACGGAGAATCACAATGCCAGTCAGCTATGATAAGCTATGGAAATTATTGATTGACAAGAAGATGAACCGGACCGAACTGAAAGAGGCAGCAGGGATCAGCTTCAATGTTCTGGCAAAGATGGGGAAAAGCGAATTTATTTCAATGGAAAGCCTATATAAGATTTGTCACACATTAGATTGTGATATAGGCGATGTTATTGAGTTTACCGAAAAATGACCGTATGATTAGGAGAGATTGCATGATACAGCGGCCATTGACGTGTGTTGAGATATGTGCAGGAGCTGGTGGACAAGCCCTTGGTCTTGCGATGGCCGGGTTTGTTCATGTAGCTTTGGTTGAATATGAAGCCGATTATTGCGAGGTTTTGAGGAAAAACCGGCCAGAATGGAATGTTATCTGTGCGGATGTTCACGATTTCGATGGACGGCCATACAGAGGTGTTGATTTACTGGCGGGCGGTGTGCCTTGTCCCCCGTTTTCTGTTGCTGGCAAACAGCTTGGACAGGATGATGACCGGGATTTGTTTCCAGAGGCAATCAGACTAATCCAGGAAATGAAACCGAAAGCGGTCATGCTGGAAAACGTCCGTGGCTTTTTAGACCCCAGCTTTGAGGCATACCGCAGCCATATTTTCAAATCGATTCGAGATTTAGGGTATGTTACTCATATAAAGCTACTGAATGCATCAGACTTTGGTGTTCCCCAGCTTCGCCCAAGAGTTGTCATTATCGGCATACGAAAAGATCAATATGGGGCGTTTTCCTATCCAGAGGACAAACCAGACAGTGCCAAAACAGTTGGCGAAACACTGTATGATTTGATGGCAGAAAACAAGTGGACTGGGGCAAAACGGTGGGAAGAGCAAGCGGATCGTATCGCCCCAACGCTGGTGGGTGGTTCCAAGAAGCATGGTGGGCCTGACCTTGGCCCTACCAGAGCTAGAAAAGCATGGGCTGAACTTGGTATAGATGGTCGGGGAATTGCGGATGCAGCACCTGCTCCTGGCTTTGAGGGAATGCCCCGGCTCACCAGCCGGATGATGGCCCGGATTCAAGGATTTCCTGATACATGGACATTTGGTAGCCGGAAAACAGTTGCCTGCCGGATGATTGGGAACGCTTTTCCACCCCCCGTAGCGAAAGCGGTGGGAGAACAGATAAAGGAGTGCCTTGCACATGGATGCACTGATAGCCAGAGCAAGATTTCACTTTCACGAGCAGTTGTTTGAAACAAATACGCTGACCTTGACCTCTGCTGGTGTGGCCTCTAATGCGGATACCAGCAGCCGGGGGTCAAAGGCTATAGCTAGGAAGATCGTCGATATTCTTGTCGATGAGCATCATCACACTGTCAATCAAGTCGATAAGATTTCTGGACAGACATTAGGAAAACAGTTTGAATTGCTCACAATGCAGTTTTTACAGGAAACCTTTCCTCAGCTTCAGAATCTCCGCCCTGGACGGTGGACTATCTTGCAGTTGGGGAACAACAATAAGCTAAAGACCAGCGATTTTGCCCAATATGAGCATTTGGCTTATTTAAGTGTATTGACTGCACAAAATGCCCAGCTCGCCGCCTCGTTGGGAAACGATTACTTGGTTGCGCCCGATGTTGTGGTTTATCGTGACTTGTATGAGGACAGCGAGATCAACGAACTGCAATGTGTAGTCGATGCGGATACCAGCAGGATGGCGGACATAAGAAAGGCCAATGGTGGGAAACCCTTGCTTCATGCCAGCGTATCAGCTAAATATACCATGCGGAGTGACCGAGCGCAGAATAGCCGGACAGAGGCCCTTAACCTGATTCGCAACCGGAAAGGCCATCTCCCCCATATCGTTGTAGTAACTGCGGAACCGATGCCGAACCGCCTTGCATCGCTTGCGCTTGGTACCGGGGACATTGACTGTGTGTATCACTTCGCTCTATATGAATTGATGCGTGCAGTTAAAGAGGTCGGCTCAGAGGATGCTGTTGAGACATTGGAAACACTCGTCCAAGGGAAACGGCTGAAAGACATCTCTGATCTCCCGCTAGATTTATCTGTGTAATGGCAGATACAATTACTTCGGAGCGGCGGAGCGAGATTATGTCCCATATCAAGAGCAAAGATACCAGCATCGAACTTATGGTGCGGAGGTATTTGTTTGCGTTGGGATACCGCTATCGGGTCAATTACAAGGCTCTTCCAGGTAAGCCGGATATAGTGTTTACCAAAAAGAAAATTGCGATTTTTATTCATGGATGCTATTGGCATGGGCACGATTGTGGAAGTAGGTATGCTCATTCCAGCAAGTCGAATAAGGCATACTGGGGGCCGAAGATTCAGCGAACACAGCAGCGGGATCAGGAGCATATTGCTCAACTTGAAGCGGATGGGTGGAAAGTGATTGTACTATGGGAATGTGAGCTTAAACAAAATTTTGAACATTATATATTGCAACTTATCAATAATATCGGCAGTTGTAAACTATATAAATAAATTGCCAATTCATTGAAAGAAAACAGGGACGATTAATAGTGAGAATTATTTATAGGAGGGCAATGCTATGAAAACGTGTTTTGTTATCACTCCTTTTGGAAAGACACAAGAAGAAAAAGACCTTTTCTCCTCAGTTTTTGAAATCATTATTAAGCCAGTTTTAGCTGATTTAAACTATGATGTTAATAGAGCAGATACAAACCCGGAAAATGTCGGGAATATTACAAAGAATATAATGAGGGATATCATAGAATCAGATTTAGCGATTGCCGATATGACAAATGCTAATGCTAACGTATTTTATGAGTTGGGCATTAGACATGCCCTACATCGATGTGCTACAATACTAATTATACAAAAAGGAAGCAGCATTCCTTTTGACCTTAGCCAACATGTAGCAATTGAATATTCCCCCACACTCCCAGGTTTAACAGCCGCGCGTGAAGAGATAAGAAAAGCGGTCTTAAAATATGAAACAGTAGATCGAAAGACTAATACTGATAATATTGTATATGATTTTTATCCATCTTTGACTATAGGTAATATTCCCAATGAAACTACAAAAGAACGCCTTGAAATGCTAGAAAATGAAGTGAAAAAATATCGGGAGGTTATTGAACAGCATAATATCAAATTGGATGAAACGAATAGTGACGATAAGCAAACCATATATAATCGGTTGCAAGAAGCAAATGATGCAGTAAGCAAAAGTGGAGCACAAGCAATACTAAAAATTCACGAGTGTGCGAATGCTGGTGATAATGAAACATTTATTACTTTGCTTAGTGATGCGTTATATGGACATCTTTTGACAGTTGACCAATATGTTCAACTGTCAAGGATATGCGATCAAATGAATATGATACCACATCGTCTTGTTGTGTTGGAAGAAGCCAGTCGAATGTTTCCGGATGAGTATACTATTGTAGGGTTGCTAGCAGATACTTATAGTGATTACCCTGATCCAGTTATGCGAAACAAAGGTTGTGCCTATATTGAAAAATATATGAAAATCTCTTATAATAGCGAAGACCTTCCCGTTGCAACAGACGAAACATTGCTTTCAGATGAATTATTGATGGGGCTTTTTAATCTTTATATTTCTCTTTCAAATTGGGATGCAATTATAAGCTTTTGCCTTTCTGTTCAGGAGTATGGCGAGTATGAATCCATAATTACAAGAAATCTGGCGCGTGCATATATTGCTAAAAAGCTCTATTCTAAAGCAGAAGAAATGTTGTTAAAAGCAATTGAAAGCGAACCAGAAGATGATGGTTTGTATACTGTGATGAGTACTCTGTATAAAGAAATAAAAGATTACCCTAATATGCTAGATGCACAAGAACATGCAATAATTGCAGATCCTATGGACATGAGGAATTATATAAATTTGGCAATTCATATTCTTAATTGGGGATATATCCGAGATGAAAATGAAACAATAATTGGTCCAATTAAGAACACCAGAAGGTATACTGAGTGCTATAGTATATTTAATTTTATATTTTCTCATGGTGCATCTCAAGCTGATTTAGCGTCAGTTATTAGCATCTTGACAAAGCGAAATCAAACTAATGTTGCTCACTCTTTAATAAACAAAGGAAAAATAGATGTGACCGAAGAAACTACGGAACTGGCATATATTCTTAAACGAACAGAAGTTATATAATTGGATATGAATAGAAATTGTATTCATAAATTCCGATTAGTCATTCATCGCATTTATCTCACCAGCTTTTCTTTTTTCCTGTGGCAACACAATGGCAACAAAAAATCAGATAGTCCAAACCATCTGAATAATGAAAACAATATAAATAATCAGAGCCAAATCCCATAAGCAAAACTGTTTAGAACAAACCTAACAGGAGCGAGTGGGAATAAATTAATTTCCAAGAACAGTCCTATATATTGTGGTTAAAATGGAGAAGTCCCACAGAGAAGCACGAGATGTTGTGTTGCTCTGTGGGGCTTTTTCTCTCTTGCGTACCGAAAATGTACCGCCTTTCTTAAATCAAAATATTTTGATTTAATCTGTTGACAAACCTTTGTCAATGGCATATACTAATCACATCAAATATTTTTGATGTGAGGATGACGATGGATAACGAGATGCAAAAGCACGCAAAAGTATTCAAGGCTCTAAGGTCAGTACGCATAAAGGACAAGCCAAAAAACAACATATAATAAGGCAGTTACCGAAAAAGCAAACCTTTGTGACAAAATGAAACAAGCAGAAAAACGCACGATTTGACAATCAAAGTCAATCGTGCGTTTTTCACTTTCAAAAAGGAGGGCAATCTATGCCGAGCGTAACTTTATCAGACTATTTTTGCGGCGATGAAGAAATACAGTTTTC
>ERZ808028.912-NODE-912-length-20418-cov-5.775281_pt1 | contig 20418 bp, 17 predicted proteins | sample MGYA00380184_ERZ808028 | MGnify/ENA primary metagenome ERZ808028 (study PRJEB31490, sample SAMN06133397) | mouse gut metagenome | isolation source: J8_1 | host: mice | place: China: Chengdu | collected 2015-05 ...
CGTCCCCTCGCTGTCCACACCCCCGGGGGCCACCAGCACCACCCGCTCGTGGTTCAGCTCCCCGGCCCGGGCGATCAGGCCGTCCACGTCCTCATCTCTGGCCCCGGCTGCCACACACAGCCGCTCCCGGCGCAGCTCGGAGGCCTCAATCACGCTGTCCCGCAGCAGCTTCTGCACGGCCAGGTCGGTGCTGTCACAGATGACCAGGGCGATGTTCTCCACCCCGGCCAGCTGGGCGAAGGCGGCCTCATAGCCGCTCTCGTCAGCCACCGCCACCGCCGCCACGGCGGCGGCCCCGTTTTTCAGGGCCAGGCGGATAAGCTCCGCCATGTCCTCATCTCCGCCGGAGCCGAACACGACCGCCGCCCGGTCATAGCTGGTGATGGTCTGCACCACCCCGGCCTGGGCCTGGGTGCTGATGCCCGCCAGCCCCACCACCCGGCCCGAGCCTCTGCCGCTGACCACCGCCGACGCGTCATAGGAGGAATAGACCCCCGGACGCTGATGTACTGAAACATTCATTGTTTTACCACACCTCTCAAGTTAAAATCGATAAACCCGCCGCCCTGGTCGGCGACGGCGCACAGCCAGGCGGTGCATACCGCCTCCACCGGCCGCTTCAGCCGCCGGCGCTCCCCATCCCAGAGGGTCTGCCCGCAGGAGAACTCCCGCAGGTCCATCCCCTGGGGCCCGCCCAGGAGGAGGGCTCCGGCCAGGGCGTCGAAGGTCTCCTGCACCGCCTCGCCGCCCCCCTTCTCCGGGGCGTAGATGTCCAGCCCGAAGGTGAGCTCGGCCTTTTTGCCATAGCGCTCCTCCCAGCGTCCGGTCTCCTGGTCAAACCGGTCCCCCAGGTAGTTCTGAAAGCTGGCCGCTCCGGCACGGCACCCCCGGAGGGAGACCACCACCACCGGCTCCTCCCGCTCCTGCCGGGGGGCGGCGGGCCAGGCGGTGATGGCCCGGACCCCCTTTTCGTTGAGGTAGTCCGCCATTGCCCGGCGGACAGACTCCAGCCCCGCGCTCATAGTGCCTCCTCATCTCTGGGGGACAGCATGGCCCACCAGTGGGGGCAGATATCCTCCCCCATCAGGTGGGCGGACTGGACACGGTACGCCTGGCCCTTACACTCCACCACCATGTCCGGGTGAAGGGGGTGCTCCGCCGGACCCATATACCGGAAGCGCTCCTGCCGCTCCAGCCCCAGGGGGCCGGGGACCTCCTGTCCTCCGCTCCGGTGGGGACAGGGCTGTATGATAGCCCTGCAGGTCACCGCCTCCTCCCCCCGCAGAGTCACCTCCTGTCCGAAGCGCGTCAAAATATCGTCCCACAGCTGTCTCATCATCCCGCGACCCCCTGAAAGACGAATCCGGTGTCCCCCAGCCAGGGGGCCAGCAGCTCCTCCGCCTGGGCGGACAGGCTCCTGCCGCTGCTTCCGCTCTCCCTGCGGATGGTGAGGTCCCCGGCGGTAAAGGAGCTGATGTCGCCGGATCCGCCGCCGGCGATCCCGGCCAGCCGGTCCATCACCAGCATAGCCGCCGCCAGGGGAAAGGCGGTGCCGCAGTCCTCCGGGACCGTCCCCTCCCTGAGCCGTCCGGCCAGCTGGCGCTCCACCGCCTGGGCCAGGGGGAGGAGCAGCTCCTTCCGGTCCTCCCCGGCCCCCATCGCCCTGCACATGGACAAAATCTCCTGGGTCATGGTTACACCTTCAGCACGCGGCTGGCGCTGCTGAACACCTTGGCGAAGCCGCTGATGGTGGTGATGGCGGCCCGCTCCAGCTGCCGGTCGATGAGCTTGTCATACTCCACCAGCACGTCGCCGCTCTGCACCATCTCCAGGGCAAACCGCCGGTCCAGACCCACGGCGGTCTTAACGGGCAGCACCGAGGTGCGCAGCAGGGTGGCCCCCAGGGGGGTGGTCAGCTTGCCGGTGCCCTGGAAGTTCAGCCCGGTGAGGGGATTCTGGAACTCGGGCAGCTTCAGCAGCTGGAGCATCACGTCGCCGGACACCAGAAGAGTGTTCATCACATAGGGGTCAAATTTGGCCCAGAAGTCCACCAGGGCCTCGTAGTTCAGGCTCTGGCCCGCGGCCAGGGCGGTCACCTGGGCAGCGTTCTCGTTGCCGTCCCCGTTGATGAGCACGCCCACCGCGTCCTCCAGATGGGTCCGGGCGATGTGCGCGCCGATCTGCCGCAGGGTGACGGAGAACAGGTCCAGCTTCTGGAACCTTACCGCCTCATAGCTGGCCACCAGCATCCGGCCCCGCTTCTTCAGCTTCACCAGGTTGGCCTGCACCTTGATGGTGGTGGAGGGGATGGCGGAGCCCTCGGTCACGGGCTTGAGCTTTTTCTCCTCACCCCCGGCCTCAGAGGAGATGGAGCGGTAGTCCATCCCGTCGATTTTGGTGACGGCGGCGGTGATGTGGGGGAGGATATCCCCCTCCTCCATCCCCTGGCGGACGGTGCGGGCGATGTACTCGGGGAAGAGCACCGCGGCGTCGGAGGTGCGGAAGAAGGCCTCCACCGGGTCGCTGGTCTCCCCCTTCACCTTGATGTCGAACCGCTTGAGCTGCCGCTGAAAGGCGTCCAGCCCCTCCAGGCTGGTGCCTCTGTACCGCTCGCTGGGGTCCTCCCGCTCCAGCACCTGGCTGAAGGACCGCCCCGCCTCCCGGTACATCCCCTTGTCCAGCTTCAGATTGTCGTAATAATATGCCATAATAGTCCACACTCCTTCTGATTATGTTGCCTCTCTTCGTAGGGGCGGATATTATCCGCCCGTTGAAACATGTCTGCTGTCTGTCCGGGGTGGGAGGGCCCCGCCCCGCTGTCCTTGGCCTGTTTTTGGCGCGCCGGGTCGTCGCGCCCTACACAGCCCCCATACCCCCGGCGTCTTGGCTCCACCCTTGTGGGGGAGCTGTCAGCGGCAATGGCCACTGACTGAGGGGGCGTCCCGCCCGCAGGCCGGACTGAGGTGTCTCACCCCAAAAACGCCCTGTTTTCCTCATCAAAGGGGACGTGCTTTGTCTCATAGCTCAGCTGTGTCCGCAGAGGAAACCGCTCCCCGGCCTGCCGGGCGTAGGACCTGCGCAGCTCCTCCAGCTCCTGGTGGGACAGCTTGCCGGCCAGCGACTTCATGGCCCTGCCGTCCAGCTCCCGGTCGGCCAGCAGGGCCAGCCGGACCACCTCTCCCCGCAGGTTTTCCAGGTACTTCCGCCCCAGGGCGGCCTCCTCCTCCAGCTGGCCGGAGGTCCCCCGCCGGGCCCCCTTCACCACTCCGGCGGCGGGCTGGGCGGGGACGGCCACAAAGGAGAACTCATAGGCGTCCCCCGCCCCCTCCAGGTCGGCCCAGCAAAGCTGTCCGCCGTACTCCTGCCCCTTCTCGTGTCCGCAGTCGGTCTGGGTCCGGTCGCAGCCGCACACCGAGCAAATGGCGTGCTCCACCGCGCACCCCACGCTGACCTCCTTTTTGATTCCCCCCTCGATCTCGGCAATCAGATCCCGATTGCTCTCGGTGCGCACCATGTAGGCATAGCCCTTCAGCCAGGCGTACCCATCCCCGGCCCGGGTCACCTGGCCGGCCTCCCGGACCACCTCGGTCCGGTAGATGCGGGCGGCCTGTCCCCGGGCCGACCACTGGTGGTCAAAGATACCCGCCTTGCCCACAAACAGGGGGGCCAGCTCCTCCAGGGTCTGGAGGGTAAAGCGCTCAAAGTCCCGGTCGATCTCGTTGTCGCACAGCCGCACCGAGAAGGTATACACCTCCTCCGCCCCCAGGGGCCGCCGGGCCAGCGCCCCGATCAGCTCCAAATCCTGAGCCGTCACCGCCGTGTGCTCGCCGCCCACGGCCTCCTTCACAATTCTCATAATTCCCTCCTCAATTTTTCCGCCTGGGCCCGGTAAAGCTCAGCCCGGGCCTCCTCCACCATATCCTGGAGGTTGATGTCCTCCCAGACGATCTCAGGCCGTCCGGCAAACCCATGGAGCCGCAGCCAGAGCTCGGCGGTCCGGCACAGGGCGGGCTCCACCGACCGCCGGATGGCGGTGATCTCGGTGGTGAGCAGATCGGCCTGCTGGGTGCTCATCCGCTCGGTGGAGGACCAGGACAGCCCCAGCATAAAGGGGGGTATCCCTGTCCGGGCCACCAGCTGCTCCAGAATCTGCCGCACCGGCACCTGACTGTCCAGAATGGGGCCGTCCGCCCCGATCACCTTGATGTCCACGTCCCCCACCGCCACAAAATCCCGCACGGAGCCCTCCCGCCCGGCCTGCATGGCGGCCGACCACTCCCGGGCCAGCAGCCCGCACCGCTCCTGAGCAAAGGCCTCCTCCCCCTCGCCTGGCTTACACACCACGGCAAAGCGGAGGTTGCCCGCCCGCTCCCAGTTCTGTCCGGTGGCCTGAAAGATTTTCAGCAGAATACCCGCCAGAAAGGGCATAGACCGCAGCAGCGACACCCCGCAGGGGGCGTCTCCCGTGGGCTGGAAGGGGGTAAACAGCAGCAGCTCCTGATAAGGCAGCGCCCGGTCCTCCCCAAGCCCCGCCCGGCACAGGGTAAAATCCAGGGGGCTGTCCCCGATTTTCACCTCCACCTGTTCCGGGTCGGCGCACAGCAGGGCGGCAATCTCCGTCCCGTCGGGGGTCAGAACAATCTCCCCCAGCCCGTGGCCGCAGGTAAACAGGTCGTCCAGATACCGGTCCAGAAAGGACTGAATCCCCCGCTGACCCCAGCCGGTGTCCACGGTGCGAAAAAAGGTCTCCAGCCCCGCCTGGGCTTTAGGGTCGGCGCACCTCACCCCCACCCCGCCGCACAGCCGCACCAGCTTCCAGATGGCGGCGTCCAGAATGGGCACCCCCTCCCGGATGGCCCGGTACAGGGCAATCTCCCCGCCGCGCAGGGGGACGTACCGGTCCAGCACGCCGAAGGGCTGTCCCTCCCCCCGCCGCACCTGCACCACGGCGGCCGGGGGCTCCCTGCGCTTCTGCTTCCACCATTTCATGCAATTCCTCCTTACAAATAATCTCTCGTCCCGCCCGCAGGCGAAAAAGCCTCCTTTTGAAAGGAGGTGCCCCAGTGCGCACACTGGGGCGGAGGATTGTATTTTGGCAAAGCCAAAATGTGCGAAGCAAACAAAGCTTTGCAAACTTGGGTTTACTGCGTATGTTTTGCTTCGCAAAACGCAATCCTCAGTCAGCCTTCGGCTGACAGCCCCTTTCAAAAGGGGCCTTGCGCTGCGGCGGGACGCAGGCGCTGCGCTAAAACACCCCCCGCTCCATGTGGGACCCGACCACCTGGGCGGGTCACTCTCTTAAAGCTGGCCGCCGGGGTCGTCGGGCCCCACAGAGCAGCTAAAACCTCCCTCTCTCCACACACCCGGCGAACACTCCGCCCCGGCCCTCCTTTCCGGCCACCGTGGCGGCAAAGTATCGAATCTCGTCCATAGCGTGGTCGTGCTCCTTGCGCACCTGGTCCTGGCCCTGAGCCCGGTCGTCCCAGCGGTAGAGGCCAAACTCCCGAATGGCGTCCTCACACCCCCTGCAAATGACCATCCGCCCGCTTTTCAGCAGCCGTGCGGTGAGCCGGATGCCGGACAGGACCTGATTGTCCGCTTTTTTCACCCGCCAGCCCCGCCTGCGCAGGGTCTCGCAGAAGCTGGCCGCCGACGGGTCGGCGATCACCGCCCGCACCGGCCGGTCCCCGGCCAGCCTGGCCAGGTCGTCGGCGTACTCCTCGTCGGTCTTCTGCCGCCGGGCGGCCCGGCCGTCGTAGTAGTACTCGCCGGTCCGGTACCACACCCCATTCTTCCGCCCCCACAGCCCCATAGACGTGGGATTGGAGGTGCCGTAGTCCACCGACACATACCACTCCTCAAAGGGCCCCTCCGGCGTCTCCCGGACAAAGCTCCTGTCGAAGAAGTCATACACCAGCCCCTCGGCCACCGCCCACTCCCCCAGCACAAACCGGCGGTAGAAGGCCCCCTGAAAGGTGCCGGCGTACCGCTCCCGCACCTGCTTGGACAGCCCCGGGTTGTCGTCCATGGTAAATTGCAGGCGCAGGGCCTTTTTCTCCCCGGCCTTGAGGACCCACTCCTGATAGAACCAGTGGGCCGGGGACTCCGGGTTGCAGGAGAACCACAGCCGGCTTCCGGTAACGGAGCACCGGGCAATGGTCTGCTCCACAAAGGACCGGGGCATCAGCGCCACCTCATCCAGGAGGGCCCCGGCCAGGGTGATGCCCTGAATCAGGGCGGCTGAGCTCTCATCCTTCCCTCCAAACAGGTAAAAGGCATTCCTCCTTCCCCCCAGCCGCACCTGAATCACGTTTTTACTCACCCGGTCCTCACACCGGAACCCCATCCGCTCCAGCAGGGGAATCAGCTCCGAGAGCATATTCCGCCGCACATTCTGGATGGTCCGCCCGCACAGGGCAAAATTCCGCCCCTGAAAGGAGCGCATGGCCCAGCAGAAGAAGGACAGTCCGGTGCACAGGGTCTTGCCGCTGCGCACCGCCCCGTCGCAGATGATGGCCTGCCTGTCCCGGTCCGGGGACCCGGGCCGCCACCAGGTGAGCACCCGCTTCTGCTTCTCGGAAAAAACCATCTACCCCTCCCCCTCCATGGCCTGGAGGAAGCGGTCCACCTGGTCCTCGCCGCTGTGGTCCACGGCGTCCAGCAGCCGCTCCAGCAGCCGCCCCCGGTCCACAAATTTCAGCTCCACCACGCCGTTGCTCCCCCGTTTAAACTCGGTGAGGGCGTCCAGCTCCAGCTTGTCCACCCCCTGCCACTCCTCCGGCGGGAAGCAGGCCAGCCGCACGGCGTCTCCCGCCCCGGCGTTGGCCAGCCGCCACATCCGTTTGACAATATCCTCCCTGTCCGGGAGCCTGATGACCTTTGCCACCTTATCCCTCCTTACACCAGTAGGGGTTTGAGGGCAAAAGTTGTACGTTTTGGTACATCCAACAAAAAAATTTTTTCTTTCTTTTTTCGCTCCTTTTCTCCGCTTCCTCAATGGTAGTCTCGTAGGGACGCTTCACGAAGCGTCCGCCCGCGCCGAAAACCGCCACAAAAACGGACGCATCAAAAACCGCCATAAAAACGGACGCATCGTGATGCGTCCCTACATCAAAATTTTCCTGTCCCGGTCCGCGCATAGAAAAACCGCCCGCTCCACATCCTGACCATACCCGCAAATTCTTGGATATGGATTCAGGAGGAACCATCTATGAAAAAATATGTATTTTTGCTTCTGGCCCCGTTCATGCTGGCGGCCGGCCTGCCCTCTGCGGAGGCGGCCCTGGCAGACAGCGGCCTGACTCTGTCCTGCGCCTCCTGCGTGCTGATGGAAAAGGAGACGGGGGCCTTCCTCTTGGAGGAAAACTCCCATGAGAAGCTGGAGCCGGCCAGCGTAACCAAGATCATGACCCTGCTGCTTGTGATGGAGGCGGTGGACTCCGGCCAGCTCAGCCCGGAGGACCTGGTCACCGTCTCGGCCTACGCCGCCGGCATGGGGGGCTCCCAGGTCTACCTGAAGGAGGGGGAGCAGATGCCTGTGTCGGAGATGATTAAGTGTGTCACCGTGGTCTCGGGCAACGACTGCGCGGTGGCCCTGGCGGAGCACCTGGCGGGCAGCGAAGGGGCATTTGTCACCCGGATGAACCAGCGGGCCCAGGAGCTGGGCATGGCAGACACCACCTTTTTAAACTGCACCGGCCTGCCCGCCCAGGGCCATGTCACCTCCGCCCACGACATCGCCCTCATGTCCCGTGAGCTGATTTTAAACCACCCCGCCATCCGGGAGTACACCACCATCTGGATGGATTCCATCCGCAACGGGGAGTTCGGCCTGACCAACACCAACCGGCTGGTCCGCTTCTATGAGGGCACCACCGGCCTGAAGACGGGCTTCACCAGCTCGGCCCAGTACTGCATGTCGGCCACGGCGGAGCGGAACGGCATGGAGCTCATCGCCGTGGTGATGAAGTCCCCCAGCACCAACCAGCGCTTTGACGACGCCCGCGCCCTTCTGGACTACGGCTTTGCCAGCTACACGGTGGTGCCCGTCTACCCCGACGCCCCTCTGGCCCCGGTGGACGTCCTTCTGGGGGCGCAGGCCCAGGTCCAGCCCCGGCTGGAGCGGGACTGCCGCCTGCTGGTGCGCAAGGGGGAGGAGGGCCAGGTGACCACCCGCCTGTCCCTGGCGGAGGACCTGGAGGCCCCGGTGGAGCAGGGCCAGACCCTGGGGGCGCTGGAGGTCTACGTGGGGGACGAGCTGCGTGACACCGTGCCCATCCTGGCCGCCCAGCCGGTGGACCGCCTGTCCATCCCCGGCATCTTCGGCCGGATGCTGTCCAAGCTGCTGATGGCAGGGTAATCCGCCGCCCCCCGCAGAAAAAAGGCTCCCCCCTTGTGGGGGAGCTGTCACGCGAAGCGTGACTGAGGGGGGTAATCCCCCGTCCCCCGCAGGGAAAAGCCTTCCACCCTCCGGGGGGAAGGTGCCCCCGAAGGGGGCGGATGAGGGGGCGGGGCGGGCAAGCATTTCTTTCGATAAGAGGCAATAACCTGCCGCGCACCCTCATCCGTCACGGCCTCCGGCCGTGCCACCTTCCCCCTGGAAGGGGGAAGGCTTTGGGCGCGTACCTGGACGTGGCAAAAGGCAAGAGTAGGGGCGGACATTGTCCGCCCGCAGGCGCACAGTGTGCGCCCCTACAAATCGCGCCAATTCCCCTGACTGCGATAATATGCGCGGCAGCACACGCCCCGAAACGCCCTCGCCGTTGACAACTAGCCGGGGATACAGTAAAATAGGGGGACTTATCCCTTTTTCCTGCCAAATACAGGGTAAATTCCAGACCCGCAACAGGAGGTGGCCAATTTTGAAAAACAGGGACAGCTCCCTCTCCGCTCTGTGGACGAAACACGCCGTTCTTGCCGCCCCCTCCCTCTTTCTGCTGGGGGCCATTTACTGCGAGGAGTTATTTTTAAAGCTCTACTGCTTCCGCTCTCTAACGGTAGAGGGCGTTGTTTTCACCTTTCTCTTCACCCTTCCCGTGGCCCTGATGCTGGGCCTGCTTTGCGGGAGCGTATCACCAAAGCGGGGCCGGCTCCTCCTGCCGGCGTGTACCGCCCTGGTCTCCCTGTGGATCGGCACCCAGCTGGTATATTTCCATATGTTCAAGGCCTTCCTCTCCATCTTCTCCCTGACCAAAATGGCCATGGTGGCCCAGTCCTTCGGCGAGACGGCGGTGGGCAATGTGTTGGCCAGCTGGTTCCCCATCACCGTGATGGCTGCCCCCACAGTGCTGGCCTGGGTCTTCCGGGCGGCTGTCATCCCGGACGGCCATGACGCAGGCAGACGCCTGCGTCTGCGCTGGGCGGTCATGGCCGCCGCAATCCAGCTGACCGCCATGGGACTGGTGCTGCTGTGCGGCGGCGGGGTGCTCTCCCTGCGGTATATCTACTACCGGGCCGCCACCCCGGAGCTGGAGGTGCAGAACTTCGGCGTCTGCACTCAGACCCAGCTGGAGGTCTGCCGGCTGCTTTTCGGCATAAAGCCCGACTCCCCTGACGCCTCGGAGGAACCCGCCCCCGACATGGCGCCCCCCGATCTGGAGCCCAGCCGCCCCGACGCCAGCATTGTCCGTCCCGCTCCCGAGCCCATCCCCGGCTACCACACCCTGCCCATCGACTTCGACACCCTCCTGGAAAATGAGGAAGACGAGGGCCTGAAAAACGCCCATCTCTGGTTCTCCCAGCGCCCTCCCACCCCGGAAAACCTGTGGACGGGCTACTTCGAGGGGAAAAATCTCATCTGGATCGTGGCGGAGGGCTTCTCCACCCTGGCCATGGACCCCCAGCGCACCCCCGCCCTGTGGAAGCTGTCCCACCAGGGGTTTGTCTTCGACCACTTCTACACCCCCCTGTGGGGGCTGTCCACCTCCGACGGGGAGTATGTCACCACCACCGGCCTGATCCCCAAATCCGGGGTGTGGAGCTATTCCCTGTCCTCTGAAAACTACATGCCCTTCGCCCTGGGCACCCAGTTCCGCAAAGAGGGCTATTCCACCTTCGCCTTCCACAACTACCTCTATAATTACTACGACCGGGACAAATCCCATCCCAACATGGGTTATGACTACTACGCCCTGGGCCAGGGGCTGGAACTGGAGGAGACCTGGCCCCTGTCCGACCTGGAGATGATGGAGAAGATCGTCCCCATGTTCGTCAACGAGGAGAAATTTTCCGTCTACTGTCTCACCGTCAGCGGCCACCTCACTTACACCCTGGACACCAACGCCATGTCCGTCCGCCACTGGGACGCGGTGGCCAACCTGCCCTACAGCGAGGAGGTGCGGTGCTACCTGGCCTGCCAGATGGAGCTGGAGCTGGCCATGGAGAGCCTGCTGGGCCAGCTGGAGGCAGCGGGCAAGCTGGACGACACAGTGATCGTCCTGTCCGCCGACCACTACCCCTACGGCCTCACCGACGAGCAGTACAGCGAGCTCTTCGGCCACCAGGTGGACCCGGTATTTGAGATCTTTGAAAACACCCTAATCCTCTGGAGCGGCGAAATGGAGGGCACCGCCGTCAAGGTGGACAAATACTGCTCCAGCCTGGACATTATGCCCACCCTGTCCAATCTCTTCGGCCTGGACTACGACTCCCGGCTTATTATGGGCTCCGATATCCTGTCGGGCAGCGACGAGCTGGTCATCTTCGCCAACTACAGCTTTATCTGCGGAGATGGCTATTACAACTCCGTGCTGGACCAGTTCACCCGCTGGGACGGAGGGGAGCCCGACCTGGAGGAGGTGGCCGGGCTGGTGGCCGAGGTGCAGAACCGGGTGGCCTTCTCCGCCACCATTCTGGATTGCGACTACTACCGCCTGGCCCTGGGCGGCCCGGCTGGGGAAGGGACAGAATAACCCACCATCTCAGCAGAGAGGACCGGACGCCTTTGTGTCCGGTCCTCTCACCGCATCTACAGGGCGCGCAGGGCGGAGCCGGCCAGCCGGGCCAGAGACGAGGCGACGGTGAGCAGGTCCTTGGGGTCGGCATCCCTGACGGAGCGCAGGGCGGCGGCCAGATTGGCGGGCTCCAGCGCCTCCTTCACCGTCCTGGCATCTCCCGAGGACAGCAGCTCATACAATGTATCCGCCACCGTCTCCCGCTGGTCGTTTGTCAGCCCCGCCAGCCAGTCCTTCAGGGCGCGGTCGATCATTCTGCTGCCGGCGTCCACCTCCTCCAGCCGGACAAAGTCGCCCCCCAGCACCTGCCAGGAGTACAGATCGTGCTGAAACAGCCCCTTCTGGTCGCTGTCCACCACGGTGTGGGGCTCCTCGTGGGTAAGCAGCAGGCCCACCACCGAGGATTTGGGGACAAAGCTGCGGATTCTGGTGCGCAGCTCCTGATACCCCGGCCGGGCCAGCAGATAGGGGTTGAAGCCGGGGCCGTCGAAGGAGTACACCGCCCGGAGCCGGTCCCGGACCTTCGCCGGACACAGGGCCGCCCCGGTAACCGCCAGATTGCCCCCCTTGGAGTGTCCCCCCAGCCAAAGGGGACCGGAAAAGCCCCGGGCAAAATCCTGAACATAGTCCGCAGCCGCCAGTTGGGCGGGAACCAGGTCCAAAAAGCTCAGATTAAAGTCCTCCTTCCAGCCCACCAGGGTGCCGTCAGTCCCCCGGAAGGCCAGAAAGGCGGAGCCGTCCCCGGGCAGGACCGTGAGGGCGGCAAACTGGGTCTCCTCCTTGGGGACAAAGCGGTCGGCACAGCAGGTCAGCCCCATGGCGGCGAAACGGGGAGCGGCCGTCAGAGCCCGGAGGAGCTCCAGATCACGCTCACACCGGCAGCGGCCCCGCCGCCCGGCGGGCAGGGCCAGATACCGCTCCGCCGTCTGCCCGAGAGAGACGGGCGGCTCGGGCCCGGAGGGCGCCAGACCATCGAAGTGGACATAGGCCAGGGCGGACAGCACCAGGGCGTCCACCGCGCCGAAGGGGACATGCTCCAGAGACAGGTCTCCCCTCCAGGCCAGGTAATCCAGAAGATTTCCCATTGCGCTCACCCCTTTTCCCAGTCTATGACCCGGGAGGAAAAACGCTCATATCTCCTCCGCAGGCCGCATAGGATGGAACAGCAAGGGAGGAGCCGGCCCCCATCCGCGGGGGAATGAGCCGGGGCCTCCTGAGAGTCGGGGAGTGTTGTGCTTTGAAAGGGAATATGGAGGAACGGGCCGAGCGTCTGGCGCTCTACATCCTGGAGAACCGGACCACGGTGCGGGCCGCGGCACAAAAGTTTGGAATCAGCAAGAGCTCGGTGCACAAAGATCTGGCCGAGCGCCTGCCCACCTTCAACCGGACGCTCTATCTCCAGGTAAAAGAGGTGCTGGAGCAGAACAAGGCGGAGCGCCACATCCGAGGGGGCATCGCCACCCGGAAGAAATACAAAGGAGTGTAATCAAGCTCCCCCGGCACGGGCCGGGGGAGCTTTGCTGTTCCTTCCCGGTCTGTGCCGGGCGCTCTTTATTCAGCGAGGGGGAAGGTCACCACGGCGGTGAACAGGTCGGCCTCGGTGGAAATTGTCAGACTGCCGCCGCAGGCTCTGGTGAAGGACTCCGCGATGGACAGCCCCAGGCCGGAGCCGCCGTCGGTGCGGCTCTCGTCCCCCCGGACGAAGCGGGCGGTGTAGTCCGCCCCGGGCTTCAGCTCGGCGGCAGAGGTGTTGCGCACGCCGGCGCTGGCCTGGCCCCCCTCCACCGTCAGGCTCAGGTAGACCCGGGAGCCGGGCAGGGAGTACTTCAGGGCGTTGCCGATCAGGTTCTGGAAGACCCGGTACAGCCGGTCGCTGTCGGCGGTGATGGGCACCTCCCCCTCGGGGATGGCGGTCCGCAGGGTGAGGCCGCTGTTGTCGATGGCCTGAGCCATGTCGGCCAGGGTCTGGCGCAATAACCGGGCGTAATCAAGCCGCTCCAATTTAACCGGGAGTTGTCCCGAGGCCGCCTTGCTCACCTCAAATACATCCTGTACCATGGCCTTGAGCCGCTGGGCCTTCTCCCCCATGATCTGGACGTACTCGCTGGCCGGGGGCTCCAGGGGCTCCTGGGAGAGCAGCTCGGTGTAGCTGATGATGGAGGTGAGGGGGGTTTTCAGGTCGTGGGACACGTTGGTGACAAGCTCCACCTTCATCCGCTCGCTGCGGGTGCGCTCCTCTACCGCCTGGTGCAGGCCCTGCCGGATGTGGTTCAGGTCGTCGGCCAGCCCGGACAGATCGCTGTTTTCCTGTAAGGCAAGTTCCCTTTCCAGCTCGCCCGCCCGAACGGCTGCGGCCTGGTCGGCCACCGCCCCGAAGTCGGTCCACAGCCTGCACAGCCGCCAGATCAGCACCGCGCACACAAGCATCAGCAGGGCGGCGGGGGTGACGATGACCCAGACGGCCTCCAGGGGCACGCCGCCCCGGTAGCTGGAGGCGTAAACCAGCAGGTTCATGTTCACCGCCCCCAGCAGGAGGAGCGTCATTGCGGTGACACCGCACACCCGGCTCAGCCGCTTCTGGACGGGACGGTCCAGCCCCCAGGCGGCCAGCATGGCGATTACTCCCCGTCTCCAGGGCCGCTTATTATACCGCCAGTCATTGAAAATCAGCAGGTACAGCCCCCAGAAGACGGCCAGCAGGCCCGGCGTGTGGTCGGCCAGCTCCCGGAGGTACTCCCGAAACAGCCAGCCGCCGTTCTCGCTGAGGATGGTCACCGCCGTGCCGATGCTGGCGGTCTGCTCCACGAGGGGAATATTGTAGCCGTCATAAAAACCATTCTCCGTCAGCCACTCCTCATAGCTGATCCCATTCTGCTCCAGCTCCGCCATGATGTCGCCGTTGAGATAGACATCTCCGGGGATGGCCTCAGCCACCGGCGTATCGCCGTAGGCATAGATCAGCTCCTGCCAGATATCCCCCAGGTACTCCGGACGGGGGAGGCAGAAGAACACCAGCAGCAGGGCGGCCAGAATTTTCACCTCAAACCAGACCTTACCCGTCCCTCGGGCCAGGGCCATATCCGCCCGCTTTTTGTCCTTCCGCAGCAGGAGGTACACCAGGAACACCCCAGCGCCCACACCCGTTCGGACAGCCTCCTGAATGATCCGCTCCCGGTATTGCTCCAGACCCTGTTTGATATAGTACAGTGTGTTGTACTGGTCGGAGCCGGTGCTGCCATAGTTGCCCTTGATAAAAATTTGCGGGCTGCTGATAACCGCCATGGTCACCTTCACCTTGGACCCCGCCTCGTCCACCGTGAAGTTCTTGTAGCCGGGGACATACCACTGATAGCTGTCCTCCCGCTCGTCGAAGTGGTAGTAGCCGCTGCCGTAGATGTTCAGCTCCTCCCCATCCAGCCATGCCCGGACCTTCTCCCCATCGAATTGCAGGAGGAAGCCGTAGCCCTCTGAAATCAGGGCGGAGGGGTCCATGTCCGGGCTCAGGCTGTCCGAATTGCTGTAAAGGACTTCCCCTTTCTTCTCCACACGGTAGAGGACATTTTTGTCCTCCTGCATCTGCTTGTGGAGGGCCTGATTTTGCGCCTCATAGAGCTTGGAGTAGTCAACCCCGGTTTGCGCATAGTCAGGATAGCTGTTGACAAAGGTCCGATAGGTATTGCCCCCGGACCCCATCATGATGAGCTGCTCCAGCCGGTTGGAGGCGAAGTTTTTAAACTCCCGGGTCCTGCGCCAGTCGCTTTTGAAGCTGTCATAGACCCAGGCGCGGCTGTTGGAGGAGGTCATCGCTGTGCCGAAGAACAGCGCCCCCTCCAGAAGCAGAGAGACCCCCAGCAGGAAGGCCAGAAAGCCAATGATTGATTTACTTTTTTTCCATTTTGTATCCAATGCCCCACACCACCTTCAAATAGTCTGGCTCACGAGGATTGAGCTCAATTTTCTCCCGGATGCGCCGGATGTGGACCATCACCGTGCCCTCGGAGGACCAGGCCTCCTCTCCCCACACCCGGCGGTAAATTTCCTCCGCGGGGAACACCCGGCCCAGGTTGCGCATGAGCAGATCGACGATGCCCGTCTCGATGTTGGTGAGCTTCACCGGCTCGCCGTCGGCAGACAGCAGGCGCTTGTCCGGGTCGTAGGTCAGCCGGCCGCTTACGATCTGCCCGGCGGGGGCGGTGTTCACGTCCCCCAGCCGGGTGTACCGCCGCAGCTGGCTGCGCACCCGGGCCATCAGCTCCTGCATGCTGAAGGGCTTGGTGACGTAGTCGTCCGCCCCCATAGACAGCCCCAGCACCTTGTCGCTCTCCTCGCTCTTGGCCGACAGCACGATCACCGGCAGGTTCCGCCGCTCCCGGATGCGCAGCACGGCGGACAGGCCGTCCAGCCGGGGCATCATCACGTCCATGAGGATCAGCCGCAGGTCGGGATCGACCGCCCTGTCCAGCGCCTCCATGCCGTCGTAGGCCCGGAGAACACGCCAGCCCTCCTTCTCCAGCGCGGCGGCTATGGCCCCCACAATCTCCTTGTCGTCGTCTACCACCAGTATGGTCTCTTGGCTCATCAGGTCCGCTCCTTCCTCGTTCGCTGACATCAGGATATCAAAGGTTTCTTACAAAGTCAGTGGGTTTTCTCTTACAGATTTCTTACATTTTACGCCTGACCCGCAAAAAGAGCAAGCCGAATCCTCAGTATCCCCTCCCATACAGAGAAAAAACCGCCGCGCCCCTTTCTCCGAAAAGGGACGCGGCAGGAGCTCCGAGGAGCAGGACTGTTACGGCGGGAAGGGGCGAATATTCCAACCCCCTCGCGTTTAAGCCGAAGCCGTATTGGAGCGGTCGCTGCGGTGGAAGATAAACATCTGGGCGGCCAGGATCAGCACCAGGCAGGCAACGCCGATAATATCGGTTACCGGCTGGCTGTCGATCAGGAGGACGGCCGCCCCAAAGGAGATCAGCCGCATAAGGACATTCAGCCTCCCGCGCAGATAGCCCTCCACGGCTGCGGCGATGAGCAGCACGCCCACGCAGGAGGTGACAACCACCTGGATGCCGTCCAGAAGCCCCACATTCTCCAGCATCAGCTTCTGATTGTAGACGAACATGTAGGGGATGATGAATCCGGCCAGGGCCAGCTTCACCGAGGCCACGCCCGTCTTCATGGGGTTGCCGCCGGACAGGCCCGCCGCCGCGAAGGAGGCCAAGGCCACGGGGGGCGTCAGGTTGGCGAACATGGCGAAGTAGAAGCAGAACATATGGGCAGCGATGTCGGGCACCCCAAGCTCCACCAGGGCGGGGGCCGCGATGGTGGCGGTAATCAGGTAGGAGGGGATGGAGGGCAGGCCCATGCCCAAAATCATGCAGGTGACCATGGTGAACAGCAGCGTGAGGAACAGGCTGATGGCCGGGCTGTCGGGCACGGCGTTGCGTCCGATGCTGACGATGGCGGAGGCCACGCTGAGGGCGAAGCCCGTCTGGGCGCACACGCCCACGATGATGCCCACGCAGGCGCAGGCGATGGCCACCGAGACGGTGGACTTGGCGCCGGTGACGAAGGCGTCGCAGATATCCTTCAGGGACATGCGGCTGATGGGCCGCAGCTGGGCCACCACGATGGTGACAATAATGGTCCAGAAGGCGGCCACAATAACCGTCTTGCCGCTCCAGATCAGCATGTACAGCAGGAAGACGATGGGGATGAGCAGGTGGCCACGTTGGCGCATCACCTCACCGATTCGGGGCAGCTGGTCCTTGGGGATGCCGTGTAGGTGGTCCTTGGTGGCCCGCATCTGCACCTGGAGGATGATGCCCAGGTAGTAGATCAGGGCGGGAAGGACGGCGGCCTTGATGATGACCGGGTACTGTACGCCCAGGGTCTCCGCCATGACAAAGGCGGCGGCGCCCATGATGGGGGGCAGCAGTTGTCCGCCCACCGAGGCGGTGGCCTCCACGGCCCCGGCAAACTCCTTGGAGTAGCCCGTCTTCTTCATCAGGGGGATGGTAAAGGTGCCGGTGGTGACCACATTGGCCACGGCGGAGCCGTTGATGGAGCCCAGGAAGCCGGAGGCCAGCACCGCCACCTTGGCGGGGCCGCCCTTGGTGTGGCCGGCCAGGGAGTTGGCAATGTCATTGAAGAACTGGCCCATGCCGCACTTGTTCATCACCTCGCCGAAGATAATAAACAGCACGATAAAGGTGGCCGACACCTTTACGGAGCTGCCGTAGATGCCGGAGATGTCGCAGGTGAGGTACTGGACCATCCGGGTCCAGGTGTAGCCCCGGTGCTGGAAGATGCCGGGGAAGTACCGGCCATACATGCCATAGATCAGGAAGATGGCCGACAGGATGGTGAGGGCCGGGCCGCTGATGCGCCGGGAGCACTCCATCACCAGCAGGATGAGCAGGGTGCCCATGATGATGTCCAGCGTGGTGGGCCGGAAGCCGGTGGAGGTCCAGGCCATGTAGCGGTAGAACACATAGCAGGGCATGGCCACAGACAGCACAATGCAGATCCAGTCGTACCAGGCCACCTTTTTCCGGCTGGACTTTTTAAGGGCAGGGTAAAACAGGAAGCCCAGCACCAGCACCATGCCCACATGAACGGCGTGGTGCTTGATGTTCTGGGTGGACACCATGCCCGAGGCAAAAATCAAATGGTATACGGTAAAGATCAGGCACAGGATATAGCCCGCCTTCACCAGGGGTTGGAAGGAAAAGTTTCGGGTGCGGGACTCCTTTTCAAACTTTTCCATAATCTCCGCGCCCTTGGCCGCGTCGATGGGCGCGGCTTCGGCGGTTTCGACGGTAAGGTCGCGTTCGGTATCAGCCATGGAAGAAATGCCCCCTTTTCTCAATGATGGACCCCCGGATGCGGCTGGCGTTGGGCAGGGTCCGGAAGTCGAATATCTCCTCCCCGTTGAGCTCAAGGCCCTTCATGTAGGTGTCGGAGGTGAGCCATTTCAGCTCTGGAAAGACGCTGTTGATGTCCTCCATCCACACCATCCCGTCCTCGATGCGGGTGGGCACGTCCATCTCGGCGGGGATGCCCGCGCCGTAGCCGGCCACCGCGATCTTGTCCAGGTTGAAGCTGCCGTCCGGCAGGACTGTGTAGAACTCAAGCCAGGGGATGTGCTCAAAGGAATGTTCAATTTCCAGCTTAAACTGGTCGCCCGGCCCGGCCGAGACCTCCAGCACCACCTTCTCGTTCCGGCGGTCGTAGAGCTGGAAAACCGTTCCGGCAGGGGCGAAAAGCCCCCACCACAGAAATACGCCAAGGACTGCCAGGGCCGCGGCCCCAGGCAGCAGACGTCTGGTGCAACCCTTCATTTCTCGCTCCAAAACAGACACGGCGGCGCGGAGGCGGTCCTCCGCCGCCGCGCCGCCCATGCGGATACAGTGGATAGCTTATTTATTTGATGTAGCCCTGGTCCTTCCAGAAGGCCTCGGCGCCGGGGTGCAGGGGCAGCTGGATATCGTCCACGCCGAAGGTGATGTCGATGTTCTTGTCGGCAGCGTTGTGGGAGGCCTTGATGGTGCTGATGTTGGCAAAGATGCCCTCCAGCATGTCATAGACCATGGCGTCGGACAGGTCCTCACGGACCAGCATGATGTTGTACACAAAGACGCCTTCCACATCCTCGGTGTTGTTGTAGGTGTTGGCGGGGATGACGGACTTGGCGTAGTAGGGGTAGTCGCTGACCAGCTTGTCGCGGCCGGCGCCGTCGATGGGCACCACCACCATGTCATACTGGGTGCCCAGCTCCATCACGGTGGCGTTGGGCAGGCCGGAGGTGACAAACACGGCGTCGCACTGGCCGTTCTTCATGTTGTCAATGGCCTCGCCGTAGGCCAGGTAGTCGGGGGTGATGTCATCATAGGTGATGCCATAGGCGTCCAGCACCATGCGGGCGTTGATCTCCACGCCGGAGTTGGGGGCGCCCACGCCCACACGCTTGCCCTTCAGGTCCTCCACGGACTTGATGCCGGTGTTGGCGGTGGTGACCAGCTGCACATAGTTGGGCCACAGGCGCATCAGGGCGCGCAGGCCGGTGGCGGCCTCCTGGCCCTCGTAGGCGCCGGTGGCGGTGTAGGCCTGCATCACGGCGTCCTGCATGGCAATGGCGATCTCAGCGTCCTGGTCCAGCATCAGCTGGATGTTGGCGCCGGTGGCGTTGGTGGCCTCGGCGGAGGTCTGGTAGCCGTAGGCCTTCAGGGCCTCGGCAAAGGCGCCGCCGATGGGGAAGTAGATGCCGGAGGTGGGACCGGTGCCCACGGTAACGAACTCCTTGGAGCGCTCGGCGTCAGTGAGACCCTTCACCTCTTTTTCGGAAACAGTCAATAAAATTGGGGAGTACGGTAGAAAACCAGGGGAGAACGGTAAAAAATCCGGGGGGAACGGAGGGGGCCTGTCTCGTAAATTTGGAGAGCCTCTGGAAATATCCTCCTAATACATCATGCAGGGCAGAGGTTCTACCCCTGCCTATCCTGCAAGGGGATAAAACGGGATCAAAATACGGCAAGGGCCGGTAAGGGCAGGCAAGGACAGAGCCCTTGACCACTAAATTGAAAAGTCAAGCGTGAGAAGGAGGGCAGGCGGCTTGCAAAGGGAGAGAAGTCGTGTTACACTTATCCTATATAAAAGTTTATTCTGGGAGGTGTTTGCCGTGATTCAGGACAATCTGCCCATCTATCTGCTGACCAACGCGGGGCTGCTTCTGGTGGCCGCCGCCGTTCTAACGGAGCTGCGGCCCCTGCGGGCCATTCTGAAGCAGCAGGACCGCTCTGTCCCCAACCAGCTGCTGCTGGGGCTGGTATTCGGGCTGCTGTCCATCGCCAGCACCTACACAGGGCTGAGCTTTCAGGGTGCCATCGTCAACACCCGGACCATCAGCACCCTGGCCGCCGGATTGGTGGGCGGCCCCCTCACCGGGATATTCGCCGGAGTGGTCAGCGGCCTGCACCGGTATTTTTACAACCCCGGCGGCTTTACCTCCCTGGCCTGCGGGCTGGGCACACTCTCCTTCGGGATACTGGGCGCGGTGTATCATCGCTGGTTCTCCGGACTGAAGAGCCGGCGGCACCTGGCCCTGGTGGGGCTGACTGTGGCGGCGGAGCTGATCCAGTGCGTCATCATTCTGGCTGTGGCCCGGCCCTTCGCGGACGCGGTGGCCCTGGAGAAGGCCATCCTCATTCCCAAAATTGTTGTCAACTCCCTGGGGCTGGTGGTATTCAGCGCCGTGATGGACCGGATGAACCGCAGCCTGCTCCTCGAGCTGCTGGAGCGGCAGCACCAGGTGGAGCTGAGGCAGCAGGCCGAGCTGCGGGCCCTCCAGTCCCAGATCAACCCCCATTTTCTCTTCAACGCCCTGAACACCATCTCCGCCCTGTGCCTCACCGACCCCAACCGGGCCCGGGAGACCATTCTGGTGCTGGCCAACTACTTCCGTCAGACC
>ERZ808028.913-NODE-913-length-20415-cov-4.011063_pt1 | contig 20415 bp, 20 predicted proteins | sample MGYA00380184_ERZ808028 | MGnify/ENA primary metagenome ERZ808028 (study PRJEB31490, sample SAMN06133397) | mouse gut metagenome | isolation source: J8_1 | host: mice | place: China: Chengdu | collected 2015-05 ...
TGACATTTCAACAATTAAAACAAAAAAAAAGAATATCTCGCGATATTCTTAATGTTGATTCTTGCGTTTACGCTGATGATGTTGTGTATGTGTGTCTTCTTTTGTGTTGGTTAAAGATTCGTAGATCGTTTTTAAAGTTCGCATATTTTCTTTTTTCAAATCTTCAAGCTTGTAGTCGGAATCTAAATCAATAATCATCTCAATCATCTGATATTTACCAAAAGACATATGATGATGCTTGGCTTCTTGATAATGCTTTTGCGAAGCACAAACACAGCTGTAATCATCATCTTGAAGATAGGAAGATAACTGTTGTTTAAGCATCGTTTCAAGCGAAGTTTCTTTTGTCTTATCTTCACTATATATACTAACTTGTAAGAAACCTTGATCTAAATAGTTTTGAAAATCAGAATTTGTCATCAACAAGTTCAAGGCTTCTTCTATCGGTAATTCACACATATCGATTTTTTTTAATAACGCTTTAGCCTCATCATTAAAGGCTTTAGTTTTAATGACTTTGTTGTCTTTATCTAATTCCAAAGTCATGCTTGGATTGACATCGATACTGACATAGGAAGATACAACCAAAACTTCTTTATTGAGTGGCTCGCCTTTAGGAATCTGTAAAGCAATGATTAACAAGACAACACAAACAGATACTAAGATTGGAAAAAAATAATTTTTCTTCTGTGAAGAAGGACGATAAATAGCTTCCAATGTTTTTTGTTTTAAAGCTTCATCTAACTTTAAATGTTCTAAATCTTTTAATGGCTTATTCAAATCTATCATCCCCTAACATTTCTTTCAGCTTCTTTTTAGCTCTATGCATCCAAGTATAAATCGTATTTTCTTTTTGATTTAATATTTCAGCTATTTCCGATAACTGATAACCTTCATAGTAATATAAATAAATGACATTCTTTAAATTCGGTTTAAGCTTTAATACAGCTTCTAAAACCTCCGGATAAGTCGGTTCTTCTTTTAAGCCATACATACTGAAATCCTCAACTAAATCCACGTTACGATTAAACCACTTTCGTGAAAAGCTGTGGCATTCGTTGATCGTTACTCTGATTAGCCAAGCTTTTTCGTGTTCACTAGATAAAAAAGGTGTAGAATTAGAAGCATACTTTAAGAAGACGTTCTGAAAAACATCTTCAATATCTGCTTCTTTTTTTAAATGCACAAAACAAATACGCCTTAACATATCTCCGTATTCATCTAATGCTTTTTCTACAACCTTTTCCTCTAACATATCTTTCACACCCTTATACTAATGATGTTTTCTATTTCCATGATGCTGTCCATTACCATTGGCATGATTTTGCTGATTTTGATGCTTTTTTGTACCATCGCATTCATTACCAATTGGACAATTTGCTTGCTTTTGATTACCGTTTGGGCATTCTTCAAGATTACCGTGTCCATTTGTATTTTTGTGCCAATGATGATAAAAACAATTCTCACTATTTGGACACGCCTCTTTTTCATATTCGCAGTTTAATAAGGCATAAGCTCGACGATGACTTGTCTTAGCTGATGTATCTAAAATTCCTATCCATGCTATTGTTAATATTGTCATCATCAATAAAAGTTTTTTCATCTTCTCCAACTCCTTTCACCCTTAATACGTTTAGGAGTCTTAAAACCTTTCAACTTTTTAAATTTATTTTTTACTTTTTTCTAAAATTTCTTCCAACTCAAACCAACGCTCTGTTTTCTTCTCAAGACTAGCCTCTAATTCAGCTTGTAAAATAGATAACGCTTGGGCTTTTTCATAACTTAACTGACTATCTTCAAATGCCTCACCGATACGTTCCAATTCCTTTTCAATATCTGCCATTTCTATTTGAAGCTGTTCATATTCTTTGTTTTCTTTATAGCTCAATTTGACAACTTTTTCTTTAACTCTGACTTCTGATTTTTCTTTCTTTTGCGAGATGTTAATTTGATTATCTTTCTCTAAATAATCTGAACAACCGCCATTATAAATAGAGATGCGCTGATTTTTAAAGACAAACATTTTGTCAACGACTTTATCTAAAAAATAGCGATCATGACTGACAGTAATCAGAATACCGTTAAAATGATCAAGAAAGTCCTCGAGAATGGTCAACGTATCTAAATCTAAATCATTGGTCGGCTCGTCAAAGATTAACACATTCGGCTGTTGCATCAAAATACTTAAAAGATATAATCTTCTTTTTTGCCCGCCTGATAAGCGTCCGATAGGTAGATACATCGTTCGATCATCAAATAAAAATTGCATTATCATACTTTTGGCATTCATAATGCCTTCACTTGTCTGAATAGCATCACTGATTTGAAAAATGTAATCATAGGCTTTCATACTATCATCTAAATGCATACTTTGTTGATCAAAATAACCGATGCGAATCGTTTCACCGATTTCGATCACCCCTTGATAATGAGGGTCCATGCCACAAATCAAATTCAATAATGTGGTTTTACCTGAACCATTATCCCCTAGAATACCAATTCGATCATAAGGTTGAATCTGATAACTGAAATCCTCAAATAAAAGATGATTATCAAAACTTTTTGTCACATGATGAAAAGAAATCGTTTTTCTGCCTAAGCGTTGCATCATCATATCAATGCTCATTTTTTGAGCTTCGCTTGTTTCATTGGCTTTTAGTAAAGCCTCATAGCGTTGTAATCTTGATTTACTTTTTGTACGCCTTGCCTCTACTCCGGCTTTTACCCATTCGGTTTCTTGCCTTAGTAAAGTCGTTCGCTTCCTTCTTTTAGCTAACTCATCTTGTTCTCGCATCAATTTATTGTCAAGATATCCTTGATACCCTCCATGACTTAAGTAAAGATGAGAGGCGCTGACTTCAATAATGGTCGAAGTAATCCGCTCTAAAAAATATCTGTCATGGGTTACCATTAAAATAGCGCCACGATAATGTTGCAGATATTTTTCTAACCATAAAATCATATCCATATCCAAATGATTGGTTGGCTCATCTAAAATCAATAAATCCGCCTCTTGACTTAATACTAATGCCAAAGCAAGACGTTTTTGTTGCCCACCGGATAATTGACCAATCGGCTGATTTAAATCAGTAAAACCAAATTTTGTGATAAAGCTTTTAAAACGATAATCATCTTTTAGACTACTCTGTTCTAAAAAGACTTGCCAAAGCGTTTTTGAAGGATTAAAACGTGGCTGTTGCTCAAGGTAACTAATTGTCATTTGCGGTTTGCAAGAAAACTTAGCATAAGCCTCATCTTTATGAGCTATGATTTTTAACAATGTACTTTTTCCTTGTCCGTTTGCCCCCACAATTGCGATGCGTTCTTTTTCCTCAATATATAGACTTTCATTTTCTAATATAGGTTCATGTCCATAGCGAACATAAATATCCGTCGCTTGCAACAACATCGTTCTAACCTCCTTTAATGTGTATTTCTTGCTCTCCAACAGTCATTAGAACGATTATGATCGGAATTTATCACAATGACCGGTATTTTAGTTATAAAACGTTCATAACGTGAATCCGCTTTTAAATCATCCAAGACACTTAAACGCTTATGTCCGTCAACACAGATATAACCGTCCTTCTCAATAGCGACTTTAAGCGGAAATGCCAATCCACGTCTGGCAATACTTTCTTTTAAATCTAAATCATATGCTTTTCTTTCAAAACGGATATCTTCTAATGTTAAGGCAATCATTCTCATTTTGAAATCAACCCATTTCTTGACTGAATACAGTACAAATAACCATCGGTTATAACTTGAGCGTATGGATCTATTATCTCATTAGATACACATAAAGCATCATCATATCTTAAATCATAGTTATTTAACGGATAAGCAACTCCTTTTAAAGTGATGGTAGCTTGATTCAAAGAAAAAAACGATAAATAATCATAACCCCATTTAAAAATTTGATGTTCTCCCGGTTTTAAAATATAAAGACAATTAAAATCATCATAAACGGTTATCTTAACATCTTTATATTGGGCTAATAGACGACATACAGCCAAAAAATGATCGATTCTGCCTCCGGTTACGCCGTATAAAACAATCTCATCATATCCCATAGCTAAAGCTTCTGAGATAGCGATGGCTGTATCTGTATCATCTTTACGACAAGGTAAACGTTTTTGTCTAATATCAGACGTTAATTCTTGTTCAGATAAAGAATCGAAATCACCCACAACATAAATCGGTGAAATACCTAATTGATGCAAAGTAGCTACGCCGCCATCTACACCGATATAATCAATTGTCCGATCAATTTGATGACAAAAAGAACCGGCACCGTAAATCCCTATTTTCATAATAAAGATGCCACTGCCTTTTTTCTATCATCTTTATTAAAGATATAGCTTCCGGCAACCATCACATCAACCCCGGCTTCTTTAACCAGCTTGGCTGTTTGAGCGTTAATACCGCCATCAACTTCGACTAAGCAGTCTAAATGATTTTGTGAAATATATTCTTTTAAAAGCTTAATTTTAGGTAAACAGCTTTCCATAAAAGACTGTCCTCCAAAACCCGGTTCGACACTCATAACTAAGACCATATCTAACGTTTCTAATAAAGGCAAGACATCTTCCACAGGTGTGTTAGGCTTAATAGAAATACCCGCCTTAAGATGTGCTTCTTTAATTTTCTGAATCGTTTGTTTTGTTTTTGCCATATCTTGATAGGCTTCTAAATGGAATGTAATATAATCAGCGCCGGCTTTGATAAATTCATCTAAATAAAACAAAGGATCGCTAATCATTAAATGAACATCTAAAACTAAATCTGTCACTTTTCTGACATCTTTCAAAATACTGTATCCAAATGAAATATTAGGTACAAAATGCCCGTCCATGACATCATAATGAAGCCACTTAGCCTCTGTTTTTTCAATATCGGCAATTTCTTGACCTAATTGACTGAAATTCGCAGATAATAAAGATGGTGAAATAATCATATTAAAATTTTCCTTTCTTTTGACGTATTTCGTCTAAAAACATTTGATAATGTGCATAGCGTTCTTCTGAAATATGCCCATCTTTAACAGCTTGTTTGACGGCACATTCAGGTTCGCTTAAATGTAAACAGCCTCTGAATTTACACGCTTGACTCAATGTTTTGAAATCATGATAAGCAACAGCTAATTCTCTTTCCGAAAAATCTAAGTTTAAAGATGAGAAGCCCGGTGTGTCAGCTACCCAACCACCATATAATTCAAACAGCTCAACATGGCGTGTCGTATGTTTGCCTCGACCTAAAACATTTGAAATCACACCTGTTTTCAAATCTAAAGCAGGACTGATGGCATTCAATAATGTTGATTTTCCTACACCGCTTTGCCCTGTGAAAACAGATAGTTTACCTTTAAATAAAGCTTGAATGGCTTCATGTGAAGTTTTATCTTTGGGATTTGTCAAAATCAGATGGTAGCCTGCAACTTGGTAAGGCTCAATCATCTTTTGAAGGACTTGCTTATCTATCAAATCCGTTTTAGTTACAATAATGATCGGTGTAATATCTGCGTGTTCGACTAAAGCCAAGAAACGATCTAGTAAAATAGTCGAAAAGTCAGGTTCTTTAGCGGACACCACAATCAAAGCCTGATCAATATTGGCAACCGGTGGTCTAACAAGCATATTATGACGAGGGTATAGCTTTGTAATCCACCCCTCGTTTTGACCATCATAACTAAATTCACAGCAATCTCCGACTAAAGGCGTTTGTCCGTTTTTTCTAAACTTACCTCTAGCTTTACAGACAATACTTTCCTTACCGTCATAAACTGTGTAAAAACCCGATAATGCACGAATGATCTGACCTTGTTTATTCATGTGCGTTCTCCTCCGGATTAGGCGTATTAGATGGTTCATCTGGTGTTGGTTCATCATCTGGTGCTACCGGATCATCAGGAGGTAAAATAACAACATGGTCATAGTAATATAAGGTTACAACAACACTTGACGATGTGATTTTTTCGTTTTCATGTGTCTGCTTAACAACAACATTAGCTTGCATTTGACTGATGACATCTTTGTCTGTCGGTTCAGGCAAGACTTCGGTCGTTACACGAATGCCCTTATTTTCCAATATTTTAATTGCAGCTTCTAAATCATAACCAACAACACTATCGACGTGTTTAGAAAACCCTTCTGACACAGTTAAGGTAATGTTCAAAGCAGAGTTATTGTCGACAATTGTTCCCGGTGTGATGCTTTGGTCGATAACAACGCCGGAACTATAACTTTCGCTTTGAACATAACTTGCTTCGACCTTAAAGCCCATCGCTTCTAGTTCTGCTGCGGCTTTTTCATAACGACGCCCTTCATAATCTTCTATCTTTAATTCTTTGCCTTTAGAGATTGTTACGATGACTTTATCGCCCTCTTTGACCTCTTCGCCTTTACTTGGTGAAGTCTTAATAATCTCACCTTTTTTGTATTTATCGGAATTTTCTTCCGGACGAGCATTTTCATCTAAAATTAACCCTTTTTCTTCAAGGCGCAATTTAGCTTGTTCAACTGTTAAACCGGATAAATCCAGCATTTCAAATGTTGATGGACCAAATACGGTATTGAAAAACAAAAATGCGATTAAAACAACTAAAACCCCACCGACACCGGTTGCAATATATTTATATTTTTTCATTTTCTTGCGCTTTAATATTCTTTGTTTTTCTTCTTTTGTTAAAATCTTCTTAGGCTCCGGTTTGGCTGCCTCAAAGACGATGGTCGGTGAAGCTTCATCTTTGTTTTCAAAAACCAATTTTTCTTGATCCGGATATTTTATCGCTAATGTTAAGGCGTATAGCATATCATCCGCCGTTTCAAAGCGATCTCTTGTATTCTTGGCAGTCGCTTGAATAATCACATTTTCAATCGCTTGCGGAATTGTCGGATTATAAGCCTTAATCGAAGGAAATTCTTCACGAATATGCTTCATCGCAATATTCATGGCAGCTTCATCGTTAAATGGGACTTGTCCTCTTAATAATTCATAAAATATAATCCCTAAAGCATAAATATCACTTTGGAAAGTTGCTTTCTCCCCACGAACAATCTCAGGGGCTAAATAATGTAATGATCCCATAATCGTCGTAGATTCGGTAACCTGAGCAAATGCCTGAACCATCGCAATACCAAAATCGGCAATTTTAAGAACTCCACTATCTGTAATCAAAATATTTTGAGGTTTCAAATCTCGATGAATAATACCATTTTTATGAGCCTCTTTAACACCGTTAATCAATTGAATCATAATATCAATCGCTTCGGAAAGGAGCAAAGCCCCACGTTTATGAATCAAATCTTTTAAAGTTGTACCTGGCACATATTCCATTACAATATAATATTTGCCTTCATCTTCACCAACATCATATATCTCTACGATATTTTTATGGGCAAGTGTAGCAGCGGCACTTGCTTCACGTGCAAAGCGTTGCACATAAATCGCATCATCGGCTAAGTGACTTCGCAAAACTTTAATAGCGACATCACGATCAAGAATTTCATCTCGTGCTAAAAAGACATCTGCCATACCGCCTTGTCCGATAAGTTCTTTCAAGACATAGCGACCTGCAACAACTGTCCCATTATTCATCGTTTACACCTCCCTCTAAATCAATTAAGACACAGGAAATATTATCAAAACCACCATTTTGTTTAGCGATTTGAATCAGTTGTAATGTTTTATCTTCCAAAGAAGTCGCTTGAGCCAAAACATTCATCATCTCTATATCGGAAACTAAATTATAAAGACCATCGCTACATAACAGTAAAGTCCCTTGCATATCATCATAGATTTTATGACTTGTAACTAGATTTTCAAACACCCCAACAGCTTTCATTAAAACATTCTTTTGAGGGTGAAATTGAGCCTGTTCTTTATTGATAGAGCCGTTTTCGACTAATAAATTAACATAAGTGTGATCTTTAGTCAGTTGTTGCAACTTGGCGTTGGCATAGATATAGGCACGTGAATCTCCGGCATGGCAAACAATTAAACTATGCTGTATCACTAAAACGGCAACTAAAGTCGTTCCCATGCCTTGATGATTGGTGTCGCTGTTAGCGTCAATATAAATAGCACGATTAGCTTTCTCTACAGCATCTAAAAGCCATTGGCTAGCTTCGGCAACCGAATAAAACCTCTCTTTTTCGATAAATGCCTGACATAATATATCCAATGCCATTTGCGCAGCTGTTTCTCCGGCTAAATGACCGCCCATGCCATCACAGACAATACCAAAAGTTTGCTGAGCTTGATTGCTTAAAACACAGCATCGATCCTGATTAGCTGCTCTTTTTAAACCAATATCACTATGATAGGAAAATTTCATATCTTCGCCTCCTATTTAGACATTCTTTTGGCACGCAATTGACCGCAAGCTGCGTCAATATCTCCGCCATGCTCTTTTCTCAATGTACAGTTGATACCCAAACGTAACAATTCCGCATGAAAATTCTTAACATTCTTAGGACTTGCTTTTTGAAAACCGTGTTCATCTACACTATTATAAGGAATTAAATTGATGTAACAATTTAATCCCCTAACATAATGGGCAAGCTGTCTAGCTAAAACAAGCGAATCATTGACATCGTTTAACAAGATGTATTCAAAGGTAACTCTGCGATTTGTTTTTTCAATATATGCAGCAATGCTTTCTCTTAACTTCGCTAATGGATAAGCTTTGTTGATAGGCATTAACTGATCACGCAATTCATCATTTGGTGCGTGTAAAGATATTGCTAAATTTGTCTGTAAACCATTGGTACTGTAGCGATCGATCATCGGCACAATCCCACAAGTTGAAATCGTCATATGTCTAGCCCCGATAGCTAAACCTTTGGGCTCATTTAAAACATGCACAAATCTATCTACATTATCATAATTGTCAAATGGTTCACCTGTTCCCATAACCACCACATGACTTACTCTTAAAGCTTCTGTTTGCATTAAATCACGATGAACCATCATCACTTGGGCAACCATTTCCCCGGGTGTTAAATCTCTTTGTTTTTTTAACAATCCACTAGCACAAAAGGCACAGCCCATGTTGCAACCTAATTGGCTGGTAACACAGACAGACTGCCCGTAATCAAAACGCATTAAGACCGTTTCGATTAAACCACCATCATTTAATTCAAACAAATACTTTGTTGTTTTATCCTTAGCAACTTGTTTTTCTTTAATCTTAGGTAGACAAATCTCAAAATGTTCATCTAACTTCTTTTGCAAAGGTACTGACAAATTTGTCATCTCTTCAAAAGAAGTGCACAATTTTTCATATAACCACTCATAAATTTGAGTTGCTCTAAACTTCTTTTCTCCTAACTGTTCTAATTCTGACTGTAATTGTTTTAATGTGTAATCATAAATATTCTTTTTCATTTTCTTTTTACCAACTTTACCATATAGAAGCCGTCACTTTGATAGGTATAAGGCAGAATTGTTTGCTCTTCTTCCTTATACATCATAGGGCAATCCTCCATAAATCTTTCAATGTTTTTTTCATTTTCCTTTTTGTTTAAGGTACACGTACTATACACCAAAATCCCCCCATTTTTCAAGAGTTTTTCAGCAGTTTTCAATAATTTAGACTGAGTTTTAATCAATTCGTCCATCACGCTTGAATCATGGTACCTAATTTCCGGTTTTCGTCCTAAAACCCCTAGTCCCGAACATGGTCCGTCTAGTAAAATAGCGTCAAAACTTTCTAATGCTTCGATTTCATCTAGTCTAGTAGCATCATAGGCTTTCGCTTGAATATTTGTACAACCTAAGCGTTCTGCATTTTTCTTAATTAGGGCAATTTTGTGTTCGTGGATATCATAAGCATGGATACTTCCGGTATTTTCCATCAACATCGCTAAATGAGTAGTCTTTGACCCGGGAGCTGCACACATATCTAACACTCGCATATGAGGTTTTACATCTAAAAACTCTGCCACCTTCTGACTAGCTTCATCTTGCACACTGACTTTTCCTTCTTTAAACAAAAGGTGGTTGGCGATATTGCCAAAAGGAAAAATCAATGAGTTGTCAGCTAATTTTCCGACTTTGATTTTTGGATAAGTTTGCATTACTTCCTCTTTGCTTGCCTTTAAGGTGTTCAAACGTGCTGTTAAAGGCGGTGTTTTTTGAAAAGCTTCAAAAATCTTTAATGCTTCATCTTTACCATATTGCTTAAATAACATCTTAACTAACCATAAAGGTTGGCTGTAATGAATGGAGAAATACTCTAATTCATTAGCTACATCAATCACAATCTCTTTGCGTATGACTAGCTGCCTTAACAAAGCATTGATAAATCCCGCAGCCTGTTTTCCCCTTTTCTTCTTAACAAGCGCTACTGATTCGTTAATAATCGCATAATCGGGAATTCTATCAAAATAAACCATCTGACAATAACCGCATAATAAAACAGCTTTTTCATAAGGCTTAAGCTTTTTACCTTCAATAACCTCTTTCATACCGTATTCTAAAGTTAAACGATGCGTCATGACACTATAAACAATTCTTGTCAATAAAGCGCCATCAGTCTTAGAAAAATCATATTTTTCAAGATAGCTATTTAAAGTTAGGTTTAAATAGCCTCCCATCATTACTCTTTGAATAATTTCAACAGCTGCTTCTCTTATATTCATGCCCTACCTCCGAATATGCGTTTAAAAAAGCTTTGGTGATAATGGTGAGCTTTGAGCCAACGTTTAGCTTCTTTATGTTGCTTACTAGCCATTTGCATCAATGAAACAGCTTTTTCCATATCAACCTCAACACCATTACCATTCTCGTAACATAAACCTAGCTGATACATACAGCTTGCATCATTGATTTTAACACCATTGTTTAACCAATAAATCATCTTATCTAAATCAACCTCCACACCATCGCCGTTTCTAAAGCACATGGCTAAAGCCTGCATACATTTACCATCTTGATGTGAAGCGCCTCTTCTGAAATAGCCGATAGCTTTTTGAGGATTAGCTTCTACTTTTTCACCCAATAGATAAATATAGCCTAGGTTATACAAAGCAGCTACACTACCTTTTCTTGCATCTTCTTTCAACATTTCAACTTCTGTTTTCTTTTTTATTTTAGCCATAACTCCTCCTATAACTGTACGTATGGATTGACGTCCACCTCTATTTTGACTTTTCCCTGATAATGATTAAGCGCTTCTTTTAAAAGCTTAAACAAAGGTTGGGATTGTTTATACTTAATTAAAATTCGATATCTATACTCATTATCAATTCGACTAATCACAGCCCTAGCCGGTCCTAAAATATTGACATTTTTAAGTTTGCCATTTAAAAAATTCGCAAAGCCTTCGGCACAGCGTTCAACAGCTAGTTCATCTTTACCACTCAATAGGACACTAGTCAAATAACAATAAGGCGGATACATACCTAATTGTCTTGTTTTTAACTCCATATTATAAAAGCTTTGATAATCTTGTTTAGCTGCATACACAATGGCATAGTGAGTGGGATTATAAGTTTGAATGACGACCTCACCTTTTTGATGTCTACCTGAACGCCCGGCAACTTGCAACAATAGTTGAAAAGTTCGCTCAGCTGAACGGAAATCAGGAATATTCAAAGCACTATCGCCATCTAAGACCCCCACAAAGTTAACATCTTTAAAGTCTAATCCTTTGGCAATCATCTGCGTTCCCAACAAAATATTCCCCTCATGTCTTTCAAAAGCATCTAAAAGTTTTTCATGTCCTTGCTTATTTCTGGTTGTATCCATATCGAAGCGAATGACTTTAGCTAAAGGGAATTCTTTTTGGATTAACTCCTCCATTTGCTCTGTTCCCGTTCCCCTATATCCTAATAAATCACTTTGACATTCTTGACACTTGGGCTGATAAGCCTCTTCATAACCACAGTAATGACATCTAAGCACACGATCTTTCTTGTGGTAAGTCAAAGATACATCACAATGAGGACATTTAGGAACATAACCGCAATTTTTACATAGCAAATAAGTTGCATACCCTCTGCGGTTAACTAAAATCAAAGCCTGTTTACCTTGACTTAAACAGTGATTCAAAGCGTTCACAAACGCCTTGGAAAACATCGATAAATTGCCTTGTTTAGCTTCTTGTCCCATATCGACAATCTGACATTTCGGTAAAGCTTGCTTGGTTGCACGACTGGGCATTTCCAATAAATGATACATACCGGCTTGAGCTTTCGCATAGCTTTCAATCGAAGGTGAAGCACTGCCTAAAAGCACAAGTGCCTGATGGTATTTAGCACGCCACAAGGCAATATCTTTGGTATGGTAACGAGGTGTATTATTCTGCTTATAGCTTTGGTCATGTTCCTCATCTAAAATAATCAAACCAATGTGTTGCAAGGGTGCAAAAACCGCACTTCTTGCCCCCACCACAATTTGAACTTCTTGTTTTAGAATTCGCTGATACTCATCTTGCCGTTGTCCATCACTTAGACGTGAATGAAGAATAGCCACATTCTTACCAAATCGCATTTGAAACAAAGCGGTCATTTTAGGTGTCAAAGAAATTTCCGGCACTAACATCAGCACTTGCTTCCCCATGTCAATCATATGTTTGGCAGCGTGTAAATAAACTTCTGTTTTACCCGAACCCGTAACCCCATGGAGTAAAAAAGGCTTTTTCTTATCAAGTGTAAACAGTCCTTTTAACACCTCTATTTGACTTTGATTTAACTTTGGAACTTCCAAACTGACTTGACTTAAAGCTTCAACTTCACGATTTAGCACTTTAGTGATAATATCCACTGCTCCTTTTTTCTGTAAAGCTTTAATAATAGAAGACTCAAAGCTTTTAATCGGCAGCTCTTTATTTTCTTTTATTTCGTTTAAACAGCTTGCCTGCTTTGGCGTTAATTTATCCGGTGTTGCTTTATAAACCGCATATTTTAATATTTTCGTCGTTGCCTTAGCACTTGAGCTTGGTTTAAGTGACGGAGGCAACATCGTTTTTAAACAACTAATCAAAGGGGTAAATGTCATATTAGATAATGTTGAAGCCAATTCTCTTAACTCATCGGTAAGTATTGGTTTTTCATCAATTACATCACTAATCATACGATAAGTAAAGCCATCTCTTTGACTCAAAGCTTTTTGGTCTAAATCCGTCTTTCCAACAGCTTGTACATAGCCAACTAACTTTTGTTTTCCAAAAGGCACATGGACACGCACACCATTAGCAACAAATTCTTCACTTAAATAAGAAAACGCCATGTCTAAATGTCTTAATGGATGTTCAATCACAACTTTAGCTATGTACATGATAATCCCCCTTTTTTAATCTTTTTCATTATAACACTTTTCAATCAAAAAGACTAGCCTACTTGCTAGTCTTAAAAGTTTTGATGATTTGAGTAATTTCGGCAACCGCACGTTCAACATCATCATTGATGACATTAAAACGATATTTATCTTTCATGCCAATTTCTTTTTGAGCCTGTTTTAATCGTTTTTGGATTACTTCCTCAGCTTCAGTGCCACGATGACGAATTCTTGCCTCTAACTCTTCCATGCTTGGAGGTAACAAGAAAATGCTTAAAGCTTCCGGACATTTCTCAATGACTTGTAATGCCCCTTGCATTTCGATTTCCAATAATACATTTTGTCCTTCGTTTAATTTAGCTTCAACTTTATCTTTAGGTGTGCCGTAACTATTATCTACAAAACTGGCATATTCTAAAAAGGCATCTGCTGCAATCATTTCATTAAATTTTTCATGCGTTACAAAATAATAATGAATGCCTTCCATTTCACCGACACGAGGTTGTCTAGTCGTACAAGAAACCGAATAATGTAAATGCAAACTCTCATCTTCTAAAAGCTTATCCTTAATTGTTCCCTTTCCAACCCCACTAGGTCCGCTAAATATAATCAAATGTCCTTTTTCCATTGTCTTTTCCCCCTTTTTTCAAAATGATACAAAATCATTTAATGACTGTCAATAAAATATTTTCTATTTTTTTAAAACATGATATACTATAAAGGATATTAGAAAGGATGGTTTTATGAGTTTTGATGGAATTGTCACTAAATGTGTCATTAAACACCTAGCACAAGATTTATATGGTGGTAAAGTTAATAAGATCTATCAAGTTTCTAAGTACGAACTATTAGTTTTAATTCGAGCAAATTACAAAAATGTCAAGCTCTTATTGTCATGTCATCCAAATAACGCCCGAATCAACTTAACTAATGAGGACTATCCGACACCCCTTACCCCAAGTCAATTAACAATGACTTTTCGTAAGCATTTAGAAGGTGCTTTTATTCGTGAAGTCAAACAGTTAGACTATGAGCGGATATGTGAAATTGCTTTTTTAGGTCGCAATGAACTAGGCGATGATGTAACCTATCGTTTAATCATAGAGATTATGGGCAAACACTCCAATATTGTCCTTTTGAAACACGATGGAACCATCATTGATGCTCTGAAACGGATAAGCCCGGCCATCAGTACCGTAAGAATTATTCAACCCGGCTTTCAATACAGCTATCCTCCGCTTTTCAATGAGAAAAAAAATCCTTTGGAGTTTAAAAAAGATGCCTATGAAAAAATGTATCTTGATTATGCGGGATTGTCCCCTTTGTTATGTCGGGAATTATGTTTTAGAGAAAGTATGAAGGAAGATGTCAGCCAAATCATTCCACAAGCTTTAGAAAGCGATACGCTCTATCTTTCTAAACACGAAGGTAAAGAGGATTATCACGTTATGCCTTTAACTCACTTTTCAGGTGAAACAAAATCTTTTCCTCTGTTTGAAGGCTTAGATGTTTTCTACAAGGAAAAAGATGAAAATGACAGAATAAAGCAACAAACCTCTGATTTGAGCCACTTTCTAAAAGCTGAGTTAACGAAAAACCAAAGCAAATTAAGCAAATTGGAACAAGAGCTATTCGATTCTACTAACAGCGATGATTTAAAATTAAAAGGAGAATTACTATACAGTAACCTCCATTTGATTGAAAAAGGCATGGCTTGTATCACTGTCGATAACTATTATGATAACACAAAATTAACGATTGAACTCGATGCTCGTCTAGATGGTAAGAATAACGCTAAAAAGTATTTTCAACGTTATCAAAAAGCCAAAAACGCCATTCGCTATTTGAATGAACAAATCGCCCTTACCAAAGAGGAAATCGACTATTTTGATACCCTCTTAGAACAAATGAACCATGCCGGTTTTTATGATGCGTTAGAAATGAAAGAAGAATTGGAAAATCTCGGCTATATCAAAAAGAAGAAAGCGAAGGAACAAAAACGCAAGAAGCAGTCACCTCATTTTGATACTTTCATCGCTAAAGACAACACATTGATTTATGTCGGTAAAAATAATCTACAAAACGATTATTTGACCTTTAAATTCGCTAAAAGACAACACTATTGGTTCCATGTCAAAGATATGCCCGGAAGTCATGTTATTGTTGCTTGCGATAATCCCGATGAATATTTAATTAGATTAGCCGCCAACTTGGCTGCTTTATACTCCAAAGCAAGAAATAGCAGTTCTGTTCCTGTAAATTATACAAAAATTCAAAGTCTGAAAAAAGCGCCGGGAAGTCATTTAGGTAAAGTTATACTAAGCCATTATAAAACCATTTATATTGATCCAAACAAAGCTATTCTTAATCAAATTGAAAAGAAATAGAAAAGAGTGCAATGCACCCTTTTCTTAACAACAGTTACAGTTAACTTGTGTGTGTGTATAAGTTGGATATACACGAGGAACCATGACAGCACGGTTGATTGTACGGCATTCAATTGGCATGATAACAGGTTGTTCAACGAAGTTAAAAGCCTGTCTTGCAACAACTTGAGTTGGCATAACAATCGGCATAACGCCTTGCGCCATATTGCCCATCATGTTTTGACAACCTGTAAATGTTCCGTGTCCAAATCCACACCCACAGCCGCAACTAGTCTGATTTGTTGGTTGCCAATTTTGTTGACACGCATTTGACATATTGTTGTTTTCACAATTTGTATTCATTTAAAACGCCTCCTTTACATTCTTATCATATGATAAAATTAAAAAAGGGCTAGGACAAACACATAGATATTTTAAAAAAAAGAAAGAAGTGATGATATGGAAATCATAGAATGGAAAATTTCTCCACAAATTAAAGCCGGAACACCGCTAAGATATGGTGGTGTTTCAAAAGGTGCGTGCAGTTCTTTAAACCTCGCACTTAATGTCAAAGATGAAATTGCAGATGTGCTTGAAAATAGAAAAATTCTAGCTAACTATCTAGGCACAACCATGGATAATATGGTTAGCCCCACTCAAACCCATTCAACCAATATCCAAAAAGTAACAGCAAGGGATAAAGGTAGAGGAATGTATAACTTAGATGATGCAATTGATAACACCGACGCTTTGTATACAAGAGAAAAGAATTTATACTTACTTACCTATCATGCCGATTGTATCCCTATTCTACTCTACAATCCCAAGGAAGAACTTATTGCGGCAATTCATGCCGGTTGGAAAGGCAATGTTCATGAAATCGTGCTAAAAAGCTTAAATTATTTAGCTCAATATGAAAATTGCCAACCTAAAGATTTTTACGCTTATATCGGGCCTTCTTTAAGTTACGATAATTTTGAAGCCAAACAAGATATTATTGACTTAGTCAAAAAGATGTCTATTGATAGTTCTAGCTACTATACGCAAACAGCTTTAGACACTTACCGTTTAGATGCTAAAGGTTTGGCTAAAGCTCAGTTATTAGCTTTCGGTATTCCCGATGCGAATATCAGTGTTGATACGCATTGCACCAAAGGTGATTCTAAGCTTTTCTTTAGTTATCGAAACGATCATGCTTGCGGACGTCATGCAAGCTTTATTGCGATGATTGATTAAACTAACAAAAAAGAGATTCCTTTTTTCCAAGAATCTCTTTTTTTTGATATAACTATTATTTTCTTTTTTTCAAAACAGACATCATCAACTCGGGTATAATATCAATAATATCAGAGGCAAAGACTGAATATCTTTTTTGCCCTAAAATTTCGCCTGCCAAACCATGAAGATAAGTCCCCAAAATCGTTGCTTCAAAATAATTATAACCTTGAGCTAAAAAAGAAGCAATCATTCCGGCTAACGCATCACCCATACCCGCAGTTGCCATAGCACGATCACCTGAAGGAACACGAATCGCAACATTTCCATCTGTAATCATCGTATGAGGTCCTTTCAAAACAATAATGACACGATGTTGTTTCGCAAAGGCAATCGCCCCTATTACACTATCTTGTTTTTTGCCATGTTGCAAAAGACGTTGCATTTCGCCAATGTGCGGTGTCATAATAATCGGACAGTTAGCTTGATGCAGTAAATGAAGTCGCTCGGCAATCAAGTTAATCCCATCGGCATCTAGTAACACAGGAACTTTTGCGTGTAATAATACTTTTTCCAACTGTTGTGCAGTTGTTAAGTCCTGCCCCTTACCACACCCAAATAAGATTGCTGTGGAATGTTGAATAGCATTTAATAAATCGTCCTCTATAATAACTTCCGGATATTTTAATAAAACATTTTGACTTGCACTTGAAAAAACAGAAACGATCCCTGCCCCTGCCTTTAAAGCCGCCCCACAACTGATGACACTAGCACCGGGATATTTTGAAGAACCGGTAATACAAGCTAATTTGCCATAAACGCCCTTATAGCCGTCATAACGACGCTTTTTTAAAATTCTTTCAATGTCATAAGGATCTAGTATTTTAGTAAAACCGACTGTCTTTAATAACTCTTGAGGATATTCCAAGTCTTCCACATGAACCTCTCCGGTATAAGCCTTAGCTTCGGGATTTAAAAAGCCTAATTTCATTGCCACAAAAGTAACCGTTAAATGCGCTTTGATAGCTTCTTTATAAATGATGCCATTATCGGCATTTAAACCTGACGGAACATCAACGGCAAGAATAGGAATATCTTTTAGGGTATTGACATAAGCAATCACCGTTTTTTCAATATCGTTTGGTGCACCTTTTAAACCTGTGCCAAAAATAGCATCGACAATCACACCTGCTTTGCTTAATGTTTCTTCAAACATCTCTTGACTAAAGCTTTGCTTCATTTCATCTAAATAATATATCGGAACTGCCAATGCTAAAGCTTTTTCCAAATAAAAGACAGCACCACTTGATAGCTTGCTTTTTTCATGCATGAGAAAGACGGTTACATCTTTTTGCGTTTTTTTCAAAAGACAAGCTAAGGCTAAACCATCAGCCCCGTTATTCCCTTTTCCTGCTAAAACGACAATATGATCTTGCTTCGCAACGTAAGGATACAAAGTTTGAGCTGCTCTAAGAATCATATTTTCAATTGTCTGATGATAGTTTTGTATGACATACGTATCATATAATCTGAATTGAGCCGTGTTCCCCACTAACATAAAGCCCCTCCTTCTCTCATAGGGTCATTTTCATCATCATATCAAATTTTATCACAAAATGAAAGTAGCTAAACAAAAAACCAAGCATACGCTTGGCATTTTGAAAATTTAATAATAACGTCCACCTGCAATAAAGCAATTTGCCCAATAACCACCATTTAATGAAGAAATAATAACACCATCTGTTTCATTAGCGGCATGAATCATCTGTCCATTACCAATATAAATTCCAACGTGTCCCATCCATTCATAAGTGTTAAAGAAAACTAAATCGCCCGGTTGCAATTGGCTGATGCTTCCGATAACTTCATCAGCAGCGTTGTATTGTCCGGATACCATACGTGGAATTGAACGACCAGATTGTCTGAATATCCAAGAAGTAAAGCCTGAGCAGTCAAACGCATAAGGACCAGTTCCTCCCCATACATAAGGTGAACCAAGTTTGCTGTATGCCAATGAAACAACTGTATTTCCTAAATAAGTTGCAGGGTCATAAACTTTAACTGTAAATGTTTTCTTAGATTTGTTGCCTGCTTTATCTGTTGCGGTAACAGTAACAGATTTTTCACCTTCACTTGAAATATCAATTGTAGAAGCACTATAAGTAACACGGCTATTAATATCAGTATCCATGTTATCTGTAACAGATACATAATCAGCAACATTGATTGGTGTATCACTCATTTCTACTGAGAAATTATTTCTAGAGAATGTAATCGTTGGTGCTTGTGTATCTGCAACTGTTAATGTTAATTCTTTAGTTGTCTTGTTTCCTGAAGAATCTTCAACAGTTAACTTCAAAGTTGATGTAGCACCTAATTGTTTTGTATTTGGTACTGTTCCTTCAACTTTAATCTTATCTGTTAAATTGCCTTCATATTCATCAATTGCCTGCGCAAATTCGGAAAGATCAAAAGATGAACCATAGTTAATCTTGGCATTGCCTCCATCTTTTAACTCAAGGTTTGGTGCAACATCATCAATAATGTAAACAGGAATCATAGCGTTTGCTTCATTTCCCGCATTATCGGCAACGTTAACATTGACAAACTGAGTTCCTAATTTGGAAGTATCCATTTCCTTTGCGTTAACGAAAGCTGTTAAATCCCCGTTATCGCCTGAACTAATATTGTCATCAATCGCAGTAATATAATTTCGGATATCACCATCTGAGTTGTATCTTAAGCTTAAGGCATTGCCATCAGCTGCAAATCCTTCTCCGGAATCTTTTAATTTAATGACAGGTGCTTGCATATCTTTGACAATAACTTTAATTTCTTTCTCACTTTTATTATTGAAAGAATCGTAAGCTTCTGCCTTAACAATATAAGTACCTTCTTCGTTCTTGTTATAGTTTGCCTGATCAACTGTAATTGTAATAGCTGAATAATCATCTTGGTTATCCACAGCCTTGATCATGCTAGGATCAATTTCTTGATTTATTTGTAACTCTAACGTGTCAGTAATGATTTCTGGTGCCTCAGTATCTAAAGCAGCATAACCAACTAACATGAATGAGGAAACACAGACCATCGGCATAAACATTGCTTTACGGCTTCCTAGACTTTCTAGCACTGTGGATTTGATCTGTACTTTTGCATCATCACTCATTCAATAGCCTCCTTTCATTCCATACAACCACAAACATTATAAACAATTTTTACGGAAAAGTCTAGGTATTCATAGCATTTTTCCATAAAAAAATTAATTTTTTCTTTACATCTCACCGTCAAAATTTTGCAAAAACTCATTTTTCGTGTTTTTTAGAGGTTCTTTTACTTCTTTCCTACTCGCTTTTCGGATTTATAAATATTCTCGCTGTTAAATTCATAAATATATATTTTGTGTTTTTGTTAATTTTTATTTATCAAAATAGGAAACTGTATTTTTTATGGTTTCCTTCATTCTAGTGTATGCAAAAAATAGAGGATTGCTCCTCTATTCAACGCTTTTCAATGAAGATACCATATCTACTTTTCTTAAGACTTTTCGCAT
>ERZ808028.915-NODE-915-length-20358-cov-4.941867_pt1 | contig 20358 bp, 15 predicted proteins | sample MGYA00380184_ERZ808028 | MGnify/ENA primary metagenome ERZ808028 (study PRJEB31490, sample SAMN06133397) | mouse gut metagenome | isolation source: J8_1 | host: mice | place: China: Chengdu | collected 2015-05 ...
AAGGCTATGAAAACATGGTCTGATATTGGTTCTACTGTGGCTGTTGTTAGAAGTGTAGCAAAAGAATTGAATGTAGATCCTTCCACTTTGAATGGAAAAGATATTTTTGATAATTTCCATTTAGAATAAAAGTTCACATGACGATATATAAAATAAAGCTAAGCTGCGCAAACGGAATGGGCGGGATGTCAGGATACAGCATGCAGAAGATGATCCGCTGAAGGGTGTGGCAGAGGCGAATAAGAAAGAGGAAGGAGAGCGGGAGATTAAGTATGAGCACAGGTCTGAATATAGATTTGAATGATCATATAGGAGCTATTCATTTCAATTGTATAACAGGAGAAGTGAGTATCGTCGGCGCATCAGATGAAAGAAATGCGGCATTTCGAGCCAGAACAAGTGAGTTTAGTAATAGATTCAAAACAAGAGCTGATCTGGAAGAGTATCTGAAAGACGCGGTCGAATTTACAAATGTAAAGAAGACGCCTATCACAAGCGAAAATTACGAAGATTTTAGAAAACCCACAAAACCTATGCCGAAGCACTGCTACGGAACAGCCTATGGGCAGCAGGAGCAGAAAAGAATAGAGCAAAAACTGAAAGATTATTATCTCGGCGATTCTGTGACAAAGGAAGATCTGAAAAAGTTTTTTAAGGATCGCTGTAAGGATATGAGAGTCACAATGGCGCAGGAGAGCAGAACGACAGGAACAGATCCGGAACATAACAGGCAGATCATTCTGGATACATACGAGATATTCCGCATGGCGAATTCTGTTGCGGCAAATCTTGCCTGCGATAAAGAGGGGGAAAAACTGGCGCGTGAGAACGGCTGGAAAGATGGGGAAGATAAAGACTGGGTCTATTATAATGCCGATTTTTACTATGAGTCAGAAGAACTGAGGGATATCTTTCGGGAAGCGGCGAAGGAGATCGCAGAGGAATGGAAATGCGGAGATATCGATACTTCGGAGCGTGATACGGATAGTTTATTGTCATACAGCAGCAGTTTTCATCAGGTGTGGAAAAATGGGAGCGAAAACGGCGCGAGGATCTGCAGTATGATCGATATATCAAAGGAGCCGCCCGAAGGGTTTTATCTGTTTTTCAGGGCTTCTGCGGAAAAAGACAGTCATGTGGGTATTTTACAGGCGGGAACCGAAGAAAAAGCGAAGATCAGCGAGAAGATCATTTTTAATAAGTCCGGAATCTATGAGCAGCGTCCACAGTTTTATCATTTAAGCGACTTTTTGAAAAACGGCGATCATGCGGACAGTTCATTTGGGAGATATGTAAAGAACTTTGATATTTATACCAGATATTATGGTACAGCCGGAATGCGAAAATGATGGAATATTTATGAATTATTGATAAAGCTATACCATGCAAACGGAATTGCAAATAATATTCAACGGAATGGAGGTATTTTGGTATGCAGATCAAGGCGATCACAGTAAATGCCGCGGGGATGATGGCGGCTGGACCGGGCATTCGGGAAAAAGGGGATCAAATGTGCCCTGAAGGCAGCTTGTTTGGTCCTGAATGCAGGGTTACGATCTCTAAGGAGGGCAGAAATTTAAGCGGACTGTGGACGGCACAGTCAGAAGCGGGGGTACGGAATGACGAAAGTGTCAGGAAGGAGAGAGCATTGCTCCGCCAGCAGGATGAAGCGGAGCTGGCTGCGGAGATCAGGGAAGGGTATCGCGAGGAACTGAATGAGATTGACGAGCAGATAAAAGCTTTAAATGCGTCCTATGCATCATGGGAAGAGGAAATGAAAATTGATACGGATTTTCAGAATAGTACTCTGGGGGATGCAATGAAGGAGACTGTCAAGGAACTGAAAAGTTTGAGGGAAGCCATGCAGGAGCAGAAGGATTTCCAGACGGAGGAAGCCAAAAGAAGGATGATGGAAGCACAGCAGATGGCTATGCAGCAGTCTGTCCGGTGCAATGAGGAGATCGACGAGAATAACCGGGATCTGGTGACCCTGCTCAGGACGATAGAAGAAGCGGAGAAAGCTGAGAACGGGCAGGCAGACGAAGGGACAGAGAGCGGCAGCGGTGCATCCGGCGCGGGGAATCCGGTGAGTGATGCGATCAGGAGTTCGGCGCTGCAGTTTATGATGTCTTCGGCAGATCGTGAGAAAGGCGTGGAGGAAATGCTGGAGAGCGCCGGGGAGTCCGGACGGTCTTACTTTGATGCGGCGGATGCCGTCACCCAAAGTGTCCTTCAAAAAACGGAGGATATCAGGGCGGCTCTTGACAATGAGGCTTTTACGGATGAGCAGATAGAGGGGATGATGCTGAAGCTCCGGGATGAGATGAAGTCGAATTACAGGGACGTTAAATACAGCAGAAGTTTCGGGATGGATGTCCTGCGGAATGTGCGGGATGCCAGGATACAGCATGTGGGAGATGATCCGCTGAAGGGCGTGGCGGAGGCGAAAAAGAGTATGATGCTCTCGGCTGCTGACGCCGCTCTTGGAGAGGCAAGGCGGAGCGGTCTTGACAAAGCGTCCGGAAAACTTGCGGAAGAAGTGCAGAGGCTGATCGACGAGCGCAACGATATAGAAAGGATTCCGGAGGAGAAGAAAGAGGAAGAAGAGCGGGAGAAGCTGCAGGAGGAACTGCTGAAACAGGAAGATGGAAAAGAAGGTTATTGATTTTTTTCATTTAGTGATCATGGATATAGGATGATATATATCATGACCGGGTTATACCACGCAAACGGAATTGCGGAAATTATTCAAGGGAATGGAGGTATTTTGGTATGAAAGTTGGTGGAATCGGAGGGATTCCTGCGGGCGTGATAGCGGCAGAGCGGGAGGCGTTGGAGGACAGGAATGCGGTACAGCTTGAGGACAACATGTTTGGTCCGGCGTACCATGTCGCGATATCCGAGGAGGGAAGAAGCCTGCTCGGGGAGCAGACGGCTGAGAAAGAGGCGGGGGGCATGCAGCTCGATGAAGGGACGAGAATGCTGCTGCGCCGGATGGAAGAAGCCGGACAGGCAAAAAAGACCAGAGACGGATATTATAATGAACTGGAGGAACTCGAGCGACAGATAAAGGTCATGAACGCCGCCTATGGCAGGATGAGAGAGGGCAATATGTATGATGACCCTCTCATGAAAGAACTCGTAAAACAGCAGCAGCTGTTGCAGGAAGAGATGCAGGAACAGAAGGATTTTCAGGCGGAAGAGGCGCAGAAAATGCTGAAAGAAGCCCAGCAGATGGCGGCTTTGCAGACTTCCCAATATAAGGAAGAGATCGATGAAAATAACCGGGATCTGGTGACTCTGCTCAAGACGATGGAAGAAGCGAAGAAGGCGGAGGAGGAGCAGGAAAATGGCGGCGTAGAAGAAAAGGACGAAGGATCATCCGACAAAGAGAATTCAGCGAGCGATGCGATCCATGATTCGGCGTCCGGGCTTGTAAGATCTTCTCTGAACCATGAAAAAGGTGTGGAAGAGTTGTCGGATATGGTCAGCGATGGCGGGCGCTATTTCCTTTCCGAGGCGGACGATATTGCCCAAAATCTTCTGAAAAAGGGCAGGATGCTTAAGGCTGTTGTCCGGGACGAGGATTTCACGGTCGGACAGATAGAAGAGGCGATGAAGAGTTTTCGGAGCGAGGTAAAGGTAAAACTGGAGGACGCTTATATTCTCGGAAGCTTCGGCACGCAGATCCTGCGGGATATGCGGGATGCCAGATTGCAGCATATCGCGGACGATCCGCTGTGGAGCATGCAGCAGACAAAAGACGGCATGATGCAGGCGGCGACCGATGCAGCCATCGGGGAGGCACGGCAGAGCAGTATCGATGAGGCCTCCGAAAAGCTGGCAGATGAAATGCAGAGGCTGATCGACGAGCGCAACGGTATAGACAGGATTTCGGCTGATAATGAAAAAGAGGAGACCGGGACAGAAAAGATGCCGGAGGAACAACTTCAGAAAGCCGCACAATAGCAGTTGATCCAATAGTATGTAAGAAGCATGTTGCCGATAGAAAAAGAAATTATCCGGATCAATATAGGATGGCAGGGAAAGAAAAAAAGTGTATAATAAGGGATAGCTGATCGCAGGCAGTTTCAACGGATCCGGCGTTGAAACTGCCTGCATGATCTCATGAACTGAGCTTAAGCAACAAGATGGGTAATTCCTTACTGGCTGTAAGGGGTATTAACCATAAATACATTGTAGTAGGAAAAGAGGAAATACAATGAATATCACAAAAAGACCAAGAAGGCTTCGCGGCAGCGGCGCGCTCCGCAAAATGGTGCGGGAAACCCGCATGGATGTATCGTCTTTAGTGTATCCGCTGTTCGTGGTGGAGGGTGAGGGAAAGAAGGAGGAGATCGCCTCCATGCCCGGGCAGTACCGCTACAGCATAGACAGGCTTTCGGAAGCGATGGAGGAACTGCGGCAGGCGGACGTATCCGCAGTGTTGTTCTTCGGAATCCCGGATCACAAGGACGAGACAGGCAGCGGCGCTTATGATCGGGACGGCATTGTGCAGCGGGCGCTTCGCTATACAAAGGAACATTTCCCGGAAATGTACTGCATTGCGGACCTCTGCATGTGCGAATACACTTCCCACGGCCATTGCGGCATCCTCTGCGGGCAGGATGTGGACAACGATAAAACACTCAAATATCTGGCGAAGATCGCTCTCTCCCAGGCACAGGCGGGGGCGGATATGATCGCGCCGTCGGATATGATGGACGGCAGGGTGGCGGCGATCAGGAAGGTGTTGGATGAAAATGGGTTTACGGGGACACCGATCATGGCGTATTCAGCAAAATTTGCATCTTCCTTCTACGGGCCCTTCCGGGAGGCGGCGGACTCCGCGCCCGCCTTTGGGGACAGGAAGACGTACCAGATGGATTACCACAACCGGCTGGAGGCGTTAAAGGAAGTGCAGATGGATATAGACGAGGGGGCGGACATTGTGATGGTGAAACCGGCGCTCGCCTACGGGGATCTGATCCGGGAAGTCAGGGATATGGTACAGGTGCCGGTGGCGGCGTACAGCGTCAGCGGGGAGTATTCGATGGTAAAGATGGCCGCGGCGGCGGGAGCCGTCGATCAGGAGAACATTATGTGCGAGATGGCGGCGAGCGCCTACCGGGCGGGGGCTGATATTTATATCACTTATTTCGCGAAGGAACTGGCGCGCTGCATGAAGGACGGAAAGATCGGATGACAAATTCAGAGAAAATATTTGCGGAAGCGGTAAATTACATACCCGGCGGCGTAAATTCCCCGGTGCGGGCTTTCGGCTCCATCGGTTCTACGCCCAGAATGATCAAGAGGGCGGACGGTTCGAAGCTCTATGACGAGGACGGCAGGGAATATATAGATTTTGTCTGCTCCTGGGGACCGATGATCTTAGGACATAATCATCCTAAGGTGAGGGAGGCGGTGCAGGAAGCCTGTGAGCGGGGATTGAGTTTCGGGGCGGCGACCAAAATAGAAGTGGAGATGGCAAAACTGATCTGTGAGAGCATTCCTTCCGTGGAAATGATCAGGATGGTAAATTCCGGGACAGAGGCAGTGATGAGCGCCATTCGTCTGGCGAGAGGTTATACAAAGCGGGACAAGATCGTCAAGTTTGCGGGCTGCTATCATGGGCACAGCGACGCCCTCCTGATCCAGGCGGGCTCTGGCGCGCTGACGGCAGGCATCCCGGACAGCGCCGGCGTGCCGGAGGGGTGTACGAGAGATACGCTTTCGGCGGTGTATAACGATCTGTCCTCGGTGGAGGAATTATTCCGGCAGTTTCCGGAAGAGATCGCCTGTGTGGTGGTGGAACCGGTGGCGGCAAATATGGGCGTGGTGCCGCCGAAGGAGGGGTTTTTAAAAGGACTGCGCAGCCTCTGTGACAGATACGGGGCGTTACTTCTCTTCGATGAAGTGATCACGGGATTCAGGCTGTGTTTCGGCGGGGCGCAGGAGTATTTCGGCGTGGAGGCGGATCTGGCGGCCTACGGAAAGATCATTGGGGCGGGAATGCCGGTGGGCGCATACGGCGGCAGAAGGAAGATCATGGAGTTGGTTGCTCCGCTTGGTCCTGTCTATCAGGCGGGGACGCTGAGCGGCAATCCGGTGGCGATGGCGGCAGGCTATGCGCAGCTTTCCCTGTTAAAAGAGCATCCGGAATATTATGACGCGCTGAATGAGAAGGCGGATGATTTCTTTGGCAGGATGAAGGAGATCGTGGGAGAGACGGGAGCTCCCTGTCAGGTGAACCATATCGCTTCTTTGGGCTGCCTGTTTTTTACCCCGGAACCGGTGACAGACTACCGGAGCGCAAAAACATCCGATACGGAGGCGTATGCGGCGTACTGTAATGCGATGCTGGAGAGCGGCATCTATCCCGCGCCGGCGCAGTTTGAGGCTATGTTTTTATCGATGGCGCACACGGAAGGGGAACTGGAAAAAACGTTGGAGGGTATCCGCAGTTTTTTCATTTCTATGTATAAAAAAGTTGTAGAAAAGGAAGGGAACATGTTATAATCTTCCTATCTACTAAAGGAAAACCAGAGAGCCAAAGGCGGCTTACCCTCCATCTCGGAGGGGCTGCCCTCCAGACGAAAGAAAGGAGGGATGCCAATGTATGTTACATATTCTGACTTAATTCAGATTGGAATATTCATTGTCGCCCTTGTGGGTCTGATCTTTCAGATCTTCAGGGGAAGAAAATAGCCGCCAACTACCACGAATAGTTGACGGCTGACCTTGCAAAAGGTTGATGTTTTAATGTTCGGGGTAAGCCGCTTCTCTGGCTTTCCCTTTTTTAATATAACATACAGGATGATAAGATTCAAGCCGTTTTGTATTTGTTGTTTTGACATTTATATTTGCACCGTATTTCAATCCACATGAAAGGGTATTCAGAACGAGATTACAGGGTTTGACGGATGTTTGGCAATCATGTAGAATAGAGCAGGCTGAGCCGTGCATATGTGTTTGGAAAAGAGGACATGATAAATGAACAGACTAAAAATGATATATTGCAGAGTATACCAGACGGTATTTCGCGCCGCGCTTCCGATTTTGCCCTATCGAAATCCGAAAATTTTAAACAGCGTGACGGAAATTCCGGGTGTTCTGGCGGAGAAGGGGCTGCACAGGCCGCTCCTTGTGACGGATGCATCGATCCGGGGGCTGGGGCTGACGGAGCGGCTGGAGAAAGTGCTTGCGGAGGATGGCGAGATACTTTCCGTGTATGACAGGACACAGCCGAATCCCACAACACAGATGGTGATGGAGGCGCTTAAGATCTATCGGCATAACGACTGCGACTGCATTATTTCATTCGGCGGCGGTTCCCCCATGGATTGTGCAAAGGCGGTGGGAGCCTGTGTGGCGAGGCCGAAAAAGCCGCTGCGGAAGATGGCGGGCATCCTGCGTGTCGGAAGAAAGACGCCGCTTTTGATTGCAGTGCCGACCACTGCGGGAACGGGGAGCGAGACCACGCTGGCGGCGGTGATCGTGGACTCGGAGACAAGACATAAGTATTCCATCAACGATTTTCCGCTGATCCCATCGTACGCTGTGCTGGACCCGGCGGTCATCAGTACATTGCCGTATGCCGTTGCGGCGGCGACCGGGATGGACGCCCTGACGCATGCGGTGGAAGCCTATATCGGCCGCTCCACCACGAGATATACCAGAAGGGAAGCAAAAAAGGCAGTGAGGTCGGTCTTTCATGACATTGAGGCGGCGGCAGAACACAGGAGCCTGCGGGCGGAAAAGGGGATGCTGATCGCGGCGCACCGGGCAGGGAGGGCATTTACCCGGTCCTATGTGGGTTATATCCATGCGGTCTCCCATTCCCTGAGCGGAAAATATAATATGCCCCACGGCCGGACAAACGCGATCCTGCTTCCGATCGTGCTGGAAATGTACGGGCCGATCATCAATAAAAAACTGGCGGAACTTGCCGTCTGTGCCGGACTTGGGAAGGCGGCGGAGGGCAGGGAAGCCCTTGCCGGAAAATTTATCAAAGCGGTGTATGAGCTGAACGAAAAGCTGGGGATCCCAAAGCGGATAGAAGGGATTGAGGAGGAGGACATCGATATGCTGGCGTCTTATGCGGACAAAGAGGCGAACCCGCTCTACCCGGTTCCGGTGCTCTGGGATAAGGAAGCTTTGAAAGAGGTTTACAGAAAGGCGCGCGGTTAGAGATGGAAAGACAGGAGATACAGGAAATTATACAAAGACAGCGGGAGTATTTTGAGACGGGGGAGACCTTGCCGGTCTCTGCCAGAAAGGCGGCGCTCCGGAAGTTGTATGCCGGGATAGAGAAGAAGGAAAAACAGCTTTGCGCGGCGTTAAAAAAGGATCTGGGAAAGAGCAGTTCCGAAAGTTATATGTGTGAGATCGGGCTGGTAAAGAGCGAGATCACCTATATGTTGCGCCATGTGGATAGGTTTGCAAAGGAAAGACGGGTGCCGACGCCTCTCGCGCAGTACGTGTCCCGGAGTTTTGAAAAGCCCTCGCCGTATGGCTGTGTGCTGATCATGAGTCCGTGGAACTATCCGTTTTTGCTGACGATCGAACCTCTGGCAGATGCCATCGCGGCGGGGAATACGGCGGTGTTAAAGCCGAGCGCCTATGCGCCCTGTACGGCGGAGGTTATGACGGAGCTGATAGAGAGCTGCTTCCCGGCGAAGTTCGTGGCGGTGGTGAACGGCGGAAGGGCGGAGAATACGTCTCTTCTGGAGGAGAAGTTCGACTATATTTTCTTTACCGGCGGAAAGAATGTGGGACGGGAAGTGATGCGCCGTGCGGCAGAGCATCTGACGCCGGTCACGCTGGAGCTTGGTGGAAAAAGCCCCTGTATCGTGGATCGGAGCGCCAATATCCCGTTAGCGGCAAAGCGGATCGTTTTCGGCAAATTCTTAAACTGCGGACAGACCTGCGTCGCGCCGGATTACATTTATTGTGATGAGGAGGTAAAGCCCGCGCTTTTGCGGGAACTGAAAAAGCAGATAGAGCTCCAGTACGGCGGGGAGCCTTTGCAGAATGAAAACTACGGAAAGATCATAAACCGGAAACATTTTGACCGTCTCTGCGGGCTGATTGAGGAAAAGAAAGTTGTGTTCGGCGGGGAGAGGAATGCGGATACGCTGCGGATATCGCCGACGGTGATGGATGATGTGGGCTGGGACGACGCGGTGATGGGGGAGGAGATATTCGGCCCGGTGCTGCCCGTGCTTTCCTACCGTTCCCTGGAGGATGCGGTGCGTAAGATCCGCTCCATGCCCTGTCCCCTTGCGCTGTATCTGTTTTCATCGGACAGAAGGAACATCGAATATGTAAAGGAAAGGGTTTCGTTCGGGGGAGGCTGTATCAACGATACGCTGATCCATCTTGCCACGAGCGCGATGGGTTTCGGCGGTGTGGGCGAGAGCGGTATGGGGTCCTATCACGGGAAGCATGGTTTTGAGACGTTTACCCACAGAAAGAGCATTGTAGATAAAAAGACATTTCTGGATCTGCCCATGCGGTATCAGCCTTATACGGCGTGGAAGGATAAGATGATCAGGATGTTTGTGAAATAACAACTGAAAAAGAAATGAGAGGGAAAAGATATGGAACAGTCATATGTGATTTTTTCGGATATTTCGGCGGACATTCCTGCCGGTTACGCGAAAGAGAATGATATCCGGTTTATCTCCATGCGGTATTCGCTGGGGGATGAGGACAGGGTCTGCGAAGGGATAGAGACGGAAGAAATCTTAAAGCGGTTTTATGACGGGCAGAGGAACGGAGATCTGACAAGGACTTCCCAGATATCGCCCCAGATCTATATGGATGTGTTTGCGCCGGTGCTTGAGGAAGGGAAAGATATCCTGTATCTGGCGTTGTCCAGCGGGCTTTCCAGCACCTATCAGTCCTCCTGTCTTGCGGCAGGGCAGTTAAAGGAACAGTTTCCGGAGAGGGAGATCGTCTGTGTGGATTCCCTCGCGGCTACCGGGGGCATGGGGCTTTTGCTGGAAGCGGCCGTGCAGAACCGAAAAGAGGGCATGGCTCTTTCGGAGAACGGAAAGTGGCTGGAGGAAAACAGATTGCATGTCTGCCACTGGTTTATGGTGGAAGATCTGATGTACTTAAAGAGAGGCGGAAGGGTCTCCGCCGCCACCGCCGTGGTGGGTTCTGCGCTGAATATCAGGCCGGTCCTGAAGATCGAGGAGGACGGCACGCTGAAAAACTTCGCCAAGGCGAGGGGGACCAAGAGGGCTCTCAATTCTCTGGTGGACTATTATGATGCGGCCAGCGATAAAAAGCCGGGAGAGAGGATTTACATCCTGCATGCCGACAGCCGGGAAAACGCGGAATATCTGGAGGAGAAGGTGAAACAGATCAACCCGCAGTGCAGTGTGACAAAGATGATGCTGAGCCCCATCATCGGCGCCCATACGGGTCCGGGCATGTGTGCGGTCGTACATTTTGGAAGAAGATGAGCAGATGAAAAAGAAAAACAGGTATTTCCCGCTGTTCCTGTCTCTGGAGGGAAAGCGGATCTTGATAGCCGGAGCCGGAAAAATAGCGGCGAGGCGCGCGGGCGTTCTGCTTTCGTTTGGGGCGAAGGTTTTTGTCACGGCGCCTGAGTGTTGCGGGGCGATGCGGGCGCTGCTTCAGGGGGCGCCTGATGAGGAAGAACCGGGGAAAGAGAAGCTGAAAGGGCAAAAAGAGCAGGAACCGGGGAAGAGGAAGTTGAAAGAGCAGGAACTGCAGGAGAAGGAATTGCGGGACGGAGGACGCAGAGATGCGGCCGCCGGGGAAATCGTATACCGGGAAAGGCGTTTTGAGGAGTCCGATCTGGAGGGAATCGATATGGTGCTTGCCGCGACAGACGATCCTGTGTTGAATCATCGGATAACAGAGCTTTGCAGGGAGGAGAGTATTCCTATCAACAACGCGTCCTGCAAGGAGGACTGCGATTTCTTTTTCCCCGCCATCCTGCAGGAGGATGGACTGACGATCGGTGTCAGCTCCGGAGGGGACGATCACAAAAAGGTGGCGGAGATCTGTGCAAAATTAAGGCGCATTTTCCGGGACGGCATTTAAGATGACAAAGGAAACGCCGCCACCCGCGTCTACCGTTTCCACCTCTTCTAAACGGACATCCGGATAGTTTTCCGCGTAGAATGCTTCCAGATAGCCGTAGCCGGTTTCTTCCGTATTCATAAAGACGGCATAGACAAAAGGATCTTCACAGAGAGCGGCGGCGGGATCCGCGATCTGTTCTTTTTCCAGTTTTTTCTCATACCAGGGGCTCTTTGCCGCCCATCCCCCCATGAAAAGATAATTGCTGTCCGTGTTTTCGTTTGGCTTCAGAGCGTCTTCTGTAAAATAGGAGAAGGAGTTGGTATCCAGATAATAAAAACAGTCGGGATGCGCTTTAAAATAGTCTTTCATAACCGTGAAGGACTCGGAAAACTGCAGGCGTGCGGCAGCCGTTTCGGCGGCGGCTTTTGCGTTTGGGATACCCGAGCGCACGCAGGTGTACAGGATAACGGCGAGCGACAAAAGCCACGCGGCAGAACAGAGTTTTTGGCGGAGGGAAATGAAATTTTGTCCTGAAACGGTATCTTTTTTGGACGGCATGCCGTTTTGGCATGGGCTGCCTTCCGGCAGGGAGGAGGTTTCCCTGCGCGGTATCCGCAGTTTGTGCGAAAATGCGGTTGGATCGGCGGTCGGATCAGGGGAAAGGGTTTCTCTGCGCAGGCTCCACAGTCTGTGCGAGAAAGCGATCGCAAAAAGAACCGCCAGTTCCGCCAGATAAACGGACTGGGAAATACGGATCGGAAGTCTGCCGTAAAAGAGCAGATAAGCCCAGATGGCCATGCGGGCAAACAGCGCAAACAGGATATCCCGGAGCGCATTCCACTTCCGGGAGAGGAGGGCGCAGGCTATAAATAATATATAGCAGCGATAAACCAGCAGATTCAGCGGTTTATCGGCATCGGAGCGGTGGCGCTCGAAAAAGAACGCTGTCATGTCATGCACTTTCTTCGAAAAACTTCCCAGAGAGGCAGCTCTTTCCTGCCTCGAAATATTTTCCAGAACCTCCATGGAATGCTGATTGATGGCGGGATCTAAGATCAGGCAGTAGCGGTGGGCGGCGGCTTCGTAGGAGGAGCGGCTGATTCCCAGTTCCCGGTAAGTTTCCTCGTAGGTGTCATAGTCGGGGTAGCCTTCGTAGTCGTAGACCGATGCGCGGGCGGCGCTGTAAGACTGAAAAGAGCGCCAATCGTCGCCGTGATAGGCGATTTTTTCAATCAGAAGAAAAACAGCGAGCATGGCAAGAAAAACGACACCTACAAGCAGAAGGTTTCTCTGATGTTTATTTTTACAGATAAAGCGGGAAATGGGCTTTTTACCGGAAGTATCTTCTACCGGCAGCTTTCCGGCATCCAGATATTCGGACAGCCCTGCCATGCCGAGAAAAGGAAAGCACATGAACAGTACCTGGTCACGGACGCAGAAGGCGTAGGCGGAGAGCAGAAAAAATCCCGCATAGTGTTTCAGCGTTTCCCGAAAGGAGGAAGAGGGGGCGGAAACAATAAACAGAAAAAGAGCGCCGGCTGCGGCAACGCCTGCGGAGGTCGTAAACTGCAGCTCGGCGAGATGCGCAAACAAAAATCCGCAGCTGAGCATGCAGAACAGGATAACGGCAATACAGCCTCCAAACCACGTTCTTGTATCGCGCAGAAGGATATAGAGGATCAGGATCATGGCGAAGCCGAAAGAGCAGCACAAAAACAGCCCGTACCAGGGGAGGGACGGAAAGCATCTGTAGAGCAGGGAAAGCAAAAGTCCTGCGGGATAGGCGATAAAATGGAGGCGGCTCTCCGGCGAGCCGCTTATTTCGCCGGAAGCGATCATTCTCAAAAACAGGTCGTCGTTTGTCTGGTAAACAAAGGGCGCAAGATGGCGGAAAAAAAGGAACAGCACAAAAACGACCATGATACAGCAGGCTGTCCGGAGGCAGGATGCCAGTCTGTCGTGAGAAATATTTAAAACTGTTTTGCCGCGGAAATTTTTGTTCATGCTCATAGTCGTGTAATCCTTATATCATGAATCTGCGGTTCATGATCGATATTTGCCGCCTGCCGAATGGGTAAACTCATTCTTCTCGTTAACGATCTTTATATCAGGTGTTGCCTGGTTTGCGCCGCCGGATACCGGTACGAAGATATTTTTACACTTCCCCGGCAGCGGCATCAATGATCGGGAGGTATTGTCCTATATCCGGGAAAGCTAAGGGGGGAACGGTCAGCCCCGGTATCCCTTCAGGATCAAAAACTGCAGATCGTTTGAAACATCCACAGTATCTGTGACCTCCAAAGTCACGCCGGGATAGTTTTCCGCATAAAAATCTGCCAGATAGTCATAACTGATCCCTTCGGTATTCATAAAGACGACAAATACGTTCGGATCTTCAAAAAGCGCTTCAGCGGGATCGGTGATTCCCTGTCTCTCAAATTTGGCGTCATACCAGGGGCTGTGGGGGATCCAGCTTCCCAGGTACAGGAAGTTGTCATACGCACTCGTCGTATTTTGCAGGCCGTCCTCTGTGAAAGAACCGAAAGAGTCCATGTCCAGATAGTAAAAGTTATCCGGGTGCGCATAAAAGTACTGTTTGATGTCCGCGAAGGACTGGGAAAACTGCAGCCGGGATTTGGCTTCCCAGGCGGCGGCTTTGGCTTTCGGGAAACCGAACCGCAGGCAGACAAACGTCAGAAAGCAGACTGTCACGACCCAGAAAGCGGAGCATGTCCGCTGCCGGAGGACAATGTTTCTGCCATGTTTTTCTCCGGATCCTGACACGGCGGTTTCGGAAGAAGCGGCAGTCTCCCGGAAAGCCCAGAGCCGATATCCGAAAGCTATGGCGAGCAGTACGGCGAGCTCGCCCATATAGATCGACTGGGATACTCTCGAGGGGAGCCTTCCGTAGAAAACAAGGTATGTCCAGATCACCATCCGGGCAAACCCCAGAAACAGGATGTCCCGGAGGGCGCTCTTCTTCCCGGACAGGATACCGCAGACAAAAAACAGAATATAGCAGCAGTATACCAGCAGGTTTAAAGGGCGGTCCGTATAGGAGAGATGCCTGTCGAGAAAAAAGGCGGCCATCTCCCGTACCTTTCCGGGAAGTTCGGACAGAGAAAGCTGCCGTTCCTGTTCTATAATGGATGCCAGAGCTTCCATCGTTTTCCGATTGATGCCCGGTTCTATGGCGATGCAGTAACGGTGGGCGGCGGCTTCATAGGAGGAGCGGGTTATGCCGAGCTTCCGGTATGTCTCCTCGTGAGTATCATAGTCGGGATATCCTTCATAATCATAAACGGTCTCGCTGGCCTCGGTGTAGGCGGAGAAAACTTTCCAGTCCTCTCTCTGGTAGGCGAGTTTTTCAAACAGAAAGAGGGAACCGATAACGGCGATAAAGATACCGGCGAGGGCAAACAGATTTTTCCGATGCCTGTTCATCTGAAAAAGGGAGGCGGGGGAAGATTTCCCTGCATCCAGATATTTCCCCAGCCCGATCATACCGATCATGGGAAAGAACATTAAAAACGCCTGTCCCCGGAAACAGAAACTGTAGGCGGAGAATAATAAAAAACCTATATTATTTTTTAAAGTCCCCCGCAGGGAATCCGCAGGAGGCGCAAGAAAGAACAGAAACAGCGCGCCGCAGCCTGCCATGGCGGTCACTGTGGTAAACTGCAGCTCCGCGATATGCAGAAACAGGAAACCGTAGCTGAACAGACAGAACAGGACGATAGTGAACAGGCGCACCAACAGGTTTTTTCCCCGTTTCAAAAAAGAATAGAGTATCACTGTCATCGTCAGGCCGATCGTAAAACAGAAAAGCAGCCCATACCAGGGAAACTGTGGCGACAGCCTGTACAGGCACGAAAGGAGCAGCCCAGCCGGGTAGGAAAGGTAGAACATACGGGGATCGGGCGTGCCGGTCATCTCTCCCGAGACGATCATCTTCAGAAACAGGTCATCGTTTGTCTGATAGATAAACGGAGAAAGCCTGCGGAAATAGCAAAACAGCAAAAAAACAACGAGTGCGGAAAAGATACCGAGAAAATAAGGTTCCAACGCTTTCATGGAAACAGTATTCCTGCTATTTTCGGATCGCTGTCCGAGGGAAGAGATATTCATACGCTTTTTTCTCCTTTTGCGGGTATCGGGAATTTTCCTTTAAGCTGTTCCGCGGAGAGATACATTCCGTATCCCGCGCAGGGCAGCATAAAAACGGCATAGGGCAGGACATATCTGCCGCTTGCCTCCCATGCGAGAAACAGCAGCGCCCCGCCGAGGGCTGTGAGCGGAAACAGGTAGAGGAAGGCCGCATCGTTCTTTTTGCTGCGAAGCAGCGCAAAGGTGCAGACTGCGGACAGCAGGTAGAGTACCATCTGGTAATTGGTCATATAATCTTTCAGGATGCCGTAGAGGGAACCGGAAAAGCAGCTTTCGATTACAGGCAGCCTCTCCCCGAAGGAAACATAGATGGAGTCAAAGATAGACCAGCCGGTATTGAGCCATTCCATACAAAATTTCTGGAAGAAAAAATGAAGGCTGTGGCCCGGGTGGGAAATAAAATAGGAAAGCCGTTCCCGATATGCTTCCCAGCCGATCCGGGAGGCTGTTTCGGCATCGTAGTCCGCGTCTATCGTAAAAGTATCAAAATTGTAGCCGTTATAATGGCCGGGGCCCGCATCCGCTTCCATTAACCCCATGGCCAGATAGGTGCTCGAAGGAATACCGGGATTGATCTCTTCTCCGGAACGCCTTGCATAGAGCGCCTGCACCATCGGGATGGCACTGACAGAGAGGGCAAACAATAAAATAAAGTAAACAAGATAAAGCGCAGTCTTTTTATGGGAAAAATCCCTGCGGTTTTGCATCAGCCACAGAACGAGTATGATCCCCAGAGCGATCATAAAAACAAGGGAATTTTTCCGCACCAGAACGCTTGCGGCAAGGGACAGCAATGCAAGAACGCCGGACAGTACTCTGATCAGGCGACTCGTCCCGTCGGTATGGGAGATCGTCGCGAAGGCTGTTCTGTCTGTATCGGAAGCAATTCCGGAACTTCTCCTGTCAGTATCCGCGAAAGAGGACGGGCACAATGATTTTGGGGAGGAAGTATCCGGAGAAACAGGCTGTGCATGTCCGTCCAGAAACACAAGCAGCATCCATGTTCCGAAGAGCAGAAATGCAAAGGAGGGAACCTCCCCGTAAATATATGAGCCATACATGATAAGAGGAAGGCAGAAAGCCGTCAGCAGCAGAGTGTAGATCTGGGCCGCCCTCTTTCTGAAAAGCCGTCCGCAGAGATGATACTGGGAAACCGTGCAGAGCACAAGACACAGCGCGTTGACACCCTGCAGAATATGAAAATTGTCATTGCGGGCAAAGCGGAATATCAGCTCGTAAAAAAAGGCGAGTCCGAGCTGAAAGGGATACACGGAAAAATAGGAGTCCCGGTAGGAGATGGCGCTGAAATCATTTGCGGCAAACCGTTTTGCGGCATAATAGACAGAGCCGCAGTCGGAGGCGGGGCCGCTCCTTGAAAAATATGTCCAGAGAAGCGATGCTCCGAAAACCCAGAGACAGGTCAGCACGAGCAGGATCTGAGCTCCATGTTTCATGCGCAGGAAAAGCCATCCGATCCCCCAGAGGAGCCCGAGAAAACAGCATAAAAACAAAAGGTTGAGCAGGGGGTTATCCCAACCTAACTGTATAACGATCTCGTAAGCATTTTCCACATAGGCGGTCCGAAAAAAAGAGGACACTGCCAAAACGGCGAAAAGCAGGAATGCTGATATCTGTATAAAACGAACGCAGAATGTGTAAAACCGCTGCATGAACTTCGGGCTCCTTTCATTTCCGCGAGTAAAGTACCAAACTTGCATGGGCTTTTGACGAATGCCGCTGGGGTCGATACCCCGCCCCTTGTGGCGGAGGTATTGACTGACGCCTGGCGATTGAGTAAATTTATTTTTCCCGCTAACGCTCATTGTATCATAATAAATAGAAGAACGCAGTAAATTTTTTGGATAAAACAGGAAAACAGGGTTATTCTTTGAGAAAATCAGCCGATATAATAATTGAAAGACCGTCATATCAGGAAGTGACGGCGGTAAACGGATTTACAAAAAGAGCTATGGAGGGCAAAGCGATGAATAAAGTAGGCGGCTATGATGCTTATGTGAACAATTATCAGAATTATGCGGTGCAGTCTAAAGAGCAGCGGGATAACAAGATTGCGGGAAAAACCGGCAGGATGAATGAAACGGCGAATACAAAGCCGGTGGAACTGAGCCAGGATGCAAAAAACCTGTTGAAAGAGCTGCAGCAGAAATACGGCAATATGGATTTTATTGTCGGGAACTATGAGACAGAGGAAGAAGCGGCAGCTTATCTGGATCGGGGAACGAAAGAGTACAGCGTGCTGCTGGATGTGGAAGAGCTGGAAAAGATGGCGAAAGATGACTCTCTGAAGAAGGAGAACATGGGGAAGATCGAAAATGCCAGAAACCAGCTTGCATATATGCGTTCTCAGCTTGAAGAATCCGGCGAGGATGTAAAAAAGATGGGTGTCACTTTCGGAAAGGATGGGACCACCACACTGTTTGCTTCTCTGGAAAAGATGAACGAGCAGCAGAAAGAGCGGATGGAGGAAGCGAAAGAGGCAAAGCGTGCTGAGAAGAATTCAGATTCCGCTTATAATACCGGATATAACAGAGTGAAGCGGACAACTGTAAAGGCACAGTCGGTGGAAGAGCTTCTGGAAAAGATCCGGAAAGTGGACTGGAATCAGATTGACGAAGAAACAGTGCCGGTGACTGGCAGCAGATTTAATACGGTGGGCTGATCGGAAGTTTTTCAGCTAATACGCTGGCAGGCCTTAAGTGCCCGATTGTTATTTTAACAAAGCCGGTGGATCAGGCAGAAGACAATTTCATATATTGAGAAAAGTAAGCCATATCAGGCTGTAGTGTGCGGGAGATTGCTGCGGAATGTCTGATATGGCTTTTTCATATACTGTAAAGATGACTCGAAAACAAAAGAAAGGAAAATCTGAATGGGAAAGAAGGGGAGGGGAAGAAAGGACCTGTACGGTCTGTTGATGCGGACAGGAGTGGTATTGGAACTGATGGCGCTGGTCTGTCTCGTTGGGATGAGGGTCGTTTCCGGGGACAAAAACACACAGGCTGTAAAGCAGGCAAATGCGGCCGGCATCTGGGAGATACTGGAAAAACATCAGCAGGGGGAGTTGGTGGAGAACACATCGGGGGACTATATTAAATGGGTGGATTTTACCGTGCCGGCGGAGGCGATGAACAAGGCTTATCAGTATGATGTGGAAAGTTACGGGGAGGAGATTCATCTAAACTGGATCGAACTTCTCGCCTATGCTGCGGCACGCCAGGGCGGAGAATTCGGGAAGAAAGCGTTAAAAAATATCGATGAATGCGCCGCGCAGCTGAGAGAGGGGGAAAGTATGGAAGAGCTGACGGAAAAGCTGAAGTACTACCCCTATTATCTGGAGGCGTATACGGCGGTGCTGGGCGGCTTTGTGGGAGAGTATGAGGCGGAGGGAGAAAAACGGTACGGACTGAAAGCCTATTCTCCGATTGCGAAAGATTTTCCTTATACGGATTATGATGATTTCGGAGCGTCGAGAAGCTACGGATATGCGAGGCCGCATCTGGGGCATGACATGATGGGGCAGATCGGTACGCCGATCATTGCCGCAGAGTCCGGCTATGTGGAGGCTTTGGGCTGGAACCAGTACGGCGGCTGGCGGATCGGTATCCGGAGTTTTGACAAAAAACGCTACTATTATTATGCCCACCTGCGGCAGAACTACCCTTATGCGGAGAACCTGAAGGAAGGGGATATCGTGACAGCCGGGGATGTGATCGGCTACATGGGGCATACCGGATACAGCGCCACGGAGAACGTAAATAATATAGAAACGGTACATCTGCATTTCGGGTTGGAGCTGGTATTTGACGAGTCCCAGAAAGAGAGCAACAATGAGATATGGATCAACTGCTACGAACTGGTAAAATTCCTGTCAAGAAACCGCAGCGAGGTGTATAAGGTGGAGGGGACGAAGGAATGGAAGAGGGTGACGGACATCAAACTGCCGGAAGTAGAGGAGGCTAACCAAAATTATAAATCAAAAATCTTGACAGAATAGAACAGGAGTTGTATTTTGATATGAATGATTTATCTGAAAGGATCGTTTCAGGCGATGAAAAAGAAACATAATCTTGCGTATAAAGTGTCGGCAGTCAGTATTGCAGTGAATGTGATCCTGTCCCTGCTGAAACTGCTGGCGGGGATCATAGCGTCCTCCGGCGCCATGATTTCCGATGCTGTGCATTCCGCATCGGATGTATTCAGTACGATCATCGTGATCGCGGGTATTGCCATGTCGCGGAAAAAATCGGATGCGGACCACCAGTACGGGCATGAACGGATGGAATGTATGGCATCCCTTTTCCTTGCGGCGGTTCTGGCGCTCACCGGCGGCGGGATCGGCATAAAGGGTATCCGGGAAATAGCGGGGGGAAACTATGAGGAACTTGCGGTGCCGGGACTGCTTGCACTGGCCGCCGCAGTGATCTCCATTCTGGTGAAGGAGTGGATGTACTGGTATACGCGGGCGGCTGCAAAGAAGATAAATTCCGGCGCGCTGATGGCGGATGCCTGGCATCATCGTTCCGATGCACTCTCTTCCATAGGCGCATTCATCGGTATACTCGGCGCCAGAATGGGATATCCGGTGCTGGATGCGGTGGCGAGCGTGGTGATCTGCCTGTTTATTGAGAAGGCGGCCTTTGACATCTGCCGGGACGCCATGGATAAGATGGTGGATAAATCCTGCTCGGATGAGCTCGTGGACCAGATGCGGGAAGTGGTGCAGAAGGAAGACGGCGTGATAGACATCGATGATATGAAAACCCGGCTTTTCGGGGATAAGATCTACGTGGATGTGGAGTTCTCCGCGGACGGGAGCAAGTCGTTAGAGGAGAGTCATGATATCGCGGAGCGGGTGCATGCGGCTATCGAGCGGGAATTTCCGGCGGTCAAACACTGTATGGTGCATGTGAATCCGTATCATGGGCAGGGGTAAGTCAATAACCCCGCCGTAAGCAGCGTGGGATGGAATTTGATACGCTCCAAGGGGCGGGGTTCCTTACAAGTCTGGGACCGCTGTGCTTTTCTAAAGGCGAGGGCGTGTCTGAATCGGATCTATGTCATCTGACGGCTCAGCCTTGTCCATGAAATATAACACTGGCGTTTTTA
>ERZ808028.917-NODE-917-length-20330-cov-3.933788_pt1 | contig 20330 bp, 16 predicted proteins | sample MGYA00380184_ERZ808028 | MGnify/ENA primary metagenome ERZ808028 (study PRJEB31490, sample SAMN06133397) | mouse gut metagenome | isolation source: J8_1 | host: mice | place: China: Chengdu | collected 2015-05 ...
CCTTGATAACAACCTTTGGCTTTGTGGGGTAATTCCCTATGAAAATATCATTACGAAATGTTTCAAAGCAGTATAAAGGCAGGGGTGCATTGGGTAAGTATGCCAAAGGCACATATGCCTTAAAGGATTTCACCACGGAACTCACAGAGGGGGTCTATGGGCTTTTGGGCGCTAACGGTGCGGGAAAGACGACACTGATTAATATATTTGTGGGTATTTTGGGAAGCGATGGCGGAACGGTTTTGATTGACGGACAGGATGCAGGAACTTTGGGTAAGGACTTCCTGTCAAAAATCGGATATATGCCGCAATATCCTATCTTCTACCGGGATTTTACAGTGATGGATTTTCTGCTGTATATGTGTGCGCTGAAAGGAATCCCTGATAAGCAGGGGAAAAAACGGGCTTTGGAGCTTCTGGATATTGTCAATCTTTCAGATGCGAAAGATAAAAAGATTGGCGCTCTTTCCGGCGGTATGCGGCAGAGGGTCGGCATTGTCCAGGCGATGCTGGGCGATCCTGAAATTCTTATTTTGGATGAGCCGACAGCAGGGCTTGATCCCAGTGAACGTATCCGCTTCCGCAACCTGATCTCAAAATTCGCACAGGGGCGGACAATTTTGCTGGCCACCCATATCGTTTCCGATGTGGAGTGTATCGCAAAGGAGATTATGATCTTAAAGGAAGGCTCCTTAATAACCCAGGGAACTACCGACACATTAGAACAGAATATCTATGGGAAAGTGTGGGAGGTGACAGTAAACGGGGAAGACGCTGCCAGACTTGGCAGCCAATATTATGTCAGCAATATGAAACAGCAGGGGGAACGCTTTTTAGTAAGAATCGTAAGCGATATGCTGCCTGCTTCAGACGCAGTAAAGGTTTCCCCTAACCTGGAAGATGTATTTCTGTATTACTTCCGTGGGCAATGAATTAAGGGAGAGATAACATGACACGCTTAATCAAATATGAATTTTACAAATTATTCTGCAAGCGGTCAATCCTTGTTGTGCTCCTTTGCTTCAGTGTAATAAACCTGTTCAAAATAAACAGCGAATTCCACTCGTATTCCTACCTGGCGGACGGAAATGACAGCCGCAGCTGGAACAGCGTGTATTGGCAGCTTTATGAGGATTACAGAGGGGAGATCACTGCTGAAAAAATCAATCATCTTCTTTCCATATATCAGCCGTTAGCAGACGCTACGGCTGATATGACAGCAAGCACAGCCAAAGACAATCCGGATATGATGACGGGGAATATATACAGTGACCGGAATATCCTGGAAAAATACTATGTGGAGCCTATGGAATATTTCTATCATTATCGGACTTATGCGCTTCAGGTGGCAGAGAGGGCAAAAGAAAATGCCGCTGTTTACAAAGAACGGGGGCAGACTTATGAAGCACGTAAAAACAGTGTGATCTATCACCTTTATTCCGGGCGGAGCATAAAAGCCTTTGCCTATGAGGAAATGTATAACTATTATCTGAACTATGATTTTTCGGGCATATTGGTTTTATTTCTTTGTCTGTACGGGGTTGTCAGTACCTTTGTCTGCGAAAAGGAAACACAGATGGATATGCTGCTGCTGACAAATCCGGGCGGCGGTAAAAAGACCACATTTGCTAAAATTGCTGCGGCTTCTTTGTTTGTGATCAGTGTGGCCATATGGTTTTCTGTTGTGGATTATATTGGTTTTGTGTATTTCTTCGGAACGGCGGAAGGAGGAAATCTTCCGCTGTATGCCGTCAGGAATTTCAGCACGGCTGCGGTAAACTGTAATTTGTGGCTATATGCGATTCTGTCCGCAGTGATAAAGGCAGTGGGCGTATGGACGATGAGCATGGTGTTTCTATTGATTTCCCTGTTTGGGCGCAATGCCCTTGTTCCGTTTGTCGCTGATTTTGGAGCAGCCCTGTGTTTCATTATTACAGGCGCGTCGCAGAGCTATTACAGTAATACTTGGCTCAAGATTATAAACCCATATTCGCTGCTTGCTAACCGCATACTATTCAGTAAGACCGAGTTTATTGGTTTTGCGGGATATCCGGTACAGAGTTTTCAGGCAGCAATTATTTTTGCCATAACCGCAGGGGCGGCTTCCATAACGGCAATGATGATACTTTCGAAAAGGAACGCTTATTGCCGGGAAAGGAGGATAAAATGTCTGGATTTATGTACGAAGTAAAAAAGATTATGCTCTGGCAAAGGGGGCTGTTCTATATTGCCCTTGTCCTGCTCTTTGGCACGGTCTGGCTTGCCTTGTCCGACAACCCTGTAGACATAGCGATGGAGCAGTATAAAAATGAATATGAATGGTATCTGGAAAAGGTAAACGGATACTGCACCGAGGAATCTTCCCTTTATCTGGAGCAGGAGGCGGAGAGGATTGCAAAAGCGAAGGAGAGGCAGAACAGCCTTTTGGAGAACTACTATGACGGGAAGATCAGTGAAAGTGAATATAAAAAAGAGAGCCGGGAAATAGAGAAGGTTCTGGAGCATCAAAATGGATTTGAGGTTATCTATCAGCAGTATCTCTATATCTGCGAAAATGCGGGGAACCGCTGTTTTCTCCAGACAAACGGATGGATGGGGCTTCTTGGCAAAGGTACGCTTAATTTCATTCTCTTCCTTGGCATTTTGCTGATTGTTACGCCTGTTTTCTGTTCTGAGTACAGCTGCCAGATGGACACCCTGATCCTGACTGCAAGGGAGGGGCGAAAAAGCGCTCTGTATAAGCTGATCATTATTACCACGGCTGTCCTCTTCCTGTCGCTTTGCATTTCGCTTATTGAATACGGATTTTACAGGTTCAAATACGGACTGCCGGATGGGGATTATCCGATTCAGAGCATTCGTTACTTTGCAGGCAGCAGCAAGGGGATGTCGCTGCTGGAGGGATATGTATCCATAGGGCTGCTCCGGATGTTTGGCGGTGTGTTTCTTGCGATACTCCTGATGTTCATTTCCGTTTTGGCAAAAAAATATGCGGTCACCCTGCTGACTGGTGCGGTGTCCGTGATTATTCCCTATATAGGCTTATCGAAAACCAGCATTTACCGTCTGCCGCTGCCGCTGCCGTTTCTGCTTGGAACAGACTTTTTTGCAGGGGATATGGTTATGAGCGATGCCCTGACGGGGGATGAGAAAATTATTTTTGCGGAGGTTGGCACGGTTACGCTGTTGACCCTGCTCTTTGTATCCGTGCTTTTGTGTGCTTTGGCCGTTGTCTGGATTTTACGGCGCAATTCTAACAGATGGCTGATGAAAGCAGGGCAAAAGAAGCATGGGGCAGCTTTCGTTGTCATGTTTGGCCTGGCATTGGCAGTGACGGGATGTGCAGGCCGTGGAAAAACGGGAAGCGTTGTCTATAATTCATCGGCAGTCTACAGCGTGCCCTTTGGGTATGACTGTACGGGTTATGAAATCATACGGGATGAAGAAACTTTTGAGTATTATCTTAAAAATATTTCCACGGGAGAAACATATCCTTTAGCACGTTCCCCTATGTTTGGGGTATTTTCTGATGACGAAGAAATATGCGCGTTTTATGTGTGTCCGCCATATCTGTATTACACCACATCGGTTATGGAAAGCTATGTCAACCGGGTGGGAAACTATAACAGCAATATAACGAAAGTGTCGGTTGTAGAGCTGAATCTGAATACCTTTGAGGAAAAAACAATCTTTGAACAGATGACAAATTCCGGGCGTTCTCTTTTGGGCATTGACTATGAAACGGGGGATAAATGGAAGTTCCTGGATTTTCACCACGCTTTTTTCCTGAATGACGATAACCTGTTTTTCATTGGCAATGACGGCATAACAAAAGTAAACCGGTATACCGGAAAAACTGTAAAGCTGGACATTCCTGTAAACGGAAATATTTCATTTGATGGGGAAAGTATCTTTTATAAAAATGAACAGGGGGTTTTAACAAGATACGACGTTTCCGGTAATGAAACTTACACTTATGAAAATATAGTTGCATATGATTTCTGCATAGATGAGCAGTCAATCTATTATATTTCCAGGACGGATAACGGAAACTTGTATTCCTGCGGCAAGGACGGGAATAACAAGGAATTGATCTGCCATATACCTGCAATGTCTGTTACCTGTGATACGGGAAATATTTATGTGTTATCAAAAGAAAATGGTGAGGAAATCGCTTTACCAAAAAGCCGTTGACTTTGTTTATTGATGATTATTTTACTACTTTGTGAGATCCTTTCCCATCTGATCCCACATGTTCAGGGAAGTGAACAGGGAGTAACGGCGGATGGGGTTGCTATGACAGTAAAGCATTTTCCAGGCGGAGGTGCCAGGGAAAATGGTTTTGACCCCCATTACCAGATGGGGCAGTGGAATGTGTATCAGACCGAAGGTTCTCTTCAAAAATACCATCTTCCGGGATTTCAGACAGCGGTAAACTGCCATGTGTCTTCGATCATGCCTTACTATGCGAAGCCATCTTTGGAAAAGAGCGCTTTGCAGACCGATAAAGATGGAAATGCCATAGAAATGCAGCCTTATGGATTTGCCTACAATAAACCCTTTATTGATGGACTTTTGCGTAAGCAGATGGGGTATGAGGGATACATCAATTTGGACACAGGCATTGTACATAATATGAACTGGGGTGTGGAGATGCTTGATGAACCGGAACGTATTGGGTATGCGGTTAGCCATGGGGGAGTAGATCTTATCAGCGGGCTTTTTGATCATAAGTATGGACGGGAAGCAGGGAAACCACCTTAAGCGGTGTGGGACGTATCCGAAAGATTGCGGAGGCTGTTCATGGAAATGGAGGGAAAATCATCGGAAATCTAAATATCACTCTGGCCTGGGAGGTGGGCAATGTGGAGCCGTATCTGGATGCCTTGACAGCGGGATTTGATACAGATCCGTCAGCCATTCTGGATGTGATATTTGGTCAGTTCGCTCCGGTTGGGAAACTTCCCCTTACCCTTCCAAGAGGTGATGAGGTTCTTGCTGTAGATAAACAGGGTGTGTGTATCAGCCCCAATGATGTACCTGGATATGATAAGGATCAGTATATGCCGGAACATATGAAAGACGAGAATGGAAAGGCATATGCTTATCGGGATACGGCAGGCAATTACTATGAGCTGGATTATGGATTGTCGTATGGCAGTTCTTATACATAACACATAGATATAAGAAATACCCTCTTTATTTTGTACGAATATGTTTGTTATTGTTGCCGCTATGCATAAATAAAGGTTGCTCTTTTATCCAAAATAGACTATGATAATTATAAGCAATGAAATAATACTTTAAGAATCCGCTGCTGATTAGGCGGCATAAATCAGGCATTTTATGGAAAATGATGGAGGGAAAATGAAAAAATCAATGCTATGTGCTGCTGCGGTAATGCTTATAGCAGGTGCAGCTGTTGGAATGTTTGCCAGGGGTTATACCCCGAAAACAGGCTTAACAGGAGAAAACTTCAGTATTTTAACGCCGGCAAAGGACGAGCAGGAATTGTCTTTGGCGGAATCCGTGGTTACTATTGCAGATGATGATGTACCATTGGCAGCAGGGCCGGGGATTGGCACAGATCTTGGGATTGCATCGGAATATACGCAGCCCATAAATCAGGAAAACCCCTATATCCGCCAGGTTATTGCGCTGGTCAATGAAGAGAGAGCAAAAGCCGGGCTTCCCCCTCTGGAAAAGTCGGATGATATTAACCTGGCAGCAGGACTGCGGGCAGAGGAGATTACTTCCAGTTTTTCCTATACAAGGCCGGACGGAAGTTCTTACCGCACGGTTTTGGAGCAGAGCGGAATTGCTTATCGGGGCTGCGGGGAGAATGTTGCCTATGGATATTCGACACCGGATGCCGTGATGTCTGCCTGGATGGACAGTGAAGGGCACAGGAATAATATTTTAAATGCAGATTATACCAATATCGGGGTAGGCTATGTAAAGGATAACGGTCTGGGCTATTGGGCGCAGATATTTACGGTAAGGCGTTAATTATGGTAATCAGTGTTCTTGGTCAGTATTTTGTATTTGAAACAGAGGCAGATCCGACGAGGGAAGAATTAAAAGCGTTTTTTCATGATTTAAGTGAGAATGATGTTTTGGAAGTCCGTCTTCGCTGCCCGCTTGATGGAAAAATAGAAAAAGTATATCATGTAACGAAATATTTTTTGGAAAATGCGGTTGCATTTCGGTATTATGCCCTTGAATTAAACGAAGATGTGTTTGCGTCTGCCTCCAAAATATGTCCTTGTTATGCGGTTGTACCTGTTCTTAATCGGGACGGAAATTGCGTAAGTATTTTAAAGAAACTGCCGTCCTGCTACGATCATTCTTATGATTGCAGCGGGGAACTGGATTTGACATTTATCAATCGTTATCCTTATATGGCATTATTCAGCTTAAATGAATATTCCGCAGAAATCTATCGGAAGGTAATTCCCCTCTGGTCGGGGAAGGAAGTCTTTCTGGTGGGTGAGGACTGGATGGATTACATGGACGTATTTCCAAAAATATCCAACATACAGGTTACGCTTGTAAAAAACCAGGAAGAATTATTTGCGCTGCTCCAGACCTCAAGAACGATTGCAAACGGACAGCTTTTAAGTGTAATCGAAAGACTGCCGGAAAATGAAGATTTGTCAAGGATAAAAAACGGGATTTTGTGTTATGATGAGATCATGACGCTTGTGTTTATGTTTTCCCATATTGTCCATCCCGGAGAAAAAAACCCGGGGGTAAAGTTTTTTCGGATTGACGGCTATTTTCGAGTGGAAGGTATTTTTGCTATCTGGAATAAAGTGTTTACGGCAGCAAGGTATGCTTTGGCGAAGGGCTATTGTCCGATCTTTCAAATTGTGTCCTCCGATGAAAATCTTTATTCGGATTATGCAGGAGATGATATCTGGAATAAATTCTTTTTGCAGCCGGGAGAGTATGAACTTGACGAGGTTAATCAAAGTCAATATCTTGCATTGTCGCCGAATATGAATGTAATGAACACCATGCGCTATATTATGGATGAGGTTTCGCGAGGGACGGATTTAACCTGGCCAAAAGGAAGATGGAATCAACGAGTGAAACATTATATTGATGAACGAAAGAAAAAGTTTCTTCCTTATCCGGAACGTACACTGGGGATTTTGCTTCGCGGAACCGATTATATCCATAATCCCCTGCCCAATCATCCAAAACATGCGGCGGCGGAAACAGTGATGGAAAAAATTGACGAAGTAAGAGAAGCATGGGATGTTGACTGGCTTTATCTTGCAACGGAAGATGAACAGATATGTCTGAAGATGAAAGAACGATATGGAGAATCTCTCTGTTTTACCGATCAGGAACGCTACCAGGTAAAACCGGGACAGCTATTAGTGGATCTTCATCAGGAGAAAAAAGAAGGTGAAGGTTTTCGGCTGGGAGCGGAATATCTCTGTTCTGTGTATCTACTGGCCCGGTGCAGCAGCCTGATTGCATCGGGAAGCTGCGGCGCGCTGTCCGAAGCTTTGCGGGAAAATAACGGGAAATATAAGCATGTGTTTGTTTTTGAGGGATAGGGATTCAGGAATCAGTAAATGAAGAAAGCAGGGAACTGTTTTGCGGACAGTTCCTTGCTTTCTGTCGATTTTTGCAAAGTTTTTATTTGCTGTGCCCGACCGGTCTGCGGCTGTACCAAACCATTTATCTTATACGTTTTTCCAGCAATGCAATAAGCTGATACAACAAAACCGAAATCAGGCAAAGGATAACGATGGAGGTGACAACTAAGGTCATCTGGAAGAGCTGAAGCCCTATACGAACATGATTGCGTATCGTAGGTGCTGGCTTTTTTGCTACTGTATGAAGCATTGACAGCGAAATTTCTGCCGGGAGTGCTTTTGATGATGATTGGGTTGTTGGTTTTGGTACTTTAGCTATTTTTTAAGGGCGTTTGCGGGTTTTGCAGACGCTTTTTGTGATAAAACCCTTCCTTTACTTGCTGGATGGGATTTGTTATACTAGGGATAGTTTAAAAATGCTGGACTTAATCAAAATAGTCAGATGGCAAAGGGAGGCGATTATGTGAAAAGAATCGTAGGGATAGGGCATCAGGATTTTGAGAAAATAAGAGAGAAACATTTATTTTATGTCGATAAAACAAAGTTTATCCAGGAATGGTGGGAAGCGGAAGATGAGGTGACCTTGATTACCCGGCCAAGGCGATTTGGAAAAACGCTGAATATAAGTATGTTGGAAAAGTTTTTTTCGGTGGACTATGCAGGGCGGGAGGATTTGTTTCAAGGGCTTGCTGTCTGGGAAGATGAAAACTATCGAAAACTTCAGGGGACGTTTCCTGTTCTTTTTATCAGCTTTGCTGATGTAAAAGAAACAACATATGAGCAGGCAAGGAAAGCTATTTGCCGCATTATCAGGGAAGTTTATCATCGATATGATTTTCTCCTGAAAGGCGATTTGCTGAATGAACATGAAAAGAAGGATTTTTTGCATATTTCTGTTGATATGGAAGATAATGAAGTATCCTATTCTTTAAAGGCTTTGTCTAATTATCTTTTTCGCTATTATGGAAAGAAAGTGATTATTTTGCTGGATGAATACGATACACCAATGCAGGAGGCGTATACTTATGGTTATTGGGAGAAATTTGTTTTGTTTACCCGAAGTATGTTTAATTCGACCTTTAAAACGAATCCGTATCTGGAACGGGCAATGATGACAGGCATTACAAGGGTGAGCAAGGAATCCATATTTTCTGACTTAAATAATCTTAAAGTGGTTACGACGACATCAGAACAATATACGGATTGTTTTGGATTTACCGAAGAAGAAGTCTTTACCGCCCTGGATGAGTATGGTTTGTCAGAGAAAAAAGAAGAAGTAAAATCCTGGTATGATGGGTTTATTTTTGGGAAGAGGAAGGATATTTATAATCCCTGGTCAATTATTAATTATCTGGATGTGCAAAAGATAGGAGCTTATTGGGCAAATTCCAGTTCAAACAGTCTGGTAGAAAAACTGGTTCGTGAGGGCGGAACGGGGATAAAGACAGCCATGGAAAGTCTGCTGAATGGAGAAACATTTCATACATCCTTTGATGAGCAGATTGTATTCAGTCAACTGGATCAGGACGATTCTGCGGTGTGGAGTCTGTTTATGGCAAGCGGATATTTAAAGCCGGAGTATGCTGAATTTAATGTGGAATCTGGAAAGATGGAGTACCGATTGAAATTGACAAATCGGGAAGTTTACTTTATGTTTCAGCATATGATTGAGGGCTGGTTTGGAAAATGCCGTGAGGTTCACAATGCATTTGTACAGGCTCTTTTATCCCATGATTTGGAAGGTATGAATGAATATATGAATGAGATTTCTGACGAATTATTCAGCAGCTTTGATACGGGAAAGAAACCTTCCGGGAAGGCACAGCCAGAACGCTTCTACCATGGTTTTGTGCTGGGGCTGATGGTGGAACTGCGTGGGCGGTATTTTATTTCATCAAATAAAGAGAGCGGATATGGCCGTTATGATATAATGATGGAACCAAGGGAAAAGGGAGCAGATGCATTTATTATTGAGTTTAAGGTTGTTCATACAAAAAAGGGAGAAACCTTAGAAACTGCGGTGCAGACAGCCTTAAAACAGATAGAAGAAAAGAAGTATGATGCTGAATTATGTAATCGGGGAGTACAAAGAGAGAGGATACGGAAGTACGGTTTTGCATTTTCTGGTAAACGTGTAATGATCGGTGAAGCAATAGAACCGACAGGAAAATAAGTTGGCATATGGGCAGAGGATTAGTTCCTCTGCTTATATTTTTTGTCATTATTGCTTGGCAAGATAAGTGTTAATTCGTGAATGTATAGGTATTGCAGAAGCTTACGATATAAAAGGAATTTTGCATCTGTATAGTTATTGTTCTATTCCTGACTGTTGTTTTAAATAGTTTTCTACGGCAATTCTTGGAATTTTCCAGGGTTTTCCTAAGCGGAAACCTTTAATTGCTCCTGATTCTAATAATTCGTAGGCCCGATTGCGGCCAATCTTTAAGATTTCGCAGAGTTCCTCAATCGTTAAAATATCGTGATATTGTTCGAGCATTGTTCTTATTTCTCCTTTCCGATTTTCTTACTTATATGTTAATCAATGGAAAAAAGAAATAATCAATACAAAGCACATTAATGGAATAGAAAGCTAAAAGTTTTTTATTTTGAGTGAACAAATAAGTAAAGCGATAGAGAGCAATCGAAAGCTGAATTAATGAATTAAGAAAAAGAAGTTAAACGTCATGAAAGTAAAAGTAAGCATTGATGGGGCTGGCTATTCCAGAAAGCCTGTTCAGGGTGAAATAGCAAAGATTAATCAAAGGATTGCCAATAATAGCAGAGAATTAGATGTAAAGGAAATCGCTGACATGGTGGGAAATAAGGGACATACATTTTGCCCTGCTGTATTTTCAAAAGGAAAACGAAGAAAAGAGAATTTCCTGCAAATGCAGTTATTTGGATTAGATTTTGATACAGGAGTTAGTTTTGAACAAGTAAAAGGAATTGCTAAAGAGTATGGGCTGTCCATAGCATTTGCCTATCAGACATTCAGTTCTACAAAAGATAATCCAAGGTTTAGGATAGTGTTTGTTCACGATGTACCTGTTACTGATAGTCATGCTGCTGAAATCATGCTTAAAATGCTGTTGATGATATTTCCCAATGCGGATAGAAGCTGTAAGGATGTGTCACGTATGTTCTTTGGCGGAAAAGGATTGGTAACAGAGATTAATGAAGAGGCAATTAATATTGTTCATTTATCACGGGAGTTTCACAGGAAAATATTTGAACAAGAGCCTAAAAACTATAGTAGATCTATCCGTCAGTTTGCAAAAGATAATCAAATTGTCTGTGAGAATAATGTTTTACAGATAATGTGTATATCTGCTTTGGATGAATTTGACGGAAAAATCGATTCTGACCCTTATAGATATAGGTCAAATACGGTTTTTCCGTCAAATGAGCCTAAATATATGATTTATACCGGATACCAGAATAATACATGTAAGGAAAAACAAAAGCTTATCTTATGTAAAATATCTAAATCGGATATTAAAGATAAATGCCAACTCTACCAGGATTTTAAAACCCTCCCTTATATCCACCATAATTATCGGTTTTTGCTGCTGCTTAACTTGCTGCATATTGAGGGAGGTGTGAAGCTGTTCCATTCGATTATTCAAGAGAAGGGCTATGATAAGGTCAAATGGCGTTTTTATGCGAAGTATGCAAAAGATAACCATTATAAGCCGCAGTCATGTGAAGGGAATTGTCCCTATGCGGATGAATGTAACCATGAAAAGAATATGCTCCTTACGGTGAAGGGAAAAGACAGGATTATTCGATTGGATGAAAAAGAGGAGTATATACCATTCGATGAAGTTTATCAGCATGTGTGTACGTGCCTTGAATATGCAGTAAAATGTTCAAGGGATGAGATGGTTATTCTACCGGCACAGACGGCAATAGGAAAAACCGAGGCTTACTGCAATTTAATTCGGGATCACCCGGAACAATATTTTATTGTTGCAGTACCTACAAACCGATTAAAACATGAGATTTATCAACGCTTAAAAGAAAAAGGGGTAAAGGCCAAAAAGACACTATCTCTCTATGACAGAGAGCATGTAAAAGAATTAAAAGACAAACTGGATGCTTATTTTCAATGGGGCCTGGAAAGGGATGTGGTAAAGCTGTTGAGGAACTACATAAAAGAAAACAAAGAAGCGAAGGAGAGTGATGTGATTTCGGAAGTCAGTTTTTGTGAGGCTTATATTAAGCAGACAGAAGAACTGGCAGAATCTAAGGTCATTGTCACTACTCATGCGAGGCTTATACGCTTTTCTACGGAAATAATGCAGAAGTATTGTGTGATTATTGATGAAGATATTTTGTCCACATTCTTTAAAAATATTTGTTCTGTTTCTATGAAAACCGTGGAGAAGGTCAGTTCTTATCCGCATTGTCCAAGGCATCTTAAAGATAAACTTTCACTTGTGCAAACCTTGAATGAGGGAGAATATATGCGGTTGGATGCAGATATTCTTGCAGATGGGTTATCGGAAGCGGAGCTGAGAGAATTAAACATTGATGATAATGTAAACAGCTTTGCCAATGCAACGGTTTGTTATAAACGTGGGGATGATTTGTACTATTTTTACCCCTCTGCCTTGCCGGAGAGCAAATTGATTGTACTTTCGGCTACAGTTGATGCAGAACTTTATCGAAAATATTTTAAACGAAATATCATTGTGTGCGCCTATAAGAAAGCAAAATATCGGGGCAAACTTATCCAGATGAGTGCTTATTCCATGAGCCGCCAATGTATGCAGGATAACAAGGAAAAGTTAAACACCTATTTACAGTCTTTGCAGGAAAAATACCAAATAATAACCTTTATGAAATATGAAAAAGAATTCAGCAGTTTGGGTCTGCATTTTGGCAATGCGGAGGGTGTGGATGCATTAAGCGGAAAAAATGTGCTTGTTGTCGGTACGCCGCATTTGGATGAAATGGTTTACCGGTTAATTGGCTGTCATTTAGGAATGGAGGTTGAGCAGGAGGTTCTTGCCGTCAGAAAGGTAAGGTATAATGGCTATGAATTTAGTTTTATGACGTATAAAGGAGAAGCGTTAAGAGAACTGCAATTTTATTTTATTCGTAAAGAATTAGAACAGTGTATTGGGCGGGCCAGGATTCTTCGGAAAGATTGTAAGGTATTGGTGCTGTCCAATTTTCCATGTGAGCAGGCTGAACTTCACCAGGAGGATTATTTAAAGGATATAAAAGAAAAGATTATCGAAGGTGAGTTCAGTCAGCAGCCTGTCATGGCAGGAAATTTGTTGATTATGTAGCAGTAAAGAAATCGTAAGGGGAAAAGAAAAAGAAGAAAACAGAAAAAGGGAGTAATCAGGAAAATCCATAGGATGTGTTTTCCTGGAATAGAGATAAAAAGCATTAATTAGGAAAGAATCTAATTATGGGATAAACTTGAATGAGAATGGGAGCTGGATGACCGATAGCCACTGGAAACAGGAAATGGAGGCCAGCAAATACTGCTGTATTTTGGCAGTATCAGGCTGTCGGTGTGAGGGGAGCCCCCAAAGCAGGAGAGAAGGAATAGTGAAAACTCCATGCAGGGGGCGAAAAGATTTCAAGCTAAGAATTAAAATAAGAAATCAGAATATTTTTTGATTTGACAGAGAATTAGAGTATAGAAAAAATCTAAAGGGCAAATTCCTTTTCTAATTGCGCTAGAATGTGGGCAGGAAACGAGGAAAAGATGCTCATATGTGGGCAGGAAACGAGGAAAAGATGCTCATTAGTAAGTTGAGATTTTTGGGTAAAATGCAGGAGGTTTGTCCATAGAAATAAAATAGAAAAAATTGGAAATTAAAAAGATATATTATAAAGATAGAGGCATGAGATATGCAATGGATATGCAATTCATATGCAATCCATGGCCGGAAGGCCGGAAAATAGAAAATCTGCCGCTTTTTTCTTTGTAGGTTTATTATGCAGCAGATAATACTTTCCTTATAAAAGGTGCCTCAATATATCTTGAAGAGATTAATTTTTTGTGTACCCTGAACAGGAATGAATCGCAGCTAGGCTTAATCATCCACCGAATCTGTTTTGGCCAGACGTTCGGCCAAGTCCATAACAAAGGTTAAATCGCGTTCCGATAATTGACGGGCAGAGCGTTCCAGCCGGGTAAACAGGATAGATTCTGTTAATTCTTCATCGAAAAAATTTTTTGGCGTAATGTCAAAATATTCACAGATAGCAAGAAATTCTGTCATAGAGGGAAGCACTCTTCCCGATACAATGCTGTGAATATAGCTTCTGGCATGGCCTAAATCCATGCTCATCCGGTGTTCAGAAACATCTTTTTTCATGCGCAGTTCCGTAATTCGCTCCCGAATATAGTTCGCGTCCATACAATCACCCCGTTTTTATTAATCTATCATAGAGGAAATTGGATAGAAAATGCATTTTTAAAGCGTCTATTATAAAATATATTGCACGTTTTAAGATTCTATTGTATAATAGCTGCAAAAGTCTATGTCGGATAGAGGCGAATAATGGGGAACCGAATAAGAGATAGAATAAATTGTAAATCGGAGGTTAGCCTATGCAATACAGCAAATGTGGAGGGCCATTGAAACAAGGTGTAAAGTTTTGTCCATATTGTTGGAAGTCCATATCCGAAATAGGAAATAAGATAAATTTATCGAGTGAGTATCCAGAAAGCGAAAGAAATACTTCAGAAAAGAACATTGCTTATCAGCGAAGCAATAGAAAGTGATAAATACTTTGGAGAAAGAAGGATTCAGCGATATGACAAAATTAAAAAAATTTCTGATTATTGTTGTAAGCAATATGTCAATATGGTACTGGAAAAATTGATAACTATATGAATTAATTTTTTCCATAGACTGTTTATCTATATAACTATAATTGAGCAAATTTAAAATTTGTTGTTAAAACGCACAAAAAACCCAGTGTTTTGTTCTTATTTCACGGACAAAGCAACGATAAAACTTCAAAATTGTCTTTGTGATGCAGACACACTTGTATAAGATTTCAAATTTGCTCATTTACAGTATATAAAATAGGGAGGTATAGGAATGTCTATAGTAATACGAGGTAGTCCATACAAATGGAAAGTTTATTATGATAATAAAATGGAAAAATAATACATATTAAGGAGAAATAAGAAAATGAATGAGAATAATCAGGTGGATAAAGGTGGATTTTTATGGGGGGCGTTAGGTTGTTGTGTTCCTGTGGCTGGTTTAATTTTATATCTGGTATGGAAGACAAGTAAACCCAAAACAGCTAAAGCAGCAGGAATTGGTGCATTAATTTCAGTAATTGTAATCGTTGTGTTTTATGTTTTAATGGCAATACTTGGAATTGCTGTAATGGGTTCATAAAATGGGGAATTTTTTGAGGCTTTTTTTTGGCTGTCATGGAAGAGCAGATCGTTCTTTTTTCTTTCATGAAAAACAGTTCCCTATATGTGCAAGATGTACTGGTGAACTGGTAGGAATCCTTTGTGGGATTCCTACCGCCTTTTTTGTTGGATATGTTCATTGGCTAATGATAATCATAATGATGATGCCAATGATTATCGATGGTTTCATCCAATTATATACACCTTATGAGAGTAATAATGTTAAACGCTTTTTTTCAGGTCTATTATTTGGCATAGGATTAGTGTTTATTTTTGTATATTTTCACTGTGGATGTATAAAAGTTGCAGGTTTTTTCTTGAAATTGTTTATGGAAGCAGATAAGGTGGAAAAAGGAATGCAATTTTTTCTGCCATAAAAATAATAAATTTGAAAAATACTTACAGTATTATTGTTAAATTAGGTAATGAAGGCAAATGGGGAGGCTTTTAAATGATATGTCCAAAATGCAAAGCAGAACTGAATGAGAGAGAGAAATTTTGCAGTCAATGTGGAGCAAAGATGCAAAACTATTGTTTCGATTGCGGAATTGCTGTTGGAAATGCAAAGTTTTGTCCGAATTGCGGAAAGGCATTAAATGAGCCGATGAAAATCAATTATCCGGTGAAAATGAATTATTCTGCGGACTCAGAAACGAAAAAAACAAAACCAGTTTATGGAAATCCGAATAATCAAGTTGTTCAACCAGTAGTGCAGGCAGAAGATGATGTTAATTCAAATAGGCAGAATGAGCCAGATCAATATGAAGAAGGTTTAGCGGAGAAAGCGAAAAAAGAAACAATTGGAAATACGATTGCATTTTCGATTGTTGGTATTTTATGTCTGATACTTTTTGTTAATAACTGGGGATATACGGAATTAATGGAAATTGTGTTCAAATGTGCCATTGTATCTTTTTTTATTTTTGCTGTTTATTTTGCAATAGCAGCATCTATGGGATTTTATGGAGCGAATAAATATCTACATAAATATCGTCAGATGAAGCATGAAATAGGTAAAGCAGAAGCAGTAAAAATGATTGAACAGCAATTCAATCCAAACGAAGGTTTTTCTATGCTGAAAGGAAGCATGGATGCAGCAGGAAAAGGAATCGGTGCAGCAGGAGGATGTGTTGGCGGTTGTCTTAGTTCGATTATCGGTTTTTCTTTGACGATTATTATGATAATTTTAATTATGGCATTTTGTTAGGAGATACAGGTTGTTGATTAAACGAAAAGAACAGTATTTGTTGATGGCTGCATTAGGATTATATTTGATGAATAAATACTGCTTATATAAATTCCTTACAAACAATTTTATGCGTTGTTATTTTAACGATGTCATGGGAGGAATTGTATTTGGTATTACTATTCGTATAGCAAATCGCTTCTGGTTTAAGCGTGAAATTACCGTTTGGCTATATGGATTGCTGTTTGTTGTTGCGGGAATTTATTGGGAATTTATTGCGCCACTTTATATAGAATATTCAGTGGGTGATGTGAATGATATTGCTGCATATTCAGGAGGTGGATTAGGTCTTTTATTGTTATTGAAAATACTGGGAGGAAAACGATGAAATGTAGAAGTTGTGGAACAGAATTAAAGCAAGGAGCGAAATTTTGTTCACAGTGCGGAGAAAGAGTTAGAAGGTATTGTACAGAGTGCGGAAGAGAAATACCATCCTTAGAAAAAGTTTGTTTTTATTGTAGTACAAAGATATCTGAAAATGAGAGTGAAAAAGAAACGAAATCTAAGGCATTGGAAAGTACAGTAATACAGGAAGGAATTGTTTCAGAGCATCAAGTAAACTTCGCAAAAGGTAATGTAATAGAACATCAGGAAACAGATTCATTTTATGGTAATTTAACGGAATTACAAGATAATAATATACTTAACAATGATGCATCAAAGCAAATGAATACGGATACACCAGTTGCAGAGGGAACAAAAGAAAATTTTTCAGAAGAATTTCAACCATCAGGCACGAAAAGGAAGGGAAAGAAAGGCATATTTATAGGAAGTGTGGTTTTGCTTACCGCAGGAATAATTTTCTTTTTTGTATGGATAGGGAGTGGAGTAGAATTATCCGATTATATCCCGTTGTCTAAAGATGACGTGGCTAAATTTATTTCTAAACAGGGACTTACCGATGAAAATGATATTGGGGTATATAGCAAAGAGGGACTAATGATGTTTCTTACAGAAAACGGAAATATTGATATGCTTTCCATTGAATCACCAGAATATAAGTTATATGGCATTAAGGTAGGGGATGAATTTACAGTATTAGGAGATAGCAGAAAACTTTCGAGTCATAGTTTTGGATTCCTGAATGAAATAGAAGTAGAAGCAGGAAAAATTTTGTATTATGGGGCGCTAAGTATAAATAAAGATAAACCTGGTTACGGGCAAATGATTCAAATACATACGGATAAAGATGATAAAGTAACTGAGATATTTTATTCAAAAAGTGACGCAAATGAGATAGCAGAAGCCTTGAATGAATTAGGAGATGAAGGTTTAGATGATAGCTATGAAAGTGAATATATTGAGGAAGATGATAACAGCACAGAAACAAAAAACCGTCAGGAAACCTCAAGTAGACAATCTGAAAATGATAAAAAAGCTATGGACTTAGCAAAGCAATATGAGGGTGAATGGTGGGATTTAAACAGCCAAAGATGCTATATGGATGTAGAAGCAACAGGCGGAAATAAAATATCTATCGTTGTTTCATGGTCAAATGGCTATGCTGATGATGCAAAATGGGAGATGACGGGTCAGGTAAATGGAAGAAATGGGAGAATAGTTTATAAAGATTGTACACAGTATGATATACATTATGATGAATATGGAGGAGAACAGAAAACGGTCAATTATACGAATGGCAGCGGATATTTTTATTCGGGAAATGATGGATATTTGTACTGGGAAGATGAAGTTGAAGGAGCTGGGGCAGGGTGTTATTTTGAAAAAGATGAAAGTATAGGAACACAAGAAACAACAGGTTATACGGTGGATGTACCTTTAGGAAATGCAACCCGCATGTATGTGGTACAGTGTAAAGCCAGCATTACTTTGCGTAGTGCTCCATCAACGGATGCTGCAGAAATCACGCAGATTCCCTTATATGCTGCTGTAGATTATTATGGAACTTTAGATAATGGATTTGCCCAGGTAGCTTATAACGGACAGCTAGGGTATGTGCTTGGTTCTTATCTGGATTACTATGAACCACAGGTCTATACAGGGATAAAATGTCAGATAGTAAACTGTAAACAAAGCGTAACCTTACGAACCAGGATAACTGCACAGGATAAAGAAATTTGCCAGATTCCGTTGGGAACGATTATTGACTATATTGAAGAAGGTACTAATGGTTATTGCCTGGTAAATTATAATGGTATAATGGGATATGTCAAATATGAATATTTGCTTTTCCTTTGAGAATAGTAAGTGGGAGAAAAAGTAATGAAATGTAAAAATTGTGGGGAAGAATTAGATGAAATGATAAAATTCTGTCCAAGCTGTGGGGAAAAAGTTGAACGCGAAAGATATTGTAAAGAGTGTGGAACAGAATTAGAGCAATCATCAAAATTTTGTTATTTATGCGGAACACCTGTGGAAGAAGAAAATTTACAGAAAAAAGAAAAAACGAATACAGATAAGAGTGATATAACACAAAAGAAAATTATTTCTGTTCAAGATAAGAAAACAGAATTATTAAAAGAAGAGGATTCCATGGAGGGTCTTTCATTAGAACAACAGGCAACATTGCGGGCAATGTATGATAGCCATATAATAGAAGAACCTGAAGAAGAGAAGGCACAACGGGAGTTAAAACCTTTAAGATATAAAGTAGGTTTCAAATGGGCCTTATTGATTGCGTTTATTGCATTTTTCATGCCGTTTTGTACGGTTTCCTGCGGTCAACAGGTGTTGTTGTCTTCAAATGGATATGAATTAACGGGAAGTTGGGGAATGACAAGCGGACAGATGGAAATGCTTGAAGTTGTTCCAGAAGATACGGGTAATTTTCTTATTGTAATCATTCTTCTTCTGATGGTAGCGGCAGTTATTGTTGTAAATGGAAAGGTAATTCATACAGTACAAACCGGATTAGCTGCACTTTTACTCTTTATTTTTGCTCATGCTGAAGAATGGGATGGAATAAGGAGTATAGGATGTCAGGTAAAGTTTGGATATGGATATTATTTGGCGTTGATTTTTTTAATATTAGCAGCTACAGCATTTTATATGGGCACCTGTTCTCGTACAAAGGTTAGAAGAATTTTTTGTTGTTAATAGAAACAATATGGCAGGTGATATAAAAGCATACCGTATCCTCCATAAAGCAAACATAGGTCTGTTTTGCTTGTTAATTATGGTTATAGCTACGGCCGCTTATACAAACAAAGATTCATTAAGTGCTTGGAAAGCGGTATTATATAATCGGGATAAGATTCCAGATCTTAAAAATAATTTGTCCCCGGACTTAGAAAGTGAGTGGTGGGATGATGAATGGTGGGATGAATTATTTGAAGATGAAGGATAAGGTGCTGATTTAAGTTATTATTTCTCTTATAAATCATGGTATAATGGATATTTGCTTGCAAAGGAATCGGATAATTCTGTTTTCAATGACCAATGAATGGAAAAGATAGTATTTGCTTTATTTAAACCATCATGTACTTTACAAAAATGAAAAGGAGAAGTAAAAAATGAAGAAGATGAGAAAAATGTTATTTTCAATGATATTAAGTTTGATTTTATGTATACCTACTTTTGCAGCAAATGCCAGTCAGTTATCGGATTATTATGGAGGAACCTGGTGGGATTTAAACAGCCAGAGATGTTATATGGAAATTACGTCATGTGGTGATGCATTATTTATTACGGCTTCCTGGGGAAGCAGCGCATTTGAAACCCACGAATGGACAATGACAGGTATCTATAATCCCGCAACAGGTAAATACCATTATAATGATTGTGTGTCAAAACTTCGCACTTCTGACGCTAATGGGCATGATGTGACCATCATCAATTATGTCAATGGTACTGGTGCAGTATATATCGCAACTAATGGGTATTTATACTGGGAAGATTATGCGGAACAGGTGGGAATAAATTGTTATTTTGAGAAAGATACGATGGAATATTCACAAAATAAAATTATTCAATTATCTCCTGGTGATGTGGCAAATGTGATGTACTATTCAGATTCTAATGGAATAAAAATGGAATTAGGTGAATATAGTATGGGTGGTCTTTATGTTGTTTTTTCTAATGCAGTCGGGGAAGCCTGGAGAGGAGAAGA
>ERZ808028.920-NODE-920-length-20321-cov-8.047767_pt1 | contig 20321 bp, 23 predicted proteins | sample MGYA00380184_ERZ808028 | MGnify/ENA primary metagenome ERZ808028 (study PRJEB31490, sample SAMN06133397) | mouse gut metagenome | isolation source: J8_1 | host: mice | place: China: Chengdu | collected 2015-05 ...
GGGTGGCCAGGCGGATGCGCTGGCTCTCGCCGCCGGACAGGGTGGCGGCAGCCCGGCTCAGGGTCAGGTACTGGAGCCCCACACTCTGGAGGAAGCCAAGGCGGTTCTTGATCTCCTTGAGGATGCGGTCGGCGATGAGGTGCTTCTGGGGGGTGAGCTCCAGGCCGTCCACGAAGGCCAGGGCGTCGTTCACCGATTTGCGGCAGAAGGCGTCGATGCTGATACCCCCCACCGTGACGGCCAGGGCCTCCTTCCGCAGGCGCTTGCCGCCGCAGTCGGGGCAGGGCCGCTCAGCCATGCACTCCTCCAGATCCCGGCGCATGGCGTCGCTCTGGGTCTCCCGGTAGCGGCGCTCCAGGTTGTTGACCACGCCCTCGAAGGCCTGCATCAGAGTGCCCTTGCCGTTCTCCCGGTCGTAGGTCAGCTTGAGCTTCTCCCCCTTGGTGCCGTAGAGGATCACGTCCATGACCTCCTCCGGCAGCTCCTCCACCGGGGTGGTGAGCTTGAAGCCGTACTTCTTGGACAGGGCCTCAAAGTACATGCGGGAGATGGAGTCCCCCTTGATGTTGTTCCAGCCGGAGGCGGTGATGGCGCCTTCCAGGATGGAGAGCTTCCTGTTGGGGATGATGAGGTCGGGATCCACCTTGAGCTGGGCGCCCAGGCCGGTGCAGGTGGGACAGGCGCCGTAGGGGTTGTTGAAGGAGAACATGCGGGGGGAGAGCTCCTCGATGGAGATGCCGCAGTCCTCGCAGGCGTAGTTCTGGGAGAAGAGGATGTCCCGATCCTCGCCCACAATGTTGATGACCACCAGGCCGCCGGCCAGGGCGGCGGCGGTCTCCACGCTGTCGGTGAGGCGGCGGTGGATGTCCTCCTTGATGACCAGCCGGTCCACCACAATCTCGATGTTGTGCTTCTTGTTCTTGTCCAGGGGGATCTCCTCGGTGAGATCGTAGAGCGAACCGTCGGCCCGGCAGCGGACATAGCCCGACTTGCGGGCGTCCTCCAGCAGCTTCTGGTGGGTGCCCTTCTTGCCCCGCACCACCGGGGCCATGATCTGGATGCGGGTGGCCTCGGGCAGGGCCATCACCTGGTCGATGATCTGGTCGATGGTCTGCTGCTTGATCTCCTTGCCGCATTTGGGGCAGTGGGGGGTGCCCACCCGGGCCCACAAAAGGCGGAGGTAGTCATAGATCTCCGTCACTGTGCCCACGGTGGACCGGGGGTTTTTGGAGGTGGTTTTCTGGTCGATGGAGATGGCGGGGCTCAGCCCCTCGATGTAGTCCACGTCGGGCTTTTCCATCTGGCCCAAAAACATCCGGGCATAGGAAGACAGGGACTCCACATACCGGCGCTGTCCCTCGGCGTACAGCGTTTCGAAGGCCAGGGAGGACTTCCCCGACCCACTCAGCCCGGTGAGCACCACCAGTTTGTCACGGGGGATTGTGACATCGATGTTTTTCAGGTTGTTTTCTCTCGCGCCTTTGATGACGATCTTGTCCTGCATGGGTGTGGTTCTCCTTGTCTGTTCAAGATTTGAGCACTATCATAGGATAAAGAAACTGATTTTTAATGTCAAGTCAATATTTTATGAATGTTTAGGGGCTTCGCTTGGCCGGGGCGGACGGGCGTGCCGGACCAGGTCGGGCCGCACCGCGCCATGCCTTTTGAAGTTCTCCCGGCCCTGCCCCAGGGTCATGCCGCCGTTCTCATCGCTGGGGTCGTCCTCGCCGGGGTCGAACACGTCGTTTTCCCAGTAGCATACCGGGCAGATGAAGGCAAGGGCCTCCTCTTTTGGAACGGGAAAGGTGAGATACCCGCAGCAGGGGCAGGGGTATTCTCCGGGTGTGGGTTCCCGAATTGGCTCCACCGCCGCAAGCGGAGCCTCCGACGGCGTCCTCACCGCTTGACCGAAATCGTCGAAGGTGATGATGAAGTGGTCGTTGTGGGCTTCGGGGAGAAACAGAAACTTTTCCCGTTTCTTCTTTTCGTCATCCACCGCCCGCCAGCTCCTTCTGCACGTACTTGGGCAGCTTGGACACCACCAGCTGATAGGACATGTCGCACAGGTCCTTGAGCACATTGTCCGGCAGGTCTCCATCCAGCAGAGCGGCGATCCACAGCTTTTTGTCGCAGTAGAAGCCGGGGAGAATCTCCGGATACTGCTCCCGGAAGGCTTCGGCCAGCCGGGGGTCGCACTTCAAATTCACCAGGTCGTGGCCGTTATACTGTTCGTCCTTCATCCCCTCAGGGGAGCACACGGCGGCGAAGAGCTTGCCCCGGACCATGTAGCGGTGCCAGCCCCACTCGATTTTAAAATCCTTCTCGGTGCCGGGCTTGTCCAGCAAATATTGGTCCAGCCATTGGTATTTCATGGGGGTTCCTCCTTGTCAATTTAGATTGGCGAGATAGCGCAAGGCGCCGTTCCTCAGTAAAATGATATTGGACTCGTCCAGCACGGTGTCTCGGCTGGTGTGGATGCGGTCCATGTAATAGCCGATTATGGGCTTATGTTTCAGGGCGCACACTCCCACGCCCTTCCTGAAGCTGGCGTTGTCCGAGGGATAGAACCCGAACCCACGCACTACCTGCACCTCCCTGCCGTCGGCGGGGAGGAAAGCCGCTTCAATACGTGTTATCGAATCCTGATCCCGTTTCAGGTTCCGACGGGGGAAGAACTGGATGGAGGCCCCGTTTCCCACGCAGTCAAAATTGAGGACAAGGGTGTTTTCCTTCGCCTTTTTGTGCCGTCTGGCAAAGGCGGCGGAGCCCAGCATCCCCTTTTCCTCGTTGTCAAAGAACACCAGGCACATCCGGTCCCGGTGCTCGAGGGGCAGGGCCAGGGCGGTCTCCAGCAGGGTGAGCACGCCGCTGGTGTTGTCGTTGGCGGTGTGTTGATTGGCGGGGCCGTCGATCACCCACCACATGAAAAACCCACAGATGGCAAGGCAGGACAGGGGGGCCAACCACCACGCCACGGCCTCGGGGGCGAAGGCGAAGATGAGGTCCTCCGTCACCGCCGCCATGACAAACAGGGGGATGACAAAAAACATCTGGTAGAGCACGTAGAACGGCAGGTTCCGAGGGGTAATGAAGTTGGGCATGGGCAGCATAGCCTGGGTGTCGTAGTGGGCGGTGAGCAGCACCTGCGCTTTGTCCGGGTCGCCCACCACCACATTCCGGGCGGTAAAGCCTTCCTCCACCGTGGGAGCGTATCCCGCCGCCTCCAGCTGGCCGCACAGCCAGGCGCGGAAGGCCGCCTTCTGCTTTTTGGACTTGCGCACCTGCATTTCGGTCATGACTTTGTTGGATTGCTGGGTCATCCCTCTATCCCCCCACAATCAAATCGGCGGCGGACGCGCCCACCAGGGTGATGAGGTCCGCCGGACTCACCTCCACCTGGAAGCCTACCTTTCCCGCCGACACGCAGATGGCTGGCTGATCCAGGCAGCTCTGGTGAAACACGGTGGGGAACCGCTTTTTCATCCCCACCGGGGAACAGCCCCCGTGGACGTAGCCCGTCAAAGGCAGCAGCTCCTTGGCGGGCAGCATGGCCACGGACTTCTCCCCCACGGCTTTGGCCGCTTTTTTCAAGTCCAGAGTGTCCGCCACGGGGATATCGAACACGTAATAGCCCCCGGAGGCTCCCTTCGCCACCAGGGTCTTGAACACCGCGTCCGGGTTTTGGCCCAGCAGCCGGGCCACGGTCACCCCGTCGGGGGCGGCGTCCCCCGCGGGGTAGGCGTGGGGAGTGTAGGGCACCTTTTTCTGGTCCAGAATGCGCATGACGTTGGTTTTTTCGTCTTTTGGCTTGGACATAAAAATACACCTCACAAAACCATCACCAGCGTACCCAAAGTGATCAGGGCGCCACCGATGATTGTCTTGGCATCTACTTTCTCGTGCAGCACCGTGAAGGCCAGTATCAACGAGATCACCACGCTGAGCTTATCAATCGGGATGACCTTGCTGGCGGGGCCCTGCTGGAGGGCATAGTAATAGCACAGCCAGGAAGCCCCGGTGGCGAGACTGGACAGGGCCAGGAAAAGCCAGCTCCGGCCGGTGATATGGGAGATGCCCCCGGTCTTCCCAGTCAGCAGCACCATGCCCCAGGCCATAACCAGCACCACCGCGGTACGAATGGCGGTAGCCAGGGTGGAGTCCACGCTCTCAATGCCGATTTTGGCCAAAATAGATGTCAGCGCCGCAAACACAGCGGAAAGCAGGGCAAAAACAATCCACGTCATAATTTGTCCCTCCCATAGCTTGATGATCTGGCTTCGCAGGGCGGCTACGTTCCGTTTCCTCTCAGCTTGATGATTTGGTCCCGCAGGGCCGCCGCCACCTCGAACTCCAGTATCTTGGCGGCCTCCTTCATCTGCTTCTCCAGAGAGGCGATGGCCTCCATCCGCTGGAGCTTGGTCATCTGGGACAGCTGCTTGTCGTTGTAGTCCGGCTTGTCCTCGGCGGACAGGGCCATCAGCTCACGCACCGCCTTCTTCACCGTCTTGGGCACGATGCCGTGAGTTTTGTTGAACGCGTCCTGGATCGAGCGGCGGCGCTCCGTCTCGTCCATGGCCCGGCGCATGGAGGGAGTGATGGAGTCGGCGTACAAAACCACCACGCCGTCGGCGTTTCGCGCCGCCCGGCCAATGGTCTGGATCAGCGAGGTTTCCGAGCGCAGGAAGCCCTCCTTGTCTGCGTCCAAAATGGCCACCAGCGACACCTCCGGCAGGTCCAGGCCTTCCCGGAGCAGGTTGATGCCCACCAGCACGTCGAATTCCCCCAGCCGCAGGTCCCGAATGATCTCCATCCGCTCGATGGTGTCGATGTCGTGGTGCATGTACCGTACCCGGATGCCCGCCGTTTTCAGATAGTCGGTAAGGCTCTCCGCCATCTTTTTGGTGAGGGTTGTGACCAGCACCCGCTCGTCCCGGGCCGTCCGTTCGGTGATCTCTTCGATGAGGTCGTCGATCTGCCCATCCACCGGGCGCACCTCTACCCTGGGGTCCAGCAGGCCGGTGGGCCGTATCACCTGTTCCACAATCTGGCCCGACCGCTCCCGCTCGTACTCGCCGGGGGTGGCGGACACGTACACCACCTGATTGAGCCGCTTCTCAAATTCGTCGAACTTCAGCGGCCGGTTGTCGAAGGCGCAGGGCAGGCGGAAGCCGTATTCCACCAGGGTGGTCTTGCGGGCCCGGTCGCCGTTGAACATGGCCCGGACCTGGGGCAGGGTGGCGTGGCTCTCGTCGATGAAGAGCACGAAGTCCCTGGGGAAGTAGTCCAGCAGAGTGTGGGGGGGCGAGCCCACCGGGCGGCCCTCGATTACTCTTGAGTAGTTCTCAATGCCGGAGCAATAGCCCAGTTCCTGCATCATCTCAATGTCGTACATGGTGCGCTGTTTGATGCGCTGGGCCTCAATGAGTTTGTTTTCGCGCTCAAAGAAGGCCACCCGCTCCTCCATCTCTTTGTAGATGTGCTGGATGGCGGCATCCATTTTCTCCTTGGGAGTGACGTAGTGGGTGGCCGGCCAGATGGGGATGTTGTTCAGCCGCCGGATGGGGGCCCCTGTCACCACGTTGATCTCGCTGAGCCGGTCGATCTCGTCTCCGAAGAACTCCACCCGGATGGCCGTGTTCTTCCAATAGGCGGGCCAGATCTCCACCGTGTCCCCCCGGACCCGGAACATGTTGCGCTCGAAGGCGATGTCGTTGCGCTCGTAGCGGATGGCCACCAGTTTTTTCAGCAGTTCCTCAATTTTGATGACCGCTCCCACCCGCAGGGCCACCATCATTTTGGCAAAGTCCTCCGGCTCGCCCAGGCCGTAGATGCAGGACACGGAGGACACCACAATCACGTCCCGCCGTTCCAGCAGGGAGGCGGTGGCGGACAGCCGCAGGCGGTCGATCTCCTCGTTGACGGAGGAGTCCTTTTCAATAAAAGTGTCGGTGTGGGGAATATACGCCTCCGGCTGGTAATAGTCGTAATAGGAGACAAAGTATTCCACCGCGTTGTTGGGAAAGAATTCCCGAAACTCGGCGCACAGCTGAGCGGCCAGAGTCTTGTTGTGGGCCAGTACCAGGGTGGGCCGCTGGACGGCCTCAATCACCTTGGCCATGGTGTAGGTCTTGCCCGAGCCGGTGACGCCCAGCAGGGTCTGCTCATCCAGACCGTTGTCGATGCCCGCCGCCAGCGCGGCGATGGCCTCCGGCTGGTCGCCGCTGGGGGTGTATTCGGATACCACTTCAAATTTCGGCATGGCCGCGCCTCCCTCAATAGCTTGTTCCTATGATAGAACATAAGTTTTAACATGTCAACCCCAATATTGGACAAATATGCCCGGGATAAACAAAAAATTTGAACGCATTATTATATCACAGGGAGCGTTGAGCGGCAAGGTGTTTTCGGCGAAGCGCACAGGTTCTTGAAGCGGAGAGAGACAGGCCTGTTTCCCGTCCGTTCCGGTGGGTACATCCAAAACTGGGCCGTGAAACAGGCGGATTTTCGTTGTTTTGTTCCTTGCGCTTTCCAAACCGAAATGCTATCATTTGTAGCGTTCAAAAGATATGCGGGCCCGTTCGCGCAGAAGGGGCCCGTTTCTTCATGGAAAAACGAGGTGTCACTATGGAAGTCCTGATTCAGCTTTCCTTCTCTCTGGTGGGCGGGCTGCTTATGTCCCGCCTGGCCAAGCTTTTGAACCTCCCAGCCGTCACCGCCTATCTGGTGACCGGTCTGCTGCTGGGCCCCTACTGCCTGGGGGCGCTGCACCTCACCTCTTTGGGCTTCACCAGCTCGGAGGCGGTGGCCCACCTGGACATCATTTCCCAGGTGGCCCTGGGCTTTATCGCGTTTACCATCGGCAACGAGTTCCGGCTGGAGCAGCTCAAGCATATGGGCAGACAAGCCATCACCATAGGCATTTTACAGGCGGTGGCCACCACCGCGCTGGTGGACGCGGCGCTGGTGGCCCTGCACTTTGTCAACCCGGAGCTCATCTCCATCTCCTCGGCCATCACCCTGGGGGCCATTGCCGCCGCTACCGCCCCCGCCGCCACCCTGATGGTGGTGCGGCAGTACAAGGCGGACGGCCCGCTGACCCGGCTGCTGCTGCTGGTGGTGGCCATCGACGACGCGGTGGGTCTGGTGCTGTTCTCCGCCTCCTTCGGGGTGGCCTCGGCGCTGGAGAGCGGGACGATCAGCCTTGTCACCGTGCTGGTGGAGCCGGTGATTGAGATTGTGCTGTCCCTGGGGCTGGGTGCCGTTGCGGGCTGGGTGCTGTACTGGGTGGAGCAGTTCTTCCACTCCCGGAGCAAGCGCCTGTCCATCTCCATCGGCTTTGTGCTGCTCACTGTGGGGCTGTCCATGGTGGAGTTTGAGTGGGGCGGCGTCCACTTTGGATTCAGCCTGCTGCTGGTGTGCATGATGACGGGCACTATTTTCTGCAACATCTGCGACTTCTCCGAGGAGCTGATGGGCCGCGTGGACGGCTGGACCGCTCCGCTGTTTGTACTGTTTTTCGTGCTGTCCGGCGCGGAGCTGAATTTGAAAATACTTTCCAATCCCATGGTGCTGCTCATCGGACTGGTGTATATCGTCTCCCGTTCTCTGGGCAAATATTTTGGAGCTTACGGCAGCTGTGCCCTCACTGGGTGCAGCGACAGCATAAAAAAACATCTGGGCGTCACCCTGCTTCCTCAGGCGGGCGTGGCCCTGGGTATGGCCCTCACCGCCCAACAGCTGGCCGACGGCGCGGTGGTGCGTAGTGTGGTGCTGTTCTCCGTGCTGGTATACGAGCTGGTGGGTCCGGCTCTGACCAAGCGCTCCTTGGTGGCCGCCGGCGAGATTCACGAGGAGGGCAGGACCAGCGCCAGAAAAAAGAACATCAAAAAGGTCCCGGTGAATTTGGGCAAATAAGGGCCGTCAAAGGCAGCCTCGTTTGGGGGAAGTCTTTGCCAAGCTTCGTTCCGCAGGTTTTCCGCCATTCCGGGCATACTAGGGACGAGGTGATTGCAATGCTCAGCGAAAACCAACTGCTCAACCACATCTACCAGACCGCCGAAATGGGCCGGGAGGGAATTCAGTCGGTGCTGAAATACGCCGGGGAGCCCAAGCTGGTGGACGCGCTGAACAGCCAGTATACCGAGTATGAGAAGCTGCAGAATGCCGCCGGGTCCTTGCTCCAGGCGCGGGGAGAGCCGCCCCGTGGGCTGGGGCCGGTGACAAAGGCGTCTTCCGAGGTGATGAGCACGGTGAAAGCTATGACCGACCGGTCCGCAGCCAACATCGCCGAAATGATGATTCAGGGTTCCACCATGGGCGTGACCAAAAGCCTGCGCACCATCCGGGACTGTGACCTGCGGGACGAGGGGGTCCGCCGTCTGGCGGATAAACTGCTCAAAACCGAGCAGGCCAACATTGAGGAGATGAAGCGGTTCCTCTGAGCGGGAAATGGAGAAGGGCCCCCGCGCCTGCGGAGGCCCCTTCGTTTTCAGCTGTTCGCGCCCATATCCAGCGAGCTCGGCCCGAAGCCATGGGGCAGAAGCTCTTTGAGAGGAAGCTTCACATATGCCCCGTCGCCTCGGGCAACCAGCACGGTGAGTTCCGGAGCGAACTCGTACAGCACCTGGCGGCACACGCCGCAGGGCCAGCAATAGTCCGTGCTTCTGCCCGCTATGGCGATGGTGGAAAAGGTCCGGTATCCCTCGCTGACCGCCTTTGCCAGGGCGGTGCGCTCGGCGCAGATGGTGGGGCCGTAGGCGGCGTTTTCAATGTTGCAGCCGGTGAACACCGTGCCGTCGCCGCACAGCAGGGCGGCCCCCACCGGAAAGTGGGAGTAGGGCACATAGGAGCGCTCCAGCATGGAGAAGGCCAGGTCCACCAGAGCTTGGTCGGTCATCTTTAAAACTCCTTTCCAGATTGAACCTTTTTGGGGAGAGGAGCCGGAATTGCTCCTTAATATATAGTATATCAGGTTTTGCTTTGGGGTGGAAGAGGGAAAAGAGGGAAATCCGGCGATTTTTCTTATTGCAATGCGGGGAAGTTTCTGCTATACTATTATCTGTTCGGTGTGGGGATGGAGGGTGTCCCGCACCTTACGGTATAAAAAACAGGCGGCGCCGGGGGTGAAATTTTCCGTGTGCGCCGCCGGTAGATAAAGGATTGGTGAATCATGTTTGAGAAGGGAAAGCGGGAGCGCCGGAACAAAGAGGACGACGCCGTTTTCAACCGAATGCTTCTGTGGCTTGTGGGCGCGGTGGTGGCGGAACTGATCATCCTGCTGCTGCAAAAGATATACGTGGATATGATTTTTGATGTGGCGGTGGCCGAGGCTCTGCTCGTGTTTTTCAAGGTGTTTTCCGTGGCTGGGCTGGTCGTTACCGTGGGCTGCGGCGTTTGGGCGGTGCTGAACTTCCGGTCAGGCAAGCCTGTGACGCTTCCGCTGGCCGTTGCGGGCGCGGCGGCCCTGCTGTGGGTGATCTCTTTGGTGACCTACCTGCTGTATGACGAGGGTCTGCGTCTGCTGATGATGCTGCCTGCGGCAGGTGCGGTGCTCATCCTTATCTTTTTCCTCTACCAGCGGCCGTTTTTCCTCAATGCCCTGCTCACCGCCGGGGGACTGCTGGCGCTGTGGATGCACCGGCAGTACTATATGGACCACCCCAATTTCATCACGGTGTGCATTGTGGCGGGATTGGTGGTGCTGGCGGCGGTGGCGTTCCTGGCGGTGCAGCTGCGCAAGACCGATGGAAAGCTGTGGTCAATCCGTGTGATGCCGGTGGATTCCAACTATATGATGACCTGGATCACCTGTGGCGTTACCGCCGCGGCCATGGTGCTGGCCTTGATTTTGGGCGTGACCATGAGTCATTACCTGCTGTTCGTTCTGGTGGGATGGCTGTTTGCCCAGGCTGTGTTTTTCACGGTCAAAATGATGTGAGCCGGTTGGCCGGACGGAGAACCAGCTGAGGGACGGCCGATACGTTTCAATTGAAAAAATACGAAGGGCTGCGGTCGTATGACTGCGGCTCTTTTATTGACCATTTTGGCCGGGAAGGACGATGCTATGTGCGCGGAAAAGAGTGCGGATAAAAGATGTAAAATAAACTTGACACATGATGTAAAGCATGCTATACTAGAACAGTAAAGCAAACTTTACATAACTTCCGTTGAGGAGGAATCCAGCTAGTGCAGACCAACTGTGCCGTCAGGAGGGAAGACATGGAAAACCGAATCGCCGCTCTGCGCAAGGAGCGGCGCATTTCCCAGGCGGAGCTGGCTGAGGCGGTGGCCGTCACCCGGCAGACCATCATCTCGCTGGAGAGCGGGCGGTATAACGCCTCTCTCCTGCTGGCCCACAAAATCGCCAAGTATTTTGGGACCACCATTGAGGACGTTTTTTTGTTTGAGGAGGAAAAATCATGAAGCGCAATTGTAATTTTCAAATGAATCCGGCGTTCAGCACCGGCCTCATCCTGATGTGGACCGGCATTTTCGTCCGCAACGTGCTGGAGCTGGGCGGTCCCATGGGTGCTGTGGCCCACTTCCTGTCCGGTGCGGGCGCCGGCCTGGCCTTTATTGGCCTGCTGTACGGTTCTCCCAAGACCCGGCCCTTGTTCGATAAGTTCCACGCGTTTAAACTTCGCCTTTTGGACCGGGAAGGCGATTGTTGAGGAGGAAAATCCATGTTGATGAAGATGTTTAATACGTCCGACTATGACCGGTCCCTGCGCCGCCGCCGTTTGGTGGGCTTCGGCCTGCTGGCGGTGGGGATCATCGGGGTTCTGTGCTACCTATTTCTCATCCATGACAGCGATGTATTGCCCGATTTTGCCCGGGGCTTTTACCTGGGTGGGGCCAGCGGCATCACCATCGGGGCGGTGTTCCTGTTGATGCGGGTGACCTACCTGCTGTCCAACCCGGAGGCCCGGAAAAGAGCCAAAATCCAGGAGCAGGATGAGCGGGAGAAGACCATCATCAACCAGGCCTTTCAGTTTGCCGGGATGTTCACCTTCTTTGCCGCCGCGGCGTCCATGTTCGTGCTGGTGGCGGTGAGCCTGGAGGCGGCCCTGGCAGTGCTGGGCGTAATGGCGGTGTACGGCGTCACCTGGCTCGTGGCCAACATCTACCTGTCAAAAAAGCTGTGAGGGTACGATATCTCACCCTGAGTATCACCCCTGAGCTGGCGGGGTTGGAGGTCAACACCCTCCTGCGCCGCACGCTGGGGCTGTCCGGCACCGTCCTGCGCCGGGTGAAGTGGCTGGAAGACGGCATCACTCTGGACGGAGTGCGGGTACACGTCCGGGTCCGGGTGGAGGAGGGGCAGATGCTTTCCGTCCGCGTCACGGACCCGGCGCCCACCTCTGGGGTGGTCCCGGCCCCCGGTCCTCTGGATATCGTGTACGAGGATCCGGACCTTATCGTGATGGACAAGGCCGCCGGGGTGTTGGTCCATCCGGGGCACGGCCATTTTGACGATACCCTGGGTAATTTTTTGATGTATCATTACAAAATTGCCGGGGATGAGTCCGATTTTCACCCTGTCCATCGGTTGGACAAAGGCACTTCCGGGCTGATCGCCGTGGCCAAGCACGCCCATGCTCAGGAAAAGCTGAAAAATCAGCTCCACACCGGGGACTTCCGCCGGGTGTACCTGGCGGTGTGCGACGGTGTGCCGCCGAGCCTCGCCGGGACGGTGGACGCCCCCATCGGTCCGGCGGAAGGCTCGCGCATGGCGCGGGAGGTTCGCCCGGATGGTAAACCCGCCCGGACCCGTTATAGGGTGCTCCGGACCTGGGGCCTCCGCTCACTGGTGGAATTGGAGCTGGAGACGGGCCGTACCCACCAGATTCGGGTCCACATGGCCCATCTGGGCTGTCCTCTCACGGGAGATTTCCTGTATGGAGCGGAAAACCGGGTGTTAATTGCCCGGCCTGCCCTGCATTCGGCGAGGTTGGAGCTGACCCATCCCATTACCGGGAAACGGCTAAGCTTTGCCGTCCCCCAGCCCGCCGATATGGCGGCGCTGATTCCAAAGGAGGATGTTTTGTGAAAAGATTACAGCTTATCAGCTTTGTGGCACTTGGCTTGTCGGTGATGCTGTGGACGGCGGGGCGGATTTTTTTCACGCTGCCCGACTGGGCTGTGCGGACCAACGGCGTGGTCATGATGGTTTCCATGGCGCTGATGGTGTTTTCCAGCGTCCAGCTGAAAATTAAGAATTCTTAAAAGTATCCTGCCCCATGTTGACAGGCTAATATTATATAGCGTATAATATTAGCCGATCAGAAAAGCTGAAAGGAAGGATAACCATGGCGAAAAACGACCGCTTTGAAGTCATCCACCAGGAAGGCAACGGCTTGACCAAGCCCCAAGTCGTAGTGCTGATGGACACCGCCACCGGCGTACAATACTTGTTTATGCAGTCCGGTTACGCCGGGGGGCTGTGTCCCCTGGTGGACAAGGAGGGCGGGCCCCTGACCTGGGAGACGTAAGAAGCGCGGAGCCGCGCGGCAACAGGCACAGCGTGACAGCAAGCGAGAAAGTCCGGGAGCTTCCCCGGACTTTTTTTATCCCCTTCTGTGACATCCCAAGAGAAATCGCGTCTTTATGGGTGAAAGGGCCTTTCTAGGAGTGATACCATGGACGACAACGAGATTATTCAGCTGTTTTTTGCCCGGGACGAGGGGGCAATTCAGGCCGCTCAGCGGCAATACGGGGCATATTGCGCCGCCGTGGCTGAAAACATTCTGGGCGACCAGGGGGCGGCGGAGGAGTGCGTCAACGACGGCTGGCTGAAGTGCTGGCAGTCCATCCCGCCCCAGCGGCCCCGTTCACTGAAGAGCTTCGCGGGGCGCATAGTCCGTAATCTGGCGCTCAGCGCCCTGCGGGCGGAGCGCGCTCAGAAACGGGGCGGAGGACAGGTTCGGCTTGCCTTGGACGAGCTGAGCGAGGTGGTTTCCGGCGGTGACACCCCAGAGGGGGCGCTGGACCGGGCGGCTTTCCGGGCGGCGCTGGACGGTTTCCTGGCCTCCCTGTCTGCGAGGGACCGTAATCTGTTCCTCCGGCGGTACTGGTATCTGGACGGCGTGGAGGCGCTGGCCAAGCGGTTTGCCATGAGCAAGACCCAGGTGACCACCACGCTCCACCGCCTGCGGGCCAAGCTGCGCGTCCATCTTGAACAGGAGGGATTCGACCTATGAAAAACAAGGAGCTTTTGGACCTCATCGGCGAGGTCAACGAGGACTATATCCAGGCGGCGGACAGCAAAGTGATCCGCTTTCGGTCGCGTTGGAAGGTATTGGCGGCCTGCGCCGCTTGTGCGGCATTGATGCTGGGGGCCTACCCGGCGTATCAGGCCACCCGCCCGCCTCTCCACGGCTACGTGGTGATGGAGGGGGGCGGTATGCTGGATACTCGGAGCGAGGAGAAGCTCCCCCAAGGGGAGGCAATTGACGTGCCGGGTCATGCCGGCGAGAAGGGGGGAGAAGAGGCCGTCGACGGAACCCACACCGGGGAGGGCGGCGCTCCGGTGGATGAGGAGGCCGCCAACCAGTATGACCGCCTTCTGTGGGGCATGGGGATTGGCGCCGAAGGAAGCGATGCCTTTCCAAGCTGGTTCGCCGGGGCGTGGATCGACCACGGCGGCGCTGCCGACGTCCCCGCATGGCTGACGGTGGCCATTGTGGACGGCTTGCGCACTCCTGAGCTGGAGGCGGAAATTTTGAGCTGGACCCAGGGCGATGTGGTGTTCCGGGACGCGAAGTATTCCAAAAGCTTTTTGGACGGGCTGATGGAGTCGGTGGTGGCTGGTATCAAGGACAGAGGGCTGACCTGCGGCATCGGTGTGGATGTGATGGAAAACTGTGTGAAGGTGGATTTTTACAGCGACGGGGCCGTCATCCCAGACAGTGTTTTGGCCGGGCTGGCCAAGCTGGATCCAGACGGTGACGCCATTCTGGTGCGGGTGTTCCCGGGAACCCTCTCCCCAGACTACGGGCAGGTCAAAGGTCCCGCCCCCGATTTCGCTGTGGACCAGGTGCAGACGGCGCCCGAGGCCCGGTCTACCCCCGCCGCCACGGTGGACGGCGGCGATGTCGTCTACCACGGCGAGGACGCACCGGCGGATGCCGTTCCTGGCGGGGCCCGTGTGGACGGCCTGCCCGAGGTTGAGGAGGAGGGCCGTCTTGCCCGTAACGACCTGCTCCCTCTGAACGAGTAAATTTCCCTTCCATTTTCCAGGGGAATCGGGTATAATACTGCCAGCCGCCTCTGCGGCCGGCAGTATTCTTTTACCCGAGGTGACCCGACATGGCACGCAGCGATATGAACCGCCCCACCATGAAAATCTCTTATAATGCTCCGGTGGCCCTTACCTTTGCCCTGCTGTCTCTGGTGGCGCTGGCTGCCAACTACTTTACCAACGGTTGGACCAACTACCACCTGTTTTCTATTTACCGGTGTTCTCTGGCGGATCCCTTGGCCTGGGTGCGCTTTTTCGGACACGTGCTGGGCCACAGCGGCTACGCCCATTATATCGGCAATATGGTGCTGATTCTGGTGCTGGGCCCCAATCTGGAGGACCGCTTCGGAAGCTGGAACGTGCTGTGGGCCATTTTGTTCACCGCCGTGGTGTCCGGATTGGTGCAGTTCATGTTTTTCCCCGGCACCGCGTTGCTGGGGGCGTCGGGCATCGTGTTTATGATGATTTTGCTCTCCTCTTTCGGGGGCGTGCGCAACGGGACCATTCCCACCACCTTGATTTTGGTGGCCATTTTCTATTTAGGCGGCGAGCTGTGGGACGCGATTTTTGTAAAGGACAACATCTCTCAGCTCACCCACATCATCGGCGGGCTGTGCGGCACGGTGCTGGGGTTCGCGCTGTCAGGCAGGCGGTGAGTACCGGCGGGGGACGCAGTGACCGGCGGGCTGTTCGGCGCCGTGCCGGGCTGCGCGCTGCCGGACAAGCGGTGAGCCGCCGGCGAGTATTGAATGAGGCGCGTAAAATAACGATGAACCGTATGATTTCCGATACTACAGACTAAGACTCGTTTGAAGATTGTTGACATACCCAAACGACGGCTTAAGTTATAAGGTTGCAGCACCACTCGCGTACAAACCGCGGATTAATGCGAGGGGTGTGTGCCGCTTTCCCGCCCCCTCCTCCGGGAGGGGGATTTTCTGTCTTGTAAATAATATGTGAACGACATATATTTGCCTTGACATTCGGCCTGGGCCGGACTAATATATGTAAGGCACATATGTGAAGCACATGTATTAGGAGATGACACCGTGAATGCAGACGAACGCTTTTCCGTTCTCACCATGTTTCAGACCCTGAAATCAAAGACTTCCCGCCTGCTGGACCCGGTGGTGCAGTCTGAAGGCATTACCACCCTCCAGTCATGCGTGCTGGTCCACCTGTACCGGCAGGACGCGGCGGTGGGGGATATCAGCGACCTGGCGGTCATCGACCAGGCCAACGCCTCCTCCCTGTGCAAGAAGATGGAGCAGGAGGGCTTCCTCACCCGGACCAGGCAGGAATCAGACCGGCGGGTGGTGATCCTCTCCCTCACGCCCAAAGGCCGGACGGCGGCAGAGCGGATTCAGGCAAAACTGAACCACTATCTGGAGCTGCTGGGCGCCCTGCCCAACGACGCCAAGGCGGAGCTGGTCCGGGGCTACCTGGCGGCCAACCAAATGCTGGACTACCTGTTTGAACAAACCAAAGGAGAGTAAGACCATATGTTAAAGCTATCCAACATCACCAAGCAGTACACCCTGGGCGGGAACACCATCGACGCCCTGCGGGGGGTGGACCTGGAATTCCGGGAAAACGAGTTTGTGTCCATCCTGGGCCCCTCGGGCTGCGGCAAAACCACCACGTTGAACATTATCGGCGGGCTGGACCGGTATACCAGCGGCGACCTCATCATCAACGGGCGGTCCACCAAGGACTACAAGGACGGGGACTGGGACGCCTACCGCAACCACTCCATCGGCTTCGTGTTCCAGAGCTACAACCTGATCTCCCATCAGACGGTACTGTCCAACGTGGAGCTGGCCCTCACCCTGGCGGGGGTGTCCAAAGGGGAGCGCCGCCGCCGGGCGGTGGAGGCCCTGGAGCGGGTGGGGCTGGGGGACCAGCTGAACAAGGTGCCCTCCCAGATGTCCGGCGGACAGATGCAGCGGGTGGCCATTGCCCGGGCCCTCATCAACGACCCGGACATCCTGCTGGCCGACGAGCCCACCGGGGCGCTGGACTCCGAGACCTCCGTCCAGGTGATGGAGCTTTTGAAGGAGGTGGCCCAGGACCGGCTGGTCATCATGGTCACCCACAACCCGGAGCTGGCTCAGCAGTACTCCACCCGCATCATCACCCTCAAGGACGGCTGTGTGACGGGGGACTCCAATCCCTACCACGCCGAGGAACAGGCCCCCGTCCTCACCGGGAAGCTGGCCAAGGCGGACAAAAAGCCCTCCATGTCCTTCCTCACCGCCCTGTCCCTGTCCCTGACCAACCTGCGCACCAAAATGGGCCGGACGGTGCTCACCGCCTTCGCCGGGTCCATCGGCATCATCGGCATCGCCCTGATCCTGGCCCTGTCCGCCGGCATCAACGACTATATCAACCAGGTCCAGGAGGACACCCTGTCCAGCTATCCCCTCACCATCCAGGCGGAGAGCACCGACATGACCGCCATGATGGCCTCCCTCATGGGAGCCCGGCGCAGCGAGCTGGGAGAAGGCGGCGGCGCGGAGCAGGACCCAAACCGGGTGTACGCCTCCACCGTCATGTACGACATGATGGACTCCATGCTCAACGCCGAGACCCAGACCAACAACCTGGAGGCCTTCAAGGAGTACCTGGACAACGGGGGCGGCGGCATCAGGGATATGGCCAACGTCCACTACAGCTACGATTTCGACTTCGACATTTACACCCAGGACGAAAACGGCGACATCATCAAGTGCGACGTGATGACCCTGATGCAGGACGCCATGTCCGCCATGTACGGCGGGGACTACTCGTCCTATTTTGAGCAGATGGGCTCCATGTACTCCCAGATGGACGTGTGGGAGGAGCTGCTCCCCGGTGAGAACGGCGAGCTCATCGCCCCCCAGGTCAAGGCGGACTACGAGCTGCTTTACGGTGACTGGCCCCAGGGGCACGACGAGGTGATCCTGTTTGTGGACGGGAACAATGAGATCTCCGACCTGATGCTGTACGCCCTGGGCCTTATGGCCCATGACGACATGGAGGAGGCCATGGTCTCCATGTCCAAGGGGGAGACGGTTGAGCTTGGCGAGATGAGCTGGACCTATGAGGAGCTGGCCGGACTGGGCTTCAAGCTCATCCTCCCGGCGGAGTACTACCAGCACGACCCGGCCACAGACACCTATACCGACATGTCCGCCACCCGGACGGGGATGGACTTTCTCTACAACAGCGAGGATGTTGGAGTGCCTCTGAAGGTGGCGGGCATCGCCCGGCCCCTGGAGGGAGGCGGCGGAATGCTGTCCGGCGGCATCGGCTACACCAGCGACCTCACCCGGTTCGCCATCGAGACCACTGGGGACACCGAGATCCTGCAAAAGCAGCTGGACGACCCGGAGACCGATGTGATCGTCAACCTGCCCTTCCCCAAGGACACCGACGTGGAGCCCACCGATGAGGAAAAGGCCGAAGCGGTCACCGGGCACTTGGCCTCGCTCACCGCCCAAGAGAAGGCCGCCGCCTATGTGGACGTGATGGGCCAGCCCTCCCAGGAGTACGTGGACGGAGTGGTGGACCAGCAGATGGAGGGCATGACCCGCCAGTCCATTGAGGAGATGATCGTCCAGCAGTACGCCGGAGAGATGGGGGTGGACGGGGACACCGTCCGGGGCTACATCGCCGACATGAGCGACGAGGAGCTTTTTGAGCGCACAGAGGAGGCCGTGGCCCAGGGCGTGCGGGAGCAGTACGCCGCCGGGGCGGAGGCCCGCCTGGGGGCGCTGTCCGCAGACCAGCTTGCGGCCATGCTGGACGCCGTGCTGGAACAGGGCGCCGCCCCTGAGGAGGAGACCCCGGCGGAGCCGGAGGCCTCCCTGCCCGCCGGGATGGACCCCTCCATGGCCGCCGGCATGGGAGGCATGGGCGGAAACCCCGCCATGGGCGCGCCCAGCCCCCTCACGCCGGAGCAGTTCGTCTACCTCTACGACAACTATATGCCCCCCACCCGGTCCTCCTCCACCTATGAGGACAACCTGGACCTGCTGGGCTATGTGCGGCTGGACTCCCCCTCGTCCATCAGCATTTACGCCACCACCTTCGCCCAGAAGGACCAGATCGCCGACCTGATCCAGGACTACAACGACGGCGTGGCCAATGAGGAGGACGAGATCACCTACACCGACTACGTGGCCCTGCTCATGAGCTCCATCACCGGCATCATCAGCGGCATCAGCTACCTGCTCATCGCCTTTGTGTCCATCTCCCTGGTGGTGTCCTCCATCATGATCGGCATCATCACCAACATCTCCGTGCTGGAGCGCACCAAGGAGATCGGCATACTCCGGGCCGTGGGCGCCTCCAAGCGGGACGTGTCCCGGGTGTTCAACGCCGAGACCCTGATTGTGGGGCTGGCGGCGGGTGTGCTGGGCATCCTGGTGAGCGTGCTGGCCACCTTCCCCATCAACGCCCTGATCCACGACCTGACGGGGCTGAACGACCTGTCCGCCGTGCTGCCCGCCGGGGCGGGGGCTGTTCTGGTGGCCATCAGCGTGATACTCACCGTGTTCGCCGGACTGGTTCCCGCCCGGGGCGCGGCCAAAAAGGACCCGGTGGAAGCCCTGCGGAGCGAGTAGGAGGAACCGCATGGAAGCCTATGACATGGATTTCTGGGACGCTCTGGATCAGCTGACCGCTGACTCTGAGATCGTCATTGACAGGCCGAAAGGAAGCGCCCACCCCAGGTTCCCCAATTTTATCTACCCGGTGGACTACGGATACCTGAAGGGCACCGCCTCCATGGACGGCGGGGGCATCGACGTATGGCTGGGTACTGGAGAACGAAAACTGGGCGCCGTCATGTGTATTGTAGACCTGATGAAGCGGGATTCTGAAATCAAGCTGCTGCTGGGCTGCACCGAGGAGGAAAAGGCCGCCATATATCAGATCCACAACGAAACGCCGTATATGAAAGGCGTTCTGATCCGAAGATAACGTTCAAAGGGCGGCTGTCTGACGGCAGCCGCCCTTTCCCCTTGCAATTCCCCGCCGTTGTGATATAATTTCAGGGACATTTCCCGAGATTGGAGAATTCCCCATGGATTACTTTCACCTGTCTGCCGGACAGGACACGATGGAACACATCAGCGCCCTGGGTCTGGCCCATCTGGGCGACGGGGTGTACGAGCTGATGGTCCGCTCCTGGCTGTGCCTCCACGGCAAAGCCACCAACGCGGGACTGCACAAGGCCGCGGTGAAATACGTGGCCGCTCCCGCCCAGGCCAAGCTGGTCCACGCCATCCTGCCCCTGCTCACCGAGGAAGAGCAGGGGGTCTACCGCCGGGGCCGCAACAGCCACACCGCCGCGGTCCCCAGGGGGGCCAGCGTGGGGGAGTACCACGCCGCCACGGCGCTGGAATCCCTGTTCGGCTGGCTGTACCTGCAGGGAAAGACGGACCGGCTCAACGAGCTGTTCGACGCCATGATGGAGGAGGCGAACCATGCCATTTGACTCGTCGGCACAAACTGCGCTCAGTCGCTTCCCCCCTCGGGGAAAGCTCCTCCGTTTCGCTGTGCCTCCTCTCCCACGAAAGCCGGAGGGCGCTTTCGCGGGGTCCCCGAAATCTGGTTGGAAGGAATTATGAACCATGCCATTTGACGCTATCTTTATGACCGCCCTGGCCGGGGAGCTGCGGGACAAGCTGGTGGGCGGCAAGGTGGATAAGCTGTACCAGCCCGCCCGGGACGAGGCAGTGCTCCACATGCGGGCGGGCCGGGACAACGTGCGCCTGCTCCTCTCCGCCAGCCCCGCCCACCCCAGGGCCCAGCTGACAAAAGTTCCCCGGGAGAACCCGGAGACCCCGCCCATGTTCTGCATGCTGCTGCGTAAGCATTTCACCGGGGCCCGGCTGCTGGAGCTGGCCCAGCCCTCCATGGAGCGGCTGCTGGACTTCCGCTTCGAGACTCTGGACGAGCTGGGGGACCGGGTGGAGCGCCGGCTGGTGCTGGAGTGCATCGGCCGCAAGTCCAACCTGATCATGCTGGACGGCGCGGGCCGGGTCACCGACTGCATGCGCCGGGCGGACGGGGACCTGTCCGTCAAGCGGCCCGT
>ERZ808028.921-NODE-921-length-20314-cov-6.408163_pt1 | contig 20314 bp, 19 predicted proteins | sample MGYA00380184_ERZ808028 | MGnify/ENA primary metagenome ERZ808028 (study PRJEB31490, sample SAMN06133397) | mouse gut metagenome | isolation source: J8_1 | host: mice | place: China: Chengdu | collected 2015-05 ...
GAGGAGATTCCATACAAGGAGAAAAAACCAGAATCCATACAGCAGATGCGCCGAGAATATTGGGAGGTGGCAAAGGGGCTTCAGAAGGTAGACGGGCTTAGGACTTCGCAATTTCTGGACACTGTGGCAAGAGAGCATATTGAGGGACGATATACATCGGATGAAGCGGTAGAACATGTAAGAAGGTATTATAGTGAGGCTTCAAAAGATTACGACAGAGGGGAATGGGAAGCGGACGTAGTCAGCGCCAGAATGGTTCGGCTTTTAGAAGAAATGACATTCAAATTTTCACCGGTAATGCTGAAGTCTATCCAGCGGGAGTTGTTTTACGGTATATTGCCGGAAGAATCCGTCGGTGAGTGGAGGCACTGCAATCTTACAAAAGAAGAAACGATTCTCGGTGGAAGGAGTGTCCAGTACGGCGATTGGAATTCGATACAGGATTATCTGCAGTATGATTTCGGTGAAGAAAGGGGGTATCGGTATCAATATCCCTTTAGAGAAGCGGATATCCGGAGATTCTCCCAATTTATATCAGGAATCTGGCAGACCCATCCGTTCAGAGAGGGAAATACTCGGACAACAGCCATGTTCGTCCAGTTATACGCAGGGAGTATGGGATTAAAGATTACGAATAAGCCATTTCGGGAAAATGCCGTGTTCTTTAGAGATGCACTGGTAAGAAGCAATTTTTCTGATATTCCGAAAGGAATCTATCCGGATTTTTCCTATCTGGAGGCTTTTTTTGAAAATGTATTTTGTCATGCGGGGCATGTGCTTTCGGAGATGGATTTGGTTTGTCATGCGTTGCTTTAAAAGAGGAGGGTTATAGAAAATTGAGTTGGGTCTTAAAAGTATCTGAGTATGGGAAAATAAAAAGCGCTGAGATAGAGATGGCGCCCCTTACACTCTTTGTAGGGGATAATAATAGTGGAAAAAGCTACCTGATGTCCTTGTTATGGGGAATTCAGAATTTGGGAACGTCTGCAATATTTATTGACCAATATGAGAAGAACTCAAAGGAAGAAGAATTGCTTTTAGATTGGTTAAAAACGCAGATGGAAGCTGCTTGGGAACGGGGAAGCCATACTACCGGAGTAGAGGAAATAGCTGATATATTGCAAACTGCTTTAAATTTGAGATTAAGGCGCGGTAAAGATAGTTTGGTAAAATTAATTTTTAATAGTATGGATGTTAAGATAAAAGACTTGGAGATAGAGATAAAAGAATTAGAGAAGGTATCTTTGAAATTTGAAATATCAGACGGTAAAGAAGAAAAAACACTTTCAATAAAAAATAATAATGGAACTATATATGGAATAAATTATTCAGATATTGAGCAATTAAATACAATGGCGAGGGCATGGATAATTCTTCTATTTATTTTAGTAACAGGAATTGGTTCGGGGGGAAATATTGATAAATCTGGAAGGATTTATCTTCCCGCTGCAAGAACTGGATTTATGCTTACCAAAGATATTATCAACAAGGTAGGAAGAAATTCCGTTTTTAATATCGACACAAATAAAGACAAAATAGTTCCTTTTGTAAGACCGATTAACCAATTTTTGGATGTTATGAACGACCTTACTTTTGATGGAAAAGGAGATGAGAAATTTAACAAAATTGCCTTATATTTAGAGAATGGAATGGCGGAAGGAACCATTAGTATGAGTACGCTGCCTAATAGAGAAGTAGTGTATATTCCTGAAGGGCAGGAATCAGGGATTCCGCTTAGAATTGCTTCAGCAGTTGTGACCGAGCTTTCTCCGCTGATATTAATATTAAAACATAAGAGTGATTTACACACACTTTTTTATGAGGAACCAGAGATGTGCCTGCATCCTCAGCTCCAGCAAAAGATGGCAAGAGTAATCTGCCAGTTGACGAATGCGCACTTAGAAATGGTGGTTACAACCCACAGCGATATTATTTTACAGCACATCAACAACATGATACGTTTATCGAAGCGTGAAGATTCAGCAGAGATTTGTAAGCAGTTAGGGTATACCCCTGACGATTTGTTAGATGCTAACCAGGTGAAAGTATACCAGCTTAAGTCAAAACCAGGAGAAAAAACCAGCGTTGAGGAATTGGTATGCGGTGAAAATGGTTTTGCCATACCTACTTTTAATGATGCGCTTGACCGCATTCTGGATGAGTCGTATTTAATTCAGGAGTAAGAGATAATGGGGCAGGATAAAAGGGAATTTATTATCAACAGTCTGATGTCTCCTGGGTTTATGGTACATGAAGCTCAGGATATCATTTTAGTAGAAACTGAGGAAACTGGAAAGAGCGAGTTGAAGGTACATTTATCCTCAAAAAATAATTTAAGTATTGCAAATGTAGATAAGAAGAAAACAGAAATGCAGTTCTTTCAAAAAGAAGCGTCAAAATCTATGTTTAAAAGAGTAGACCATATTATTTTCAGTCATCAATACGCAGACCAATGGAAATTATATCTGATTGAGATGAAGGGAAGCGTGGGGGATAAAAAATGGGTTGAGATTAAGGGGAAATTTCGTGCAAGCTATCTCTTGGCTCAGGCAATCGCAGGTATGCTAGAATTAGTTATCGTGGAAACGGTGATGTATACTACATTTGAAAAGGTGCAGTTTGAAAAATCGGATACAATGCCGACGGCCAGAAGGGGAAGGGTAGGAGGACAGTATATCCGGATGGAGAAGGAATGGGCTGGAGAATGTTTCGGATTAAATCTGGGGGAACGGCTCTCCTTTGTGCACAGGCCGGTTCAGATGGTAAAAAACCCAGACGGTATTTTGAAAGGAGATCTGACAGAGCAAACTCTGAGTTTGGCAAATGATTTGAGAAATAGATGATTTCCCGTCACGCTGCGGCATATACTGTCAGTAAAGACTATATCCGGAGTTGTGTCTATGAATGTAGAAAAAAGGAAAAAGTGGAGGAATTACGGAATAATTGCGCTGGCTCTTGGGGCCGCTCTTTTTGGTTCATTTCAATACATTTCCGGTTACTCTACGGTTTCCGGAAATATCAATGGAAAAGAGATGCCCATCTGTTCTGTGGAAACAGAGGAAAAGAAGGTGGCGCTAACCTTTGACGCTGCCTGGGGAAACGAGGATACCGCGCGGATTCTGGATATCCTCAAGAAGCACAAGGTTCAGGCGACCTTCTTCATGACAGGCGACTGGGTGGAAAAATATCCGGAGGAGGTTAAGGCAGTTAAAGAGGCTGGCCATGACCTTGCCAACCACAGCGCCAGCCACAGGAGTATGATTGGGCTTGAGAAGGAGGAGCAGAGGCAGGAGATACTGTCTCTCCACGAGAAGGTTTTAGAGCTTACGGGGGAGGAGATGCGTCTGTTTCGCGTCCCCTATGATAACTATGACGACGAAATTATCCGTAATATTCAGGCGTGCGGCTATTATCCCATTCAGTGGTCGGTTGATACACTTGATACATAAGTAAAAAGCGGTTAGAATAAACATAGGATAAAATGATATAAGGTGCAGAAATGAAAGTATCTAATATCTATAATCCTATATCAGAAGATGAAAGATTTCAAGTCTACCGTCGGATACTTAGAATATTTTTATCAAGTGGAGGTAGCACAGAAAATGACACAAAGGACAACAAAACAGGATATTCGGAAAGACGCTGTATATGCAAGACAAAGCCTTGACAAAAAAGATTCCCTGTCAATCGAAACACAGATTGAGAAAGGACTGGCGCTTTCAGATGAAGATGCAGAAGTTTATAAAGACAAAGGCTATTCAGGAAAGAACACAGAACGCCCAGACTTGCAGAGATTAAAGGCAGATATTGAAGCCGACAAAATAAAAAGGGTAATCGTCTATCGCTTAGACCGTATCAGCAGGAACATAGCAGACTTCTATCAACTGTATCAGTTAATGGAAATACATAAAGTAGAATTTATCTCAATATCCGAAAACTTCGATACTTCTACTCCTATGGGCAGGGCAATGATGGGCATTTTGATTGTATTTGCTCAAATGGAACGGGAAAGCATACAGGAACGTGTGAAGGACAATTATTACTTTCGGATTGAAGAAGATGGGCGGTGGCCTGGGGGGCCTGCACCAAAAGGATTTTGCAATGCAAGAACTTCTGACAATAAGCCGACATTGACAGAAAATGATGACATTGAAATGGTTAAACTGGCTTTTTCAATGTACGCAGAGGAAGCTAATACAAGTCTGGCAAAAATTGCAAGGGAACTATATGAAAAAGGATATCGGAGCAATCGGGAAAATGGCCGTTTTGACAGCGTAACAATAGCACGAATACTACAGAATCCTGTCTATGCGGTTGCGGATAGCCTGCTCTATAAATACTACAAAATGCGGAAAGCGCATATTTGTAGTGATGAGAGCACTTGGGACGGTTCTACTTCCGCGCATATCGTAGGGAAAAAGGCAGGTAACGCAAATACTCGAAAGTATACATCTTTGGAAGAGCAGACTGTATACAGAACGAATTTTCAGGGAGTTGTTCCCAGTACCACATTTATTACGGTTCAGGAACGGCTCGGAAAAAATGAAAAATTTGGTCGGGCAAATGCACCCAGTAAAATGAAAGAGCTTGCAGGATTGGTGAAATGTGCGGATTGTGGTTATGCAATTAAAATAAATCATTTCCCGAATCTGAATTGTTACGGACGTTCCACACTTCACTGTTGCAATGCCTCAATCAAAATCACATTTCCGATACTTAGGGAAAAGGTTGCTGTTGAAGTGCAAAAACAGCTTGATGTGATTGCCTGCAAGCTATTGGAAAGCAACATGAAGGCAAAAAAAAGAAGCGATGAAATCGCTAAAATCAATCAGGAAATCGAAAGGCTTGTCAATCTTGCGGCACTTGGAACAATGGATATTGAACAGGTCAGCAAAGCGATTGAGGAACGCAAGCACAAAATCGATGAAATCGAACTGACACAGGAAAGAAATCTCTCTTTCGCCGAACAGGCAAGAATCAGTGATTGCTTACCTCTTGTATTTCACAGGCTGAATGATGAAGAAAAGAAATCAGTTGTCAATCTCCTGATAGAGAAGATATTGCTTCATGAAAACGGCGATATCGACATCCACTGGAAAATCTGAAAATCAAAAGAGAGAAAAGAAGCAAAAGAGAGAAATCACTTTCTTTTCAAACTAAGAAATATCAAGTTTGTTCGTTCTTTAACCATGTGTTTTCCATCTTTCGACTTCCAGAACGTTAGGCTAGAAATGAGCAGAGTTTTCCCGTCTTTACAAAAAATAAAGACTTGAAAACTCTGTTTTACATTCATGACTTCCGTCAGTTGAGTGTAGTTTCTGATTGTTCTATTAGTTCCTTGCATACACAAGGCATACATACCGCCGAAAGGCTTTGCTCAATTCGCTCATTGCTTTTTATATGTACGTTCCGCTACGAATATCCACCCCAATGCTTTTTGTTTATTGTCAGTTCTGGCTGTCACATCTGACTGAGGCACAATGCACCATAATAGAAGCTGGTACATAATACCGTGGACTTTCTGCGTCGGCTCCACACGCCCATGAGTTGAAACACTTGACAGGATTCGCAACCTGCTACAAGAGACCCTATAGCTTAAAACTCTTGCCTTGTTTAAAATCTAATCAATAAAATATAGACACACTTTACTTTGATATCGTTCACTTAATAATATTTTATAATACTTTGTTTTAAAAAGCAAGAGATGTGAAAAGGCAGAGAGCAGGTCAAGGGTGCAACCCTTGCAAGTTACCAATTTATTGGTATAACTTGCTATACCATATTGGAGCAACCGTTGATCTGACTGTCTGTTATGATGTATAATTATGACAAGAGGAAAAATTATGGCACTGATAAAATCAAGAAAGGCGGTGTCATAATGGCTCACGTTGCGAAATATACGCAAGCCCAGACAGGACATTTATTCAACCATTATAACAGAGATAAGGAAAAGGATTGCAATAGAAGCAATCAGGACATAGACAAATCAAAGACACATGAGAATTATAATTTAATGCAAAGAGAAGAAACCCCACAGGAATACTTTAAAAGCAGATTGAATCAATTATATAAGATTGACAGGGCAGACGTAAAAGTTATGTGTGATTGGGTGGTCACATTGCCAAAGGATTTTAATGGCAGTTCGAGAGAATTTTTCACACACGTTACGGACTTTCTAAATACAAGATATGGGGCAGAAAATTGTATTGGTGCTTTCGTTCATGAGGACGAAAAACAGCCACATCTGCACTATTCTTTTATCCCTGTTTCTAAGGACGAAAATCCTGCACATGAACAGGCTGAAAAGGTCTGCGCTAAGGAAGTTCTGACAAGGAAAGATTTAAGAACATTCCATGACGATTTGCAGGAGCATTTAAGAGAGCGTATGCCTGACAGGAATATAAATGTTGTGACTGGCATTACTAAGGAACAGGGCAGAAATATGACTACTAAAGAGTTAAAGCTACAGACACAACTTGAAAGAGTGAACAAAAAAGAAAGAGAACTCAACGAATGTCAGCAAAGACTGAATCAAAAAGAGGAAAGGCTGAAAACTAAGCAAAGAGACAATTTAAAACGACAGAAAGAACTGGATAAAGAGAAGTCGATATTGGAGCAAAGGGAGAAGGGTATAAAGAGCAAAGAAAAAGATTTATCTGACAGGGAACAGGATATAGACAGAGAAATACAAAGGCAAAAGGGATTCAGAGATTATTTACAGTATAAGGCGAATTATTGTGCTGACAGAGGGATTACAGAGACACAATATGAGAGAGAATGCTTTCAGGCTAATCTCACAGGAAACTTGAAACCCTACCCTGAAATTGCCAATCCTGCATTATCAAAAGAGGAAAGAAAAGAAATAAGAAACGGATATATAGAACATCAAAAGGAGCAGGAACATACACAGGAAAGAACCGTTCCAAGCCGATAGCGTAGGCAAAAATCAAGATGTAAAAGGAAGATTTTTGAGTGTATTTCTCAAAAATACTCTTTTACGTCTTGACTTTTTTGATGTGTGAATAAAATGGGAAAAGGGGAGATAGCATTTTCTGGCTATTTCCCCTTGATGGTAATATACTTTTGTGGCTGATTGTGATATAATGATGTCGATAAATAGGAGTTGAACAAGTGGATAGCAAAAAAATATTTTTAAATATAAAATTCGCGAAAATTACAAAGGTTATAATAAAATGATACATAAAAGGAGTTTGATGATGGAAGAAAAACAATTTGTAGAGGAACAACAAAAAGAAAAGAAGAGGCTAAATTTTGCGAAATTTATAAAAAGGTTACCGTTTACTGTTAAAATGATTGCAATCATTTTAATTGCTGTTTTGCTAATTATAATAGGGACTAAAATACCTAGCATGATAGATCGAGAGGAAACTACTATAGATTTCGGATTTAAAGATGTTGGAAAGCTTGTAACCCAAGAATGGTATGGAAGAATATTAGAGGATAGCTCAAAAGACAGAAAATTATTCAAAAAGTTTTCTATTCCATTTACTGAAAGTAGATTAATCTTTAGCCTTGATGTTGAAGTATTAGCAGCAGTAAATTTTGAAGAAATAGACTATAAGATTTCAAATGAGAAAGTAACAGTAACATTGCCACATGCTGAAGTATATAAATCATATGAAGTACCAAATTCCTTTGTGTCGTATTTAGATGAGGAAAGTTGGTTTACTAATATAAATTCAACAGAGCAGCAAAAACTGAAAGATGGTATAGTTGAAAAAGGCGAGAAAGAAGCAGAAAAATCAGGTTTGATAGAGAAAGCCGATAAAAACGCGAAAAATATAATTAGAACTATGATAAAAGGAAATGAAATTACAAAAGATTTTGAAGTAGAATTTAAATATAAGAAAAAGGAGCAGAAAAATGGATAAATTTAAAAAACTATTAATAATGATACTTATTGGTGTTGGGATAGTAATAGTTATATTTTATTTATTCCTGTTTTTAACAAGGGGGTAAAACTGTTATCATATGAATATAGCAGTATTATGATGTCATTATTAGAAACAACTTCCAGTCACATGGAAAAAGGGTGATATGAAAAGACATAAAAACAGAGTTTCTTTTGAATTAACTGATAAATGAAGCTTTGTTTTTATGTCTATTTCTGTTTTATTTGGTGGTATATTGGAAAACAAAAAATAAAAACCAATCCAGACAAAAATTTTTCTTTACTTTTGTATCAAATGTTGACAGCCTTGACTGGAAGGATTATGGTGTTAAAGATATTGTTGAGACAGTATTAGAAAGCAGAGAGTTGAAAAATGGGGCAATCATCCTTCTGCACAATGGGACGAAGTATACGGCGGAGGCTTTGGATGATTTGCTGACAGAGCTTGAGAAGAAAGGATATCAAATGGTTCCGGTGTCGAAGCTCATCTATAAGAAGGGGTTTTATCTGGACGCAGCGGGACGTCAGTTAAAAAAGAAATAAGAAAGGATAAGTTAATGGAAAGCAGAGTATCAGTTATTAGTATCATGGTTAAGGATGAAGAAGCGGCGGGGGAGGTCAACCAACTCCTCCACCAATTCCGCCAGTATGTGGTGGGACGTATGGGAATTCCTTACAGAGAGCGGGGAATATCCATCATTAGCGTGGTTCTGGATGCGCCCCAGGATGCTACAAGCTCTCTGTCTGGAAAATTGGGAATGTTAAAAGGGGTCAGCGCTAAGACATTGACCGCTAAAACCGATTAATTCCGTTTTGTAATTCCTCCGCCCATTTCTGCAGGTTGTAGGTACGTCCGCCGAACAGCTTAAGAAGCGCGCCTGTAGGATTATTTTCGTTGGCAAATGCATTGGCCTCGTCAGTATCTACATGCATTGCCAGGGCGAAATCCGGATGGACGCGGACTACTACATCGGCAAAAATCAGAGAGCGTTCAAAACTCTCCATAATCACGAACACCTCGTCGTTGTCTTTGACATTTAATTGGATTGCCTGTACAGGGGTCATATGAATGTGACGCTTGGCGACAATGACACCGTGGTCAAGCTCAAGCTTTCCGTTTGGACCTTCCAGGATACAGCCAGGGGTGTCTGTCGTGTCTCCAGACTGGCGGATCATGCCTGGGATTCCCAACTTGCGGGAATCAGTCATGGAGATCTCCACCTGAGTTTCTTTACGGAAAGGGCCGAGAACGGCAACATTTTCAAAGGAGGATTTGGGGCCTCTGATAGCGAGACGTTCCTGGCAGACGTATTGTCCTGGCTGGCTTAAGTCTGCCTTAAAAGTCAGCTCCTTTCCTTCTCCGAATAGAATATCAAAATCTTCGCGGCACAGATGGATGTGGCGCGCGCTTGTCTCGATTGGGATTGCGAGTCCCATAATTCAATCACCTCATTCGTAAATAATCAAAATTGTAACTTAATTTTAGCAAACATAAAGTGTTTTTTCAATGCATGACTTCCATTTTATCGGAAAATGGCATATAATAGCAGTATACGAAAATGCCGGCGGCAGTCTTTTTTTGATATGCTGTGTGGAGAATAAAACAAACAGGAGGATTTGATGATGAGAGACGTATGGGAAAGTATTAAGGAATTTTTTTGGAGAGACTGGACGCCTGCGGAGAAAGTACTGGTGATTCTGTGCTGTGTACTGCTTGGGGTAATCAAGGGCTTCTTCCTGGCGCCGATTAAGAAGGGGATTAACTGCGGCAATAATAACGGCAACTCTTATATTCAGAATGAGGACGGATGTTGGGCAGAGGAAGAAGCGTAGTGAACAGTAATAAGGTGTAATACCCGATGAAACTTAGGCATTTTGTCACGTTGACAAAGTGCCTGTTTTTATTTTATAATGAAACAAGCGAAACAAGGGCGTTTTCATCCAGGCATGAGAACGCCCATTTTTATGCGCAAACCTGTGCAGAGGAAATATGCCGCTAAGGCGGACCATGGGTTGCGCGGCGAGTAGGGGAGGAATCCTCCTTACTCGATTTATGCCGATTTAGGAGGTAGAATTCGATGAATCATTACACAAAGCGGGATATTTTGAAAATGGTGGAGGAAGAAGACGTAGGCTTTATTCGATTACAGTTTACAGACATCTTTGGTATGATGAAGAATGTAGCCATCACCACCAGCCAGCTTAAGAAGGCGCTGGACAATCAGATTATGTTTGACGGCTCATCCATAGAAGGATTTGCGAGGATTGAGGATTCGGATATGTACCTGTATCCGGATCTGGATACATTTGCTATTTTTCCATGGAGACCGCAGCAGGGAAAGGTGGCTCGGCTGATTTGCGATGTATATAAGCCGGACGGTACGGTTTTCGAGAGCGACCCGCGTTATATTTTGAAAAAAGTGCTGTCAGAGGCAAAGGCTATGGGGTATGATTTTAACGTAGGGCCGGAGTGTGAGTTTTTTCTGTTTCATACAGATGAGGATGGCAGGCCAACGACCCTGTCTCATGAGAGCGCCACGTATTTTGATTTGGGACCGTTGGATTTGGGGGAAAATGCCCGTCGGGATATGGTGCTTACACTGGAGGATATGGGATTTGTTATTGAGGCGTCCCACCATGAGGTGGCGCCGGCCCAGCATGAGATAGATTTTCAGTACGGTGAAGCCCTTAAGACGGCAGATAATATTATGACGTTTAAGCTGGTGGTAAAGACTATTGCCAAACGCCACGGGCTTCACGCTACATTTATGCCGAAGCCAAAGTATGGGGTCAGCGGTTCAGGCATGCATATCAATATGTCGCTTGCCAGGGATGGAATCAATGCATTCTCGGATGGGGCGGATGAGAGGGGGTTAAGTCGAGAGGCCTATTATTTTATTGGCGGTATTATGAAGCATATGAAGGCAATCTGTTTTATTACCAATCCAATTGTAAATTCCTATAAGAGGCTGGTGCCAGGGTATGAGGCGCCTGTCTACATTGCCTGGTCTGCCAAGAACCGTACGCCTCTTTTGCGGATTCCTGCGGCAAGAGGACTTGGCGCCAGGGTAGAGCTGAGAAGTCCGGACCCGTCGGCAAATCCCTATCTTGCACTAGCGGTATGTCTGGCGGCAGGATTAGACGGAATCCGAAATGAGATTGCGCCGCCAAAGAGTATTGACTGCAATATTTTTGAGATGACAGATGAGCAACGAAAATCGGCGCAGATTGAGGCCCTTCCAGCAAGTCTTCGGGAGGCTGCAGCGGAATTTGCGAAGGATGAATATATCCAGGCTGTGCTTGGAGAGGATTTATCGAGAAAATATATTCAGGCTAAAGAGAAGGAGTATGCGCAATACCGTACACAGGTTACGGATTGGGAGATTGGCAGATACCTGCATCGGATGTAGATTGTCAGGAGGGGTGAGCTTGGTTGGTATTATCGTTGCATTTCCCAGTAAGGATGATGCGGTCAATATCCGCAACCTGTTGGTGCGGTATGGGATGGATGTCACGGGAGTCTGTACGACGGGCGCTAAGGCGCTGCAGTATGCTGATGCGGTGGACGAGGGGATTGTATTGTGCGGATACAAGATGAAAGATATGATGTATACAGAGCTGAGGGAATATCTGCCGAAGGATTTTGAAATGCTTTTGATTGCCTCGCCGGACAAATGGGCGGGGGATGGCGTGGATGGGGTGGTATGTCTGTCCATGCCGCTTAAGGTGTACGACCTTATGAATACCATGGAAATGCTGCTTCAAACCATGGAGAGAAGGCGAAGGAGGAAAAAAGCAGAGAAAAAGAATCGAAGCCCTAAGCAGAGGGAGGTAATCACGAGGGCAAAGGAATTGCTAATGTACCGTAACCATATGTCGGAGGAGGAGGCCCACAGATATCTACAAAAATGTAGTATGGAGAGCGGGACGAATATGGTGGAGACAGCAGAGATGGTGCTGAGTGTGATGGCAGAGTAAGGAAAAAGGAGTTTTAAGGATGAAATTTACAAAAATGCAAGGTTTGGGAAATGATTATGTATATGTGAACTGTCTAAAGGAACAGGTGGAAAATCCGCCGGAGATGGCGAGAAGGGTCAGCGACAGGCATTTCGGGATTGGCTCGGACGGGTTGATCCTGATTCGTCCGTCTGATTCGGCTGATTTTGAGATGGAGATGTATAATGCGGATGGCTCAAGGAGTGAGATGTGTGGAAATGGGATTCGCTGTGTGGCAAAGTATGTCTATGATTACGGATTGACTGATAAGACCAGCATTTCTGTGGAAACCCTTGGCGGAATCAAGTACCTGGATTTGACAGTGGAGGATGGAAAGGTTTCTATGGTTAAGGTGGATATGGGGAAGCCTGAGCTTCGGGCAGAGGCGATTCCGATTGTCTGTGAAAGGGGGACAGAGGAGTGCGTTGTAGACGAGGATAGTTTGTTGGGCGACGAAGCTGACTCGGAGTATATGGTAGAAACAAACTGTAAAAAGGTAATCGATGAGCCGATTGTAGTTGATGGGATGGAGTACCAGATTACCGGCGTTTCTATGGGAAATCCCCATGCTGTAGTCTTTTTGGAGGATGTGAAAGGGATGGATATAGAAAAGCTTGGGCCGAGGTTTGAGAACCACGAGAGATTTCCCAAGCGAATTAATACGGAGTTCGTTCGGGTAATCGACCGAGAAACCATTGAGATGCGTGTTTGGGAGAGAGGGTCTGGCGAGACCCTTGCCTGCGGAACCGGCGCCTGTGCCGCGGCAGTAGCCAGTATCCTTAACGGGCTGGCAGAACGTAAGGTTACGGTGAAGCTGCTTGGCGGTGATCTGCTGGTCGAATGGGAGGAGGAAACCGGAAATGTATATATGACAGGGCCGGCGGTTACGGTGTTCGAGGGTGTGATTGAGGAGGGGGCATAAGCTTGTGAATAGGAGGAAGGTAAATGTTTAAGGTTAATGAGGACTATTTGAAATTACCGGGAAGTTATTTGTTTTCAACAATAGGCAAAAAGGTGGCTGCGTTTCAGGAGGCGAATCCGGATAAGGGTATAATTCGTCTTGGAATCGGAGACGTGACGCAGCCTTTGGCGCCGTCTATTATCAAAGCCCTTCACAGCGCTGTGGAGGAGATGGCGCATGAGGAGACCTTTCATGGGTATGCGCCAGATTTGGGATATGAGTTTTTAAGAAGCGCTATGGCGAAGAACGATTATCAGGACAGAGGATGCGACATTGAGGCAGATGAGATATTTATTTCTGACGGGGCGAAATGTGACTCAGGAAATATTCAGGAAATATTTTCCAGAGATTGTAAGATTGCCGTATGTGACCCTGTGTATCCGGTCTATGTGGATACGAACGTAATGGCGGGACGTACAGGTGTGTATGATGCTGTCACAGAGACGTGGAGTGACGTAATCTATATGCCTTGTACAAAGGAGACGGATTTTGTGCCAGAGCTTCCGAAGGAGACGCCGGATATTATTTATCTGTGCTTTCCGAATAATCCCACTGGATCTACGATTACAAAGGCACAGTTACAGGCATGGGTGGATTATGCCAACAAAAACGGGGCGGTTATTATCTATGATGCTGCTTATGAGGCTTATATTTCCGAGGAGGATGTACCTCATAGTATCTATGAATGCGACGGGGCAAGAACCTGTGCCATTGAGCTTCGGAGTTTTTCTAAAAATGCCGGTTTCACAGGGGTACGGCTTGGGGCAACGGTTATTCCCAAGGATGTGAAATGTGGGGAGGTTATGCTTCACTCCCTATGGGCGAGACGGCATGGCACGAAGTACAATGGCGCGCCGTATATCGTGCAGAAGGCGGGGGAGGCTGTGTATTCCGAAGCGGGGAAGGCTGAGCTTAAAGAGCAGATTGCCTATTATATGAGGAATGCAAAAGTAATCTATGAGGGGCTGAAGGGCGCGGGATACAATGTGTCCGGAGGTGTGAATGCGCCGTATATCTGGCTTGAGATTCCCAAAGGAATGACTTCTTGGGAATTTTTTGACCGTCTTTTAGAGCGCGCGAATGTGGTAGGTACTCCAGGGTCAGGGTTTGGACCCAGCGGGGAAGGGTATTTCCGGCTGACGGCGTTTGGCTCTTATGAAAATACTGTGGAGGCAATCGAGAGGATTCGCAAGATGTAGGAGGGCTGGAGGCTGTTGCGTAAAGCAAGAATATTATATCTGTATATTCTAAGCTTGTTGTGATAGCCTCTGCATTTTGGGGTGAGGTATAGTTGGAAGGATGTAGAATCGACTTTGAAAAAACAGAAAACAGAAAAAAATGAAAAAATTTCAAAAAAAGGGTTGATTTTTGGAAAAAAGCTGTTATAATATAATTTGTTCGTTGGTAATGATGCGGATTGGTGTAACGGCAGCACAGCAGACTCTGACTCTGTTAGTAGAGGTTCAAATCCTCTATCCGTAGTTCCTTGGCAGGGGCGCTGGATGTCTTGATGGACAAGGCATCCAGACAAAAATTAATATTGTCGGAGTGTGGCTCAGCTTGGTAGAGCGCTACGTTCGGGACGTAGAGGTCGCGTGTTCGAATCACGTCACTCCGATTTTTGAGAGAGATACCTCAAAGCCTTATGTTTGTTGGCTTTGAGGTTCTTCTTAATTTTATGAGCAAAGGCTAAATCTTATTTTTATCGCTTCATTCTAACACCCATTCTAACACTTATCCAACTCTGGTATTCAGCACTCCTGCAAGACGTTTAGAACGTTCTATAAGAGCCTTGGAATCTAAATGTGTGTAGATATTCATTGTGGTATAAAAATCAGCGTGTCGCAGCCATTCTTGGATTTCACGGGGGTGCCATCCTTTTGCCGCCAGTATGGAAGCTGTAGAGTGCCTCAGCGCATGGAATGTCATATCCGGTCTGCCAAATTCCGTAACCAGCTTCTTAAAATGATGATATACATAATCAGGTGCGATGGGCCTTCCGTCGTCCCAGACAAATAATTCCTTTTCCCGTTGATAAGTATTGCCATAATAAGCCTGATTCTCCTGCTTCTTTGCCAGAACACTTTTAAAGAAGTCTTCCAGTTCTGGGGTAAGATAAAAGGTAGAATCACTGGTAGGTGTCTTTGTCCGTTTTTTTGTATACTGTGTCTGGACTTTGACCACGGTTCTGTTTATGTATAGCAAATGGCGTTTAAAGTCAATGGAATCTTGCGTAAGTCCAAGAACCTCTGAACGTCTCAAGCCTAAGTATAATGTGATATAGATTATGTCAGCCAGAATATCCTCTTTCTGATATACAAAGTCTAAAAAAGCATTTGCTTCTTCCAGAGAAAAGAACACAATCTTTTTGGCTAAATCTTTTTTGCGCTTATTCGTCACAGTTAAATTTGCAGCCGGGTTTCTCTGGATAATTTCATGTAGAACGGCGTCGTTTAATGCAGAGTTAATGATAAATTTATGGCTTCGTACTGTACGTACGGCTAATCCTGAATGCTCGCCGGTTCTGGGGTTTGTTTTGCCTTCAGTGAGCATAAGATGATAGTATTCTTCAAAATGCAATGGTTTCAGGTCAACCAACCTTAATTTTTTATCACTAAAATACTCGATAATATGCTTGGCGTTTAAAAGATATCCTTCATAGGTAGATTGTTCAACAATCCCTTTTTTCATATCCAGCCAATGCTTGATCCAGTCGCTGAACAGAGCCTCGGACGTTTCATCAAATTCATTAGAAGTATATTTGGCAAGTTCGTTACGAAGCATTTGTTCCGCCTTGCGTTTGTTACCTGTGACACATAAACCGGTAGCAATCCATTTGGGTTTTCTCTTGCCAGTTTGCTTGTTGTAGAAGTTCAATACCATATAATAATAGGTCTTACCGTCGGCTAATTTTTTAGTCTGTAGACTACCCGTCATTTCAAAACCTCCTTATTGATACGGGCAGATATCAAATATATTTTAACATTTCTGCCCGTGTTTATCCATTAGTTTGTCATAAATTCTATAATCGCTTGCTTAGAAATACGATAAATCCGACCGATTTTTCGGTATGAAATTTTGTTTTGTGATAATAGTTCGTAAGCCGCTTTACGGCTGATTTTCAGCATTTCTGCCATGGTAGTTACATCAACGACATCGGGGTATTGGGTAAACATTATAATTCCTCCTCATGTGGTATATTAATTTGGATTGTCTGCTGAAAAGTAGGGGTGCGGTCAGAACATAATGTTCCCTTGGCAAAGCATTGACCGGGCGGTAGGTTTGTCAGTAAGTCCAGACAGTCTTTCGTAGTTTTGTTAAATATTAATTTCGCAATACTCCTGCAATCTGTATCAGGAGGTGTAAATGCGAGATGCAGGTCGGGTTGCATGATGGAACTAAGAGCTGTCTTTGCTAATTCATCCGTTAAGCTCTGCATAGCCAGAAATAAATTGATTTTATGCTGCCGCCCCTCGTTCAGTATTTTTCTGACGATTCCTAATTTGTTCCAGTTTAACAATTTTGCTTCATCACAAATTATTGTGACTGGAGACGGACTATCTTGTTCGTTAGCGCTGTACCATACATACCAGAGAAACAAGTCGGTTAGCTGGGCATTAATAGATGGTCCCACGTGTGGGAATCTTAATATGGTCAAATTAGTAGGCATACCATCCATAGCTATCCGGGAAGGATACTTTGTTTCAGGGAGGCTTTTTGCTAATAGTATTAAATCAAGAAAACGGTTAGCCAGAGCATAGTCTTCCTTTGTATCATGTGCAGCCAGACAATAGGCTAAAAGAGCAAAGTCCTTCCGGATTATATTCCCATCAAAAGTTAAAAAAGAATGAAAAAGATTTGTACTGCTGATGGGAGTGGTAGCCGTCATCAAATTCATATCAAGCAGCGCTCTCGTAAGCAAGGGCTTTTGACGGGTGCCTAGCTTAAAGAGATTTGCAAGCATGTCAGCGTATCGTATAAGAACATGGACTGCGTTTGAATCCACTAAATGGCTGCTAAACGGATTCAAAATAGAAGGATGTTGTAAAATATTATGCTCAGAAACCGATATATTTGAGGGAAAACAGTTAGCATAATCCAAAACATAAAAAGTCTCAAAGTTTTTGTGTAGTATTTGTGCTAAATGGATTAAAGCGGTCGTTTTTCCTGTTCCGCTTTTTCCTGTAATTAAGGTATGTTTGTTTTGGGAAGCGGTGGTATCCCAATATATTGAAAAATTGTTATGGCGTCCCAGTAATAATTTATTCATATAAGTCACTCCTTTTAAATTAGCCTTGGTCCATCCGGCAGGTTTAACAGATTTTGCTTTAAAACTACAAATCGGCGGAAAGCGATTTTATGGTCGGGTGATGTATACTTGGCTCGTTTCTTATAATGGCGTCGTCCAGAAGAATCGATAATTAAATATCCATTATCGGCTAAGGACTGAAGAACAGTTAGGGGCAATACATGACTGAAGGTTTGCTTTACTAAATTATCAAATAAAATTGCGTCCATACAGATATGTAGCCCATCAGTCAATATTACAGATTCAGCCATTGTTTTAGGATTCCAGACAATAGAATTGTGTTGGAGGCTGAGAGTTCCTTTCATAATTTCCGTTTGTAGTTTTTCTATAAAAAGTTCGGATAAACCTAATATTGGCGTAGAATTTTCTAATTGCTTGAAAAATTCTGCTATTTTCTTACAAATTGAACCCAACTGTGTGACATATGCGGAATGGTCTGAGCTAAAATATACAAGCAAAAATTTTTCAAATATATCATAGGTCTGTATAAGTTCATTCCGTATATTATCGTAGGCGTGTTCATCATCATATGGAAGCTCTATATAGCCGTCAGCCAGCACATTTTGGTTCTTATCAATAAACTTTACAAACTCAATGGATAAATTCCCCAGAGCGGATAAAGTTTGCAGATTTATTTCAGCTAAAACTCCACTGCTTATAGGAATGGACAACGTATCTTCTGGGTTTGGTATGTTTAGATATCCGTCCGAGAATACAATGGGAATAAAAGCATAAATCTGTTGGAGATGTAGCAAATCATTTAAATTCTCTGATAGTAATGTCCTCTGATATTGGTTTAATTTTGTGTGAGGAACAGTGAAAAATACGCAGTCATCTCTTTTCTCTGCAACAATTTTATTCAATTCAGCTTTTGCCAGTGGAAGCCGATAAGTTTGAGCATTTTTGTACAACGATAAAATGCACCGAAGTTTATGTTGACTTTCCGTAGTATTTTTTTCGGGAATGAGATTTAGAATCAATCCAAAACATCTATCGTTTGTGATTAATAATGTTCGCAACAAGGCGTTTAGGCGAATGATAAAAAGAACAATCAACTCGCTTGGATAATCAACGGATTTCCAATAAAGAACCATCTTGTTTAAATCCTCAGAAGTTAGATTATGAGCTCGGTTTACTTCTAAATCTTTTAAAGGTGACGTGAGCACTTCATTTGAGACGGTATCGGGTAACAGAAAATGAAGATCATCGTCAGGAGTTGGAAAGTGTTCCCAGCCGGGAAAAGCAGCAATCGTTTTAAACGACATTTCCCGCGCAAAAAAATCTGCCAGATATTTTCCGAGTTGAGCAGGTGGTAAAGGGGTTGGGAAAATGACTCCAATACTTTGGAGCCTTGAAACCAGTTTCTGAGGTGTATAAAAGACCTGCAGAGAAATGCTCGCAAATTTTAAATCATTCCCTTGATAAAAGATAACGCGGATTATGTCTTCCTTCTCATATGGTGCAGTATATATGAGCCGTTGTACCGAGTGGAGACGTATATTTCCAATCGGATTTTTTATATAAGAGCCGGATAAGTTTAACGTACATAGGTCAAGTGTCTGGCATTCTGGGTTATACTGCAGAAATCGGAGATTATGTTTCGTGGCAGCATTTTTTATTTGTGCAGTTTCAATTATGCTTGCTGGATTAGAGTGTAAAGAATCCATAATTGCCTCCTTCATATTTTGTGTTTTTTGTGTTAAACTCAATATAAACTAAAAGGGAAAGATTGTAAGCCACAGGGGGAGTGCGAAAAATGTTAAAGGAACTGTTTTTTCTAATCAAGAAGTATAGCAAGGATAATTTTATAAAAAGTCAGGCTGAGTTTATGCAATGGTTTTTAGGAAACCGGACATCTTATGGAAATACTATGTTAAAATATTTATATAAAGAAGAAAGACGATTAGAATTAAAAAATAGGATAAAAATATCAAAAAATGCAGAATGGGAATTGTCCAAATTTGATGATGTAAAAAATTTAAAAAATGAAATGAAGGGATTATTTGAAAATGTATTTAAAATGTCTTCGGATGAATTAGGTCTAAATCAAATGTTGAGAGCTTTTTTGAATCAGTATTTATTTGAAACAATATATCCAGAAAAAATATTTGAAGAATATACAGGCCAAGTCTGCCACAATCATATTTATGAGAAAAAGTATACATCTTTTTTCGGGGAAGCATGGGAGATGTCTAATATTGTCGTGATTTATGGAAAAGGTGGTATCGGAAAAACACAGTTGGTCAAGTCATATCTTCAAGAAAATAAAGGATATTATAAAGAAATATGTGTTGTTGATGATTTTATGAGTGTGAAGGAAGCCTTGCTGGGTATCCCTTTTTTAATAAATGATAAAAAAAATATTGAGGAAACTATTCATATTTTAAAAGAGAAAAGTAATGATTCCGTAATTGCAATAGATATTCCAGATTTAAAGAAGGAAGATATAGAGCTAATTGGAAAATTAATTGGATTAGAATTGAGAGTAATCATAATAACACATCAGAAATTACCCATTGAAAATATATATCAGAAACAGCTTAATTCATTGGAGGATGAGACGTTAAGAAAGATATTTGACGTTAATGTAGATAAAAAAGATTTTAAAATGTCAGAGGAACAGTTTGAAAAATTATTGGATATTGTAGAAAGAAATACTTTGGTTATAGCGTTGATGGGAAAGTGTTTGGGCAAAAAAGACGGACATATACCAATGGATGAATTATTAAATGAGGACGAATGGATATGGAATAAAACAAAGCTAAAGACTGTACATGCGTCGGAATACGGGCAGAAAGAAGGTAAGACGCCAATCCATCATATTATTGCTATATTAGATAAATATGGTGAAATGCAAGAGGAATACTCAGAATTAGCGATTTGGTGCAAAAGTGCAATGAGTGTTGATGGTTTAAGACAGTGGTGTAGATTTAGTGAAAATATAATAGCAGACGCAAATAGAAAAGGTATCGTAGAATACGAAGATAGCGATAAACAAATTATCAAAATGCATTCGCTCATTGCAGACGCTATATGGAAATTCTATCCGATTGAATATCAAGAATATCAAAATAAAACCACAAATAATGATGGCAAAACAAATAATACAAGTAATGAAGATACATCACAAGATGTA
>ERZ808028.925-NODE-925-length-20180-cov-58.118838_pt1 | contig 20180 bp, 15 predicted proteins | sample MGYA00380184_ERZ808028 | MGnify/ENA primary metagenome ERZ808028 (study PRJEB31490, sample SAMN06133397) | mouse gut metagenome | isolation source: J8_1 | host: mice | place: China: Chengdu | collected 2015-05 ...
AGCGGACCGTCAAAGAAGGTATAGTCAGCCCACAGCGAAGCCATGTGTTTTGGCACCTGTGCAGGCGTATTGCCTTTATAGGTAGTATCGGTGGTGTATTCCGCATCGGTGTAAGTATAAGAACCGACTACGTTAACACTCGCCGACAGCGCCGCTTTCGCTTCGATTTCTACGCCACGTGCGCGGATCTCGCCACCTTCAACCGAGAAGAAGGAACCCTCAGGGTCCGCCATCAGGTTGTTGGTTTTAGTGAGATTATACACGGCACCAGTAACTACAATCGGACGATCTTCCGGTACATATTTCACGCCGACTTCATACTGCTTACCTTTAGACGGTGCGAAAATATTACCATCCTTCCCAACTTGCGAAGAAGGTTCAAACGATTCGCTATAGCTGAAGTAAGGTGTTACACCATTATCAAACAGGTAGTTAACACCACCACGCCAGGTAAACTGTTTGTCATCACGTTTATCGGTCGTCCCAGCAACGCGGTTAAGAGATTCTTGATCTGCCCAGTCATAACGACCGCCCAGGGTGACCAGCACTTTATCCCACTGCGCCTGATCCTGAACATAAACGCCCGTTTGTTTCTGCTTATTCAGAATGCGGTAAGGGCCGGAGTTTGCCGGATCTTTGGCATTGAAGTCGAAATCGGTATTCACCGGATTGTACAGATTGAGCAGTGGCACAGAGTCGTCGTAACCAAACCAGGCGTTGATGTCATTACGCATACGCATAAAGTCGACACCGGTCAGCAGGGTGTGGTCGATATCGCCAGTGGCAAACTTGCTCTGCAACTGGGTATCAACGGAGAAGTTTTGCAGCTTCTCATCATCAACGACGTATTTACGTGCCAGATAATGGCCTTTATCCGCTGGCGCTAATGCCGCACACTGTTTGCTGTAAGCATTCGCCGGATCGGAGCAGACGCCGTAACCATAAACGCTGTTTTGCGAGGTTTTGTTTTCAGCAAAGCGCAGGTTCTGACGCACAGTAAAGGTGTCGTTAAATTCGTGATCGAAGCTGTAGCCGACCATCTTCTCATTACGAGAATAGGTGTTGTTCTTCGCCCCTTCATTAAAGTCTGTCGGCAGACGCTTACCGTTCGGCAGCGGCTCAACGGTTCCCTCTTTCGGCAACCAGCCGTAATAACCGGTTTCCGGCTCGTTCTGGAAGTAAGAAAGGAAGGTGAAATTGGTTTTATCATCCGGACGCCAGGTGAACGCCGGTGCAATAGCATAACGCTGCTCTTCTGACCCTTTCTGCTGGGCATTGGCAGAACGCGCAAGACCGGTCAGGCGATAAGAGTAAACACCGTCATCATCCAACGAATCGCTAAAGTCAAAACCAGTCTGGAACAGGCTGTCAGTACCGGCTTTAAACTGAACTTCTTTCAGCGGTTCGGTGGTCGGACGCTTGCTGACCATATTCAACAGGCCGCCAGGACTGCTTTTACCGTAAAGCACGGAAACCGGGCCACGCATAATTTCAGCGCGTTCCAGCATATACGGGTCAATGACCGCATCGTTATAGAAGTTGCCCTGCAACTTCAGGCCATTCAGATAGTTATTCTGGCTTTGGCCTTCTGCCGCAAAGCCGCGAATGATCAGGTGGTCATAGGTGTTGGATGCGCCACGCGTACCAACAGAGACACCCGGCGTGTAGCTAAGCGCTTCTTTTACCGACTTCGGCTGATGCAGCGCCATCTCTTCGGCGGTCACAACAGAAATAGACTGTGGCACTTTTTGAATCGGCGTATCGGTTTTAGTGCCGGTAGCAGACTGTCGCGCCGCAATAGTTGCAGCAGGCCCCCATGCGCTTTCTTGCGGCGCAGGTGCAGCGGTAACGGTGATAGTGTCTTCTTTCGGTTCAACCGCTGCCTGTGCATAAACAGACATGCCGCTTACCGCTGTGGCTACTACAACTGCGATTTTACGCAGTGAGTGTTTTGGCTGAGCAGTTTTGGAACGCGCCATTGGTATATCTCTGATGTAAAGTGAATGATAACGTAAACGAGAATGATTATTATAAAGATAAGATAATATTCGAAACGCTGGCGGGTTCGCAAGCGGTACGCAATCTGAGCGTTCCTGAAGGGTTAATAAACAACCAGATGAAAAGAAAGGGTTAATATCTTAGATGGGATGTTATTTTACCGGATGGCAACTCGCCATCCGGTATTTCACGCTTAGATGTTAATTACTACCAAACATATCCTTGATCCAACCGGCTACACCGTCGCTGTCTTTCTGCTCTTGCTGAGCAGGTTGCTGTTGCGGCTGTTGCTGCGGCTGAGAAGACTGATCAAACGGATTGCCTGACGGCTGCTGCTGCATCTCGCTCTGCTGGCACAGCGATTGCGGATCGCTGGTCCAGACCGGCAAGACACGCATGCCACCGCTGCAAACAAAGTTGCCGTCGTAGTCCACGCCCATATCTGCAATATCTTCTGGCGGAACAAGATTCAGCGGCGTTGGCGTCTGGTTAGCCAGATAACGCTGATAAATCGACATTGCCCCGCTGGCTCCATACAGTTTGGTCGGCTGGTTGTTATCACGGCCTACCCAGGTGATGGTCACCGTGCTGCCGTCAATGCCTGCAAACCAGGTATCTACGTTATTGTTGGTAGTCCCTGTTTTCCCTGCCAGATGCAGGTTCGGGTATTTCGCCCCAAGCTGACGACCCGTACCGCGTTGTACCACCTGCTGCATGGTCCATAGTGTCAGATACGCCGCCTGCGCCGGAACAGCGCGTTCCGCCTGCGGGAAGCTCTGATACAGCACCTTGCCATCTTCCGCAATTACCGAACGCAGTGCAGAAAGCGGTGCACGGTTACCGCCGCTGGCGATGGTCTGGAACGCCTGCGCCACTTCGATTGGCGTTAAGTTCAACGCCCCCAGCAGCATCGCCGGAACCGGATGCAACTGATCTTTCGGTACGCCCAGTTTGATCCAGGTCTCCGTAACCGCAGGCAGCCCCAGCGCCATCCCCAGATTTACCGTCGGCACGTTCATCGAACGGGTCAACGCATCCACCAGCATCACTCTGCCGCTTTCGCTATAACGACGGTCATCATTCTGCGGTGACCAGACCTGGCCATTCGGCTGACGCAGCGCGATTGGCGCATCCGCAATCCACGTATTCAGACGATAGATTTTCGGCTGGCTTAAGGCAGTCAGATAAGTCGCTGGTTTTGCAAGGGAACCAATCGAACGACGCGCCTGCATCGCACGGTTGTAGCCCGCAAACTGCGGCTCAGAACCACCGACCATCGCACGAACTTCACCACTAAAGCGGTCGACGACCACAATCGCAGTTTCAAGATCGCTCAACTTACGCTGTTTCTTCAGTGCCGGAATGCCTTCCACGGCGGCTTTTTCTGCCGCGTCCTGGGCCACCGAGTCAAAGGTAGTGAAGATCTTCACGCCGGAGAGATCTTTTACCTTATCGCCTAATTTCGCCTGCAGCTCCTGACGCACCAGTTGCATAAAGGCTGGCTGTGGAGAGATCACCCCACCGCGTGGCTGAACACCCAGCGGACGTGCACTCAACATGTCATAGAGTTCTTGATCAATAATCTGTTGCTGTTGCAGCAGACGCAGCACCAGATTACGTCGCTCCAGCGCCAGTTTTGGGTTACGCCACGGGTTGTAGATGGACGCCCCTTTCACCATACCGACTAACAGCGCCTGCTGGTCGAGGCTTAGCTCTTCTACCGGGCGACCAAAGTAATACAAGCTTGCCAGCGGGAAGCCGCGGATTTCGTTGTCGCCGCTCTGACCGAGATACACCTCGTTCATATACAGCTCAAGAATACGGTCTTTGCTGTAACGCGCGTCCATGATCAGCGCCATGTAAGCTTCGTTCGCTTTACGCCAGTAAGAACGCTCGCTGGAGAGGAACAGGTTTTTCACCAGCTGTTGCGTCAGCGTACTCGCACCCTGTACCGTGCGTCCGGCGGTCAGGTTTGCCAGCACCGCACGTCCGATTGAGTAGAGACTGATTCCATCATGCTCGTAAAAATGACGGTCTTCTGTCGCCAGCAAAGTATCCACCAGCAAATCCGGGAAACCACTGCGCGGCACAAACAGACGCTGCTCACCGTTTGGCGAAGAGATCATGGTGATCAGACGCGGATCAAGACGGAAGAAACCGAACTGACGGTTGTTCTCCATATTGACGATCGTCGCCAGATGATCGCCATCAAAGGTCAGACGCGCGCGCACCTGTCCTTCTTTACTGTCCGGGAAATCAAACGGACGGCGAATCATCTCAATGCTGTTGGCCTGCACGGTAAATTCGCCAGGACGGGTCATTTTCGACACCTGACGATACTGGGTCGCCTCCAGCAGCTTCACCATCTCGTTCTTGCTGATGGTCATGTCTGGCTCAAGATTGACCATTCGGCCATAAACTGCCGCAGGCAGTTGCCAGACCTTGCCATCAATACGGCTACGAATTTTTTGATCGAGATAAACGCCGTAAATGGCGATCAGCACGGCAAAAACGATAGCCAGTTTTAGCAGTAGCCATAGCCAGCCGCGTTTGCCACGAGGCTTACGCCCTTTGCCTTTGCCCTTACCTTTGCGCGGCATCGGTTCTTCATCCTCATAGTCATCATAATCGTCGTAATCATCGTCATCTTCGTAACGACGACGGCTTACCTTTTGTTTGACCGGACGCGTCGGTTTCCCTTTGCGTCCAATTGGCTCGCGGTCATTCCCGGCCATGCTTTTTCTCCGCAATATTCAGGCGCAAAAGCCCGATTTTCTGTTCTTCTGTTACAAGACAGAAGAAGATATCTCTCAAAATTTGTGCTCGATCGGTCCCCTCTCCCTTGAGGGAGAGGGTTAGGGTGAGGGTGAACGTGCGCGCTGATGCCCTCACCCCGGCCCTCTCCCACAGGGAGAGGGAGAAAACCAACCTTACGAATACTTTTTCGTCCGTCGCGTCGGTGCAGTATTTGCCGGGTCGTCCGGCCAGACATGTTTGGGATAACGCCCTTTCATCTCTTTTTGCACCTCACGGTACGCTCCTTTCCAGAAGGCGCTCAAATCTCGTGTGATTTGTAATGGCCTTTGGGCAGGTGAAAGCAACTCCAGCACCAGCGGCACGCGCCCCTGGGCGATCGTCGGATTGGTGGCCTCGCCAAACATCTCTTGCATTCTCACCGCCAGCGCGGGCGGGTTATCTTCATGATAACGAATGGCGATCCGGCTTCCCGTCGGCACAGTGTAATGCGCAGGCAATTCACTATCCAGACGTTGCTGCATTCCCCAATCAAGTAATCCGCGTAGTGCCTGATAAATGTCGAGTGATTTCAGGCCGCGTAGTGAATGTACGCCAGTCATATGTGGCAGCAGCCACGTTTCCAGCGCTGCCAATAAACTTTCATCATCAACCGCTGGCCAGTCATATTCCGGCAACCACTTTGCGGCGCATAACAAACGCAAGCGTAGCTGTTCCGCTTCCGCCGTCCAGTTGAGCACGCTTAAACCTTTATCACGGATGCCATTAAGCATCGCCTGATGCAACTCGTCTTCTGACGGTTTCGCCAGCGGCTGCACTTTCACCGTCAACTGACCGATTTGTAGCCGACGCCAGGCTTTCAGCGTACCTTGCGCGTCATCCCACTCCACAGTGTCAGACTGCTGTACCAGCTGCGGGCAGCGTTGTACTAACTCATCAATATCGACCAGCAGCGCCAGTAAAATCCGCGCATCCGGCGAGGCGCTGCCCTGCAATAATAACGGTGCGATCAACCATTCGTGGCGGCTTAGCGCGTCGTTGGCATCGAGCATCGCTCCCATGCCGTTTGCCAGTTGATAGCGTCCATCTTGCCCACGGCGACGAGCAATGCGATCGGCAAACGCCCCGGCAAGTAGCGGCGCGATAAGCGAACTGTCTGCCTCACCGCCACGTACGTTTAAGCGTTTTAACAGTTGCTGACTACGTTGCTGCCAGGCTGGTTGATTGCGCGAAAACGCCACGCCCAGGTCACTATTGCCCATCCGTGGCGGCTCTTCGAGAATGGCGGCAATTTTTGCCGCGGTAGCAGCTTCGTCGTCGTTCTTCGCGCTAACCAGCATTGCCGCTAAACGCGGATCGTTACCCAGCGCTGCCATTTTTTGCCCCTGCGCACTAAGTCGTTCACCCTCCAGCGCCCCCAGCATTTGTAACAGGCGTTTCGCGGCCAGTAGATTCACCGTTGGCGGTTGATCCAGCCAGCTCATCTGCGCCGGATCGCTGCATCCCCATTGCAGTAATTCCATCAGCAAACCGGAAAGATCGCTTTGTAAGATTTCCGGTTCACTTTGCGCCGCGGCGCGTTCTGCTTGTTCCTTGGCGATTAAATGCAGGCAGATACCCGGCTCCAGACGCCCGGCGCGCCCGGCACGCTGCGTCATGGATGCCTGGCTAACGCGTTGAGTAATCAGTCGCGTAAGCCCCGTGCGCGGATCAAAACGCGCCACACGCTCCTGGGCACAATCCACCACCAGACGAATACCTTCAATGGTTAAACTGGTTTCAGCAATATTGGTCGCCAGCACCACTTTGCGCATCCCTTGCGGTGCCGGGAGGATCGCTTTTCGCTGATCGTTCAGCGACAACGCGCCATACAGCGGGCAGAGCAATACATCACTGCCGATGCGCGAAGCCAGTTGTTCCTGCACACGCTGAATTTCTCCGACGCCAGGTAAAAATAACAGTAATGATCCGCTTTCCTGACGCAGCATTTCAGCGGTGGCTACCGCAACGGCATCGTCAAAACGCTGATGCGCGGGCAGCGGTAAATAACGGCGTTCAACCGGAAACGAGCGCCCTTCTGAGATGACGACAGGCGCTTCTGGCAGCATTTGCTGCAAGCGGTCGTTGTCCAGGGTAGCCGACATAATCAGCAGTTTAAGGTCATCACGCAGACCTTGTTGCACATCGAGTAACAGCGCCAACGCCAAATCCGCCTGCAAGCTGCGCTCATGAAATTCATCAAGGATCACCAGTCCAACACCGCTCAGTTCCGGGTCACGCTGGATCATGCGCGTCAGCACGCCTTCGGTAACCACTTCCAGGCGGGTATTCGGCCCGACGCAGTTTTGCGCACGCATCCGGTAGCCAACGGTATCGCCTGGCTTTTCGTTAAGCAGCTCCGCCAGCCGTTGCGCGACGTTACGCGCCGCCAGACGACGCGGCTCCAGCAGGATAATTTTCCCGTTAATGCCGGGATGCGCCAGCAGTTGCAGCGGCAGCCAGGTTGATTTCCCGGCCCCGGTCGGCGCACTTAATAATACCTGCGGCGCACAATCGAGAGCGGTAAGTAATTCAGATAAGACGGCAGCAACGGGCAACGACGACACAAAACGCTCCAGAGGGTTAACATTCTTCGCGCCACATTGTAGCATCGCGGTAATTCATAACCGAGTGCCTCACATGTCTGAACCGCAACGTCTGTTCTTTGCTATCGACTTACCTGCAGAAATCCGCGAACAGATTATCCATTGGCGCGCCACACACTTCCCACCTGAGGCGGGACGTCCGGTCGCCGCCGATAATTTGCATCTGACTCTGGCATTTTTAGGCGAAGTGAGCGCCGAGAAAGAGAAGGCGCTTTCTCTTTTAGCCGGACGGATTCGTCAACCTGGTTTCACACTCACGCTTGATGACGCCGGACAATGGCTGCGTTCGCGTGTGGTGTGGTTAGGGATGCGTCAGCCTCCACGCGGCTTAATCCAGCTGGCGAATATGCTCCGTTCACAGGCTGCCCGCAGCGGTTGTTTTCAAAGCAATCGTCCGTTTCATCCACATATTACCTTATTGCGCGACGCCAGCGAGGCGGTGACAATCCCGCCGCCAGGTTTTAACTGGTCTTATGCGGTGACGGAGTTCACCCTTTACGCCTCCTCGTTTGCCCGTGGACGCACACGCTACACGCCGCTAAAACGCTGGGCGCTAACGCAATAACAAGGATTGTCGCAATGGAATTCTCTCCCCCTCTACAGCGCGCGACGCTAATTCAGCGTTACAAACGTTTTTTAGCCGATGTGATCACACCCGATGGTCGCGAATTAACGCTACACTGCCCGAATACGGGTGCAATGACCGGTTGTGCAACGCCTGGCGATACCGTCTGGTATTCGACTTCAGACAACACCAAACGGAAATACCCACACACCTGGGAATTAACTCAAAGCCAGAGCGGCGCATTTATTTGCGTCAACACGCTTTGGGCTAACAGGTTGACGAAAGAGGCTATCCTTAATGAATCAATTTCAGAACTGTCAGGCTATAGCTCGCTGAAAAGCGAAGTAAAATACGGCGCAGAACGCAGCCGTATTGACTTTATGTTGCAGGCGGATTCGCGTCCAGACTGCTATATTGAAGTGAAATCGGTTACGTTAGCGGAGAACGAACAGGGATATTTTCCCGATGCGGTCACTGAACGAGGTCAGAAACACCTTCGGGAGTTGATGAGCGTAGCGGCTGAAGGCCAGCGTGCGGTTATCTTTTTCGCCGTGCTGCATTCAGCCATTACACGGTTTTCACCCGCGCGCCACATCGATGAGAAATACGCGCAACTATTGTCAGAAGCTCAACAGAGGGGGGTAGAAATTCTGGCTTACAAAGCGGAAATTTCTGCTGAAGGCATGGCTCTTAAAAAATCACTGCCGGTTACATTGTAGTAAAGTAAGTAACTGGTTAATTTACATTCTGGTCGCGTGCGCAAATACGCTTTTCCTCACACAGTTGTCAAGTGTTACGTTTAGATAATTGCTATCCGGAAAAGCATCTGCTATTTATAGCGGCCTCATTTTTCCCCCGAACATGGGGATCGATAGTGCGTGTTAAGGAGAAGCAACATGCAAGAAGGGCAAAACCGTAAAACATCGTCCCTGAGTATTCTCGCCATCGCTGGGGTGGAACCATATCAGGAGAAGCCGGGCGAAGAGTATATGAATGAAGCCCAGCTGGCGCACTTCCGTCGTATTCTGGAAGCATGGCGTAATCAACTCAGGGATGAAGTCGATCGCACCGTTACACATATGCAGGATGAAGCAGCCAACTTCCCGGACCCGGTAGACCGTGCAGCCCAGGAAGAAGAGTTCAGCCTCGAACTGCGTAACCGCGATCGCGAGCGTAAGCTGATCAAAAAGATCGAGAAGACGCTGAAAAAAGTGGAAGACGAAGATTTCGGCTACTGCGAATCCTGCGGTGTTGAAATTGGTATTCGCCGTCTGGAAGCGCGCCCGACAGCCGATCTGTGCATCGACTGCAAAACGCTGGCTGAAATTCGCGAAAAACAGATGGCTGGCTAATTACAGCCGTTCCATCACGTTTACCACAGGCGGGAAATGCTCCCGCCTTATTTTTTGTTCAAAGAGATGACAGACACACAGTATATTGGCCGCTTCGCCCCCTCTCCTTCCGGCGAGCTTCATTTTGGCTCTCTGATCGCCGCGCTCGGCAGCTATTTGCAGGCTCGCGCCCGGCAAGGTCGCTGGCTGGTACGCATAGAAGATATCGACCCGCCTCGTGAAGTTCCCGGTGCCGCAGAAACTATCCTGCGCCAGCTGGAACATTACGGTCTGCACTGGGACGGCGATGTTCTCTGGCAATCGCAACGTCACCACGCCTATCGTGAAGCACTCGCCTGGTTACATGAACAAGGACTAAGTTATTACTGCACCTGTACGCGTGCGCGTATTCAAAGCATTGGCGGTATTTACGACGGTCATTGCCGGGTGTTGCATCATGGACCAGACAATGCCGCAGTGCGTATCCGCCAGCAGCATCCGGTCACGCAATTTACTGACCAGCTGCGCGGCATTATTCACGCCGACGAAAAACTGGCACGGGAAGATTTTATTATTCATCGCCGTGATGGGTTGTTCGCCTACAACCTGGCTGTTGTGGTTGATGATCATTTCCAGGGCGTTACAGAAATAGTGCGTGGGGCTGATCTGATTGAACCAACAGTAAGGCAAATCTCGCTGTACCAGCTTTTTGGCTGGAAAGTGCCAGATTACATTCATCTGCCGCTGGCGCTTAATCCACAAGGCGCTAAACTTTCCAAGCAGAATCATGCGCCTGCGTTGCCGAAAGGCGATCCACGCCCGGTACTAATCGCGGCACTTCAATTTCTGGGGCAGCAGGCAGAAGCACACTGGCAGGATTTCAGCGTCGAGCAAATCCTTCAGTCAGCCGTCAAAAACTGGCGGCTTACCGCCGTGCCCGAGTCGGCAATTGTAAATTCAACATTCTCAAATGCGTCATGCTGAGCTATGATTAGCCGCTATTTTTTTGTCCTGAATGATGTTTGACACTACCGAGGTGTACTATTTTTACCCGAGTCGCTAATTTTTGCCGCAAGGTGCTAAGCCGCGAGGAAAGCGAGGCTGAACAGGCAGTCGCCCGTCCACAGGTGACGGTGATCCCGCGTGAGCAGCATGCTATTTCCCGCAAAGATATCAGTGAAAATGCCCTGAAGGTAATGTACAGGCTCAACAAAGCGGGATACGAAGCCTGGCTGGTTGGCGGCGGCGTGCGCGACCTGTTACTTGGCAAAAAGCCGAAAGATTTTGACGTAACCACTAACGCCACGCCTGAGCAGGTGCGCAAACTGTTCCGTAACTGCCGCCTGGTGGGTCGCCGTTTCCGTCTGGCTCATGTGATGTTTGGCCCGGAGATTATCGAAGTTGCAACCTTCCGTGGACACCACGAAGGTAACGTCAGCGACCGCACGACCTCCCAACGCGGGCAAAACGGCATGTTGCTGCGCGACAACATTTTCGGCTCCATCGAAGAAGACGCCCAGCGCCGCGATTTCACTATCAACAGCCTCTATTACAGCGTAGCGGATTTTACCGTCCGTGATTACGTTGGCGGTATGAAGGATCTGAAGGACGGCGTTATCCGTCTGATTGGTAACCCGGAAACGCGCTACCGTGAAGATCCGGTACGTATGCTGCGCGCGGTACGTTTTGCCGCCAAATTGGGTATGCGCATCAGCCCGGAAACCGCAGAACCGATCCCTCGCCTCGCTACCCTGCTGAACGATATCCCACCGGCACGCCTGTTTGAAGAATCGCTTAAACTGCTACAAGCGGGCTACGGTTACGAAACCTATAAGCTGTTGTGTGAATATCATCTGTTCCAGCCGCTGTTCCCGACCATTACCCGCTACTTCACGGAAAATGGCGACAGCCCGATGGAGCGGATCATTGAACAGGTGCTGAAGAATACCGATACGCGTATCCATAACGATATGCGCGTGAACCCGGCGTTCTTGTTTGCCGCCATGTTCTGGTACCCACTGCTGGAGACGGCACAGAAGATCGCCCAGGAAAGCGGCCTGACCTATCACGACGCTTTCGCGCTGGCGATGAACGACGTGCTGGACGAAGCCTGCCGTTCACTGGCAATCCCGAAACGTCTGACGACGTTAACCCGCGATATCTGGCAGTTGCAGTTGCGTATGTCCCGTCGTCAGGGTAAACGCGCATGGAAACTGCTGGAGCATCCTAAGTTCCGTGCGGCTTATGACCTGTTGGCCTTGCGAGCTGAAGTTGAACGTAATGCTGAACTGCAGCGTCTGGTGAAATGGTGGGGTGAGTTCCAGGTTTCCGCACCACCAGATCAAAAAGGGATGCTTAACGAGCTGGATGAAGAACCGTCACCGCGTCGTCGTACTCGTCGTCCACGCAAACGCGCACCGCGTCGTGAGGGTACCGCATGACAGTGGCGTATATTGCCATAGGCAGCAATCTGGCCTCTCCGCTGGAGCAGGTCAATGCTGCCCTGAAAGCATTAGGCGATATCCCTGAAAGCCACATTCTTACCGTTTCTTCGTTTTACCGCACCCCACCGCTGGGGCCGCAAGATCAACCCGATTACTTAAACGCAGCCGTGGCGCTGGAAACCTCTCTTGCCCCTGAAGAGCTACTCAATCACACTCAGTGTATTGAGTTACAACAAGGTCGCGTCCGTAAAGCGGAACGCTGGGGACCGCGCACGCTGGATCTCGACATCATGCTGTTTGGTAATGAAGTAATAAATACCGAACGCCTGACCGTTCCGCACTACGATATGAAGAATCGTGGATTTATGCTGTGGCCGCTGTTTGAAATCGCGCCGGAGTTGGTGTTTCCTGATGGGGAGACGTTGCGTGAAATTTTACATGCAAGAAAATTTAGTAAATTAAACCAGTGGTAATTTATTAATTTCGTGAATATAAATAATTTCCGAAAATCACATCATTCCAATTCCCAAACCAATCCTATTAGAGTAGACACTAGCTACATCAATTAATATTTAAATGCATCCTACCCATCTCCTTACACGAAACATCTCCATTTTGAAATTTAAATTTACTTAACCCTGATTTAAGTAAATTTAAATTGCTCAAGTAACTTTAAAATGCACAATATGCGTCCTAATGAGGAATGATTGTAAATTTAGGTAACAAACAATCATTTCTCATTAATGTTTGAATATATCTTTATATATTTGAGCCATGAATAGTCATACTTCAAATTAATGAACTACCTTATGGAATATTATTCAAGGATTATTATGTCGAAAAAATTAGGTTTTGTGCTGTCCGGCTTGATGTTAGCAATGGTTGCTGGTAATGCTTCTGCAGCACTGGACGGTGGCCAATTAAATATCAGCGGTCTGGTAGTTGATAACACCTGTGAAACCCGTGTTGATGGTGGCAACAAAGATGGCCTGGTGCTGCTGCAAACTGCAACTGTTAGTGAAATCACTGCAGGCGTACTGAATGACACCGTAGGTGCTAAAGCTAAACCTTTCAGCATCACCGTTGACTGCAGCAATGCGAACCCGAATCCTGGTAGCACTGCTAAAATGACCTTCGGTTCCGTGTTCTTTGGCAATAGCAAAGGGACTCTGAACAACGATATGTCTATTAATACCCCGGCTGATGGTGTAAATATTGCCCTGCACAATATTGATGGTTCTACTATCAAACAGGTTCAAATTAACAACCCAGGTGATGCTTACATTAAAACCATGGATGCAACCTCAAAAACTGCAACTTTTGATTTTAAAGCATCCTATGTTCGTGCTGAAACAAGCACAGCACCAACTGCTGGTTATGTTAAAACCAACACTGCATATACCATTACTTACCAGTAATCATTCGTTAGATTCATAAAACGAATATATTTGGGAGATAACATTCAACTTACTTAGTAGTGGAATGTTACTCCCTATTTTAATTAACTCTGTCAGGAATGGTTTATGTTTTTAAACGCTAAACATACTGCAGCATTATGTTTCGCCGCTTGTATGAGTTTGAGTACATCGGCAATAGCAGATATCGTAATTTCAGGAACTCGCGTAATTTATAAAAGCGATCAAAAAAGCGTGAACGTTCGTCTGGAAAATAAAGGGAATAATCCGTTACTTGTTCAGAGCTGGCTGGATACTGGCGACGACAGTGCTGAACCGGGGAGCATTAAAGTTCCATTTACTGCCACCCCACCGGTTTCACGTATTGATGCCAAACGTGGTCAAACCATTAAATTGATGTACACGGCTTCTTCGCCTCTGCCAAAAGACAGAGAAAGTGTTTTCTGGTTTAACGTACTTGAAGTTCCACCCAAGCCTGACGCCGATAAAGTCGCTAATCAGAGCCTTCTGCAATTAGCTTTCCGTACGCGTATCAAACTGTTTTATCGCCCGGAAGGTTTAAACGGACTGCCAACTGATGCACCAGCTGCACTGAAATGGTCATGGACAACCTCTGCTGGCAAAACTGCATTGCGCGTCGCAAATCCGACGCCGTATCACGTGTCATTCAGTAGTGGTGATTTAGTCGCCAATGGCAAAACCTACCCACTGGACGTCAAAATGGTGGCCCCGCTGAGTGAAGAAACCTTCTACATAAAAGGCATGAGTGGTAAAGCAAGTTCGGCAAAAGTGCATTTCTTCGCCATAAATGACTTTGGTGGCGCAATTGAAGGCAATGCCAGCCTGTAACTAAATCAGGAATAAACGCAGCAGGAAGCACAACGTGTCCAGAAAAATCATAAAAACGCATAATAACAAACTTACTTATATAGCCTCGTTTTGCGCATTGCTGTTAAGCCCCTGTGCCATAAGCGCTGAACACGTTGAATATGATAATACCTTTTTGATGGGGCAAGATGCTTCTAACATCGACCTTAGTCGGTATACCGAAGGTATACCCTACCTTGCCCGGCGTGTATGACGTCAGTGTTTATGTCAACGATCAACCAGTTATCAGCCAAAGCATCTCCTTTATTGCCCTCGAAGGTAAGAAAAATGCGCAGGCTTGTATCACGCTGAAGAATTTATTGCAATTTCACATTAATCAGCCTGATATAAAAGACGAGAATGCCATCCTTCTTCAACGAGAAGAAGAGCTAGGGGACTGTCTCGATCTGGGGAATATTATTCCTCAAGCTTCCGTTCATTACGACGTTAATGATCAACGACTGGACATCAACGTTCCTCAAGCCTGGGTAATGAAGAATTACCAAAACTATGTTGATCCATCATTGTGGGAAAACGGTATTAACGCTGCAATGCTGTCCTACAATGTCAACGCATATCACAGCGAAATACCAGACAGAAAAAACGACAGTGTTTATGCGGCATTTAACGGCGGTATAAATCTGGGGGCATGGCGGCTTCGTGCCACCGGTAACTACAACTGGATGACCGATGCAGGCACTAATTACGATTTTCAAAATCGCTATTTGCAGCGCGACCTGGCCTCTTTGCGTTCACAGTTAGTTGTGGGTGAGTCATACACAACTGGGGAAACCTTTGATTCTGTCAGTATTCGCGGTGTTCGCTTATACAGTGACAGCCGAATGCTACCACCTACATTAGCCAGTTTTGCGCCAATTATTCATGGTGTTGCTAACACCAACGCAAAAGTCACCATTACCCAGGGTGGTTATAAAATCTATGAAACTACCGTGCCGCCGGGCGCATTTGTCATTGATGATGTAAGCCCATCAGGCTACGGCAGCGATCTCATTGTCACAATCGAAGAGTCTGATGGCACAAAGCGAACTTTTTCCCAGCCATTTTCTTCGGTCGTTCAGATGTTACGTCCAGGTGTGGGAAGATGGGACATCAGTGCAGGTAAGATCTTAAAAGACGATATTCAAAATGAGCCTAATTTGTTCCAGGCCAGTTATTACTATGGTCTGAACAACCTCCTGACGGGGTATACCGGTATTCAGATTACCGATAATAACTATACTGCCGGGCTGCTTGGTCTTGGTCTGAATACCACATACGGTGCGTTTTCAGTCGATGTAACCCATTCAGATGTGCAAATTCCGGATGATAAAACCTACCGGGGGCAAAGCTATCGCCTTTCCTGGAATAAGTTATTTGAAGATACCAGAACTTCGCTCAATATCGCGGCTTACCGTTATTCTACCCAGAATTATCTGGGGCTTAACGATGCCCTGACACTGATCGACGAAGTAAAACATCCTGAACAGGACCTGGAACCTAAAAATATGCGTAACTATTCTCGCATGAAAAATCAGGTTACGGTCAGTATTAACCAACCGCTGAAATATGGAAAGGAAGACTACGGCTCATTCTATCTTTCCGGAAGTTGGTCTGATTATTGGGCTTCCGGTCAAAATAATACCAATTACTCCCTCGGCTACAGTAACAGCGCATCGTGGGGCAGCTACAGCATTAGTGCTCAGCGCTCCCGGGATCAAGACGGCGATAATGAAGATAGCATCTATCTAAGCTTTAGTATTCCTATCGAAAAATTACTGGGTACAGAACATCGTAATTCTGGTTTTCAGACCATTGATACTCAGTTGAGTAGTGATTTCGATGGCAGCAACCAACTCAGTATCAGTAGTAGTGGTTTTAGCGACGATAACCGTATCAGTTATAGCGTCAATACGGGCTATTCGATGATGAAGTCCAGCGATGATTTGAGCTATATCGGTGGGTATGCGAGCTATGAATCTCCCTGGGGAACACTTGCCAGTTCAGTTTCCGCCAGCAGCGATAATAGCCGTCAGATCTCATTTAATACCGATGGTGGATTTGTTTTGCATAGCGGCGGCCTGACCTTCAGTAATGATAGCTTCAGCGATTCCGATACTTTGGCGGTTATACAAGCGCCAGGAGCTAAAGGGGCACGCATTAACTATGGTAATAGCACGGTAGACCGTTGGGGATATGGCGTTACGAATGCACTCTCTCCATACCATGAAAACCGAATTGCACTCGATATTAACGGTCTCGAAAATGACGTTGAACTGAAAAGTACAAGTGCAGTTGCCGTACCACGCCAGGGGTCTGTTGTCATTGCTGGTTTTGAAACTGTCCAAGGGCAATCAGCGATTATGAACATCAAGCGAACTGACGGTAAAAACATTCCGTTTGCCGCTGATATTTATGACGAAAACGGCAATATCATTGGTAACGTTGGGCAAGGTGGTCAGGCCTTTGTTCGTGGTATTGAACAACAAGGTAATATACGTATCAACTGGCTTGACGAGGGTAAACCTGTCACTTGCCTTGCTCATTACCAGCAGAGCGCAGCACCAGAAAAAATAGCGCAATCTATTATTTTGAATGGAATTAGTTGTCAGATTCAGTAACAACAGGGAATTTCGCATAATGAGAATAACACTGCATAAATTAGCAATACTACCAGGATTATTTTTATCATCCTCTGTACTTGCAACAGATATTAATGTTGATTTTACAGCAACCGTAAAAGCATCAACTTGTAATATTACGCTAACAGGTAACAATGTCACCAGTGACGGGAATGACACCTACACACTAACATTCCCTGGGACTATTGGCCTGGATAAAATTGCAAATAAAACTACTCAGGCACAGGCGAATTTTAATCTGATTGCCAGCGGTTGTACCACTGGCGTCAGTAAAATCACCACCAAACTCAGTGGAAATGCTTCGGGAAGTTCACCAGCATTAATCATTCCATCAACTTCCGACACTACATCAACCACCGATTATATTGGTATGGGTATAAAAAGAATTGATACTGATGATTCGACATTTTTAACCCCAAACAGTGCACAAAGCATTATATGGAGTGGAACAGAAATTAGCAGCGCTGAGGGTCTTAAACTGACCGTTGCACTGCGCGAAACCAGTGCTGGCAGGGGCGTTCCTGGCGATTTCCGCGCCCAGGCAACATTCAATTTCATTTATGAATAACAGGGATGATAATAATGAAATCTAAAACATTACGTTATGGACTGCCTGCTGGTATTATTTTGACGGCATCCCTATTCACCAGCCAATTGTTTGCAGCTACAGATAACGTTAAGCTGAATGTTAAAGCAACCGTAGAGATGGGAACCTGTACAGCCAGCCTGGTGGATGATAATGATCAGCCTTTAACTGTTGTTGCATTTGGTGACGCTTATATTCCTGAAATTGATGCCAAAACAAAAATTAAAACTTTTAAGTTACAGTTTAAGGACTGTGCAGGTGTTCCTAATAAAAAGGCCCTGGTCAAATTAACTAAACGCGCAACGTGTGAAGGAACGGCCAACGATGGGCCTGGATTTGCAAACGGCTCCGCCGCTGCTGATAAAGCAAGCGCTGTGGCGGTTGAAGTATGGAGTACCACGACACCCGCTACAGGCAGTGCGACTCAATTTAGCTGCGTAACACCGGTCGCTCAGGAAGTGAATATCTCCGCTGCAACAGGAAATACGTCGGTATATCATCCTATGAGTGCACGTCTGGTGGTAGAGAAAAATAAAAGCAGTACCGACATCACTGCCGGTCCGTTTTCGGCACCTGCGACATTTTCTATCACCTATAACTAACAGGCCATCAAAGTCAGGGACCGATTATGCTTTCCTCTCAACTAAAAATTAAGATAAAAACAAGTCTGTTCCTGGCATTATTGTTTGCCACATCCAGCCCTGTATATGCAGGACTGGATGTAGATATGGTTGCCAATATCAAGAACAGTACATGTAAAAGTGGCCTCAGCAACCTTGGTAATATCGACCTTGGAGTGGTAGGTGTGGAGTATTTTTCTGGTAATGTCACGGCTGAAGATAATTATCCAGGCGGGAGAGAGTTCACTGTCACTGTGACTGACTGCGCCATCCAGGGTTCTGGAAATGTGTTAAATCAGTTACATATTAACTTTAAACCGCTTAATGGCGTGATGGCGACTGGCTCTCAGCAAATTTTTGCAAATGAAAATGTCGCCGGGGCTCAAAACGTAGGTGTGGTCATATTTTCCATTCAGGACCCGGCTAATACATTTAATGTTCTTAATCCAGCGGGCAGTTCTCGTTCAATTTATCCGGTGATGACGGCTGATTTAAACAATTCATCCTGGAAATTCTACACACGAATGCAAAAAATTAACCCAGCGCTAAATATCGCATCGGGTCAGGTCAAAAGCACTGTGCTGATTGATATTTATTATGAATAGTCTCATGCATAAGAAATATAACTAAACACACATATTGGGAATGATACAAATGAGAGCCATTCTTAAACAATTAATTTTATTGTTATTATTTACATCCAGTTTTTCGCTCTATGCCAACAATACAATATTTGTCGTTGGAGCAGGAAACGCCGATAGTTTTGCTGGTCCTTCTGGCAATGGAAGAGCAACATTCCGCTATTCGACGGCCAGTAATAATTTAGTATTTTATAAACCAACCGGACCCGGCGTTGTTAAAACAAATGTAAAACTCTACTGGTCACAACTCGACACTGCAAGCGGGGGGAATACAGGGCTTGTATATTGCAACAGGGCTGGCTCTGCCAGTTCAGAACCTATTCTCATTAAGCCTAAAATGGTAGAGTCTGGTTTAACTTATGGCGGTAATAAGCTATTTAAAACCTCCGTAACCGGTCTTTATTACACGTTAACTATTTCTAATATTTGGACAGCATGGGAGACAACAGCTAATATCTCTTCTATCGTTGTCGGTAATCGCACGGATGGTTGGTATGATGGCTTCCGTTTTCAGGTTACTAACTCTTATGTTAATCAAGGCTGTAATAATGCCAACAGTACCAGTAAATATGCGGCAATTGGTGGCATCATGCAAAGCCTTACCATCGAATTTTATACCGATGGCACATTTGACCCGGTTCAAAATCAGCAGGTTACATTATTACGTACAGCTGATCACCTCTACGAATTTAAAACTGACGGAGCAGGCAACGGTATCAACGAGCATAGTAAATCTATTTATGTCGATTTTGATTTGGTAAATATCACGATCACATTACCGACCTGTTTTACTTCTGTTCTTACTGGAACATCTGTTAGTGGTTCTACGGTAAAAATGGGAGAATACACCTCTGAGCAAATTAAAAATGGAGCAACACCCGTTCCTTTTGATATTTCCTTGCAAAACTGTATACGCATAAGAAATATTGAAACAAAGCTTGTCTCCGCAAAAGTGGGCACTGAAAATAATAAGCTACTCGGTAATACGCTCACCGGTAATGATGCCGCAAAGGGAGTAGGTGTATTGGTTGAGGGCTTGCTATCCACCAAAAGTCTGCAAATGGTTCTGGAGCCGAATAACGCCTCTTCCGTGTATAAAGATTATGAGTATGAAGACGATGCAACCGAGGGGATATATCCCGATAAAGGAAACGGTACAACACAAGCACTCCATTTCCAGGCCACACTACAGCAGGATGGAACTATACCAATAGAAGCTGGTGAGTTTAAAGCCACCAGTACTTTCCAGGTGACCTACCCTTAATAAGCCCACCGCACCGCCATCATCTGGCGGTGCGGTAATTGATAAATCATTGCCCCCACCAATGTGACTGATAAAATGCCAGGCAACACGACATCATTTATCAGGACACGTTATGAAACCGACCACCATTGCTTCACTTCAGAAATGTAAGCAGGATAAAAAGCGTTTCGCGACCATCACCGCTTACGACTACAGCTTCGCGAAACTATTTGCTGATGAAGGACTTAACGTCATGCTGGTAGGCGATTCGCTGGGCATGACGGTTCAGGGCCACGACTCCACCCTTCCCGTTACCGTCGAGGATATCGCCTATCATACCGCCGCCGTACGTCGCGGCGCGCCAAACTGCCTGCTGTTGGCTGACCTGCCGTTTATGGCGTATGCCACGCCGGAACAAGCCTTTGAAAACGC
>ERZ808028.928-NODE-928-length-20104-cov-7.360463_pt1 | contig 20104 bp, 16 predicted proteins | sample MGYA00380184_ERZ808028 | MGnify/ENA primary metagenome ERZ808028 (study PRJEB31490, sample SAMN06133397) | mouse gut metagenome | isolation source: J8_1 | host: mice | place: China: Chengdu | collected 2015-05 ...
TCTCAGGCCGAAAAATTTTGTAAGGAGGAAATCCGAATGAGAAACCTGAAGCGGGCCCTCAGCCTCACTCTGGCCTCCGTCATGCTGCTTGGCATGATGGTCGTCGGTACCAGTGCGGCTGCGGGCTACTCCGACGTTGACGCAGACGACAACGTCGAAGCCATCGAGGTTTTGCAGGCAATCGAGGTCATGGTTGGTGACGACCGTGGCTTCGGTCCCGACCGCCCTGTCACTCGTAACGAGATGGCCGTGGTTATGGGCAAGCTGCTGAACCTGAACTACAACTACTACGCATCTGCCTGCCCCTTTACTGACGTGGCCGAGTGGGCCCGGGGCTGGGTGGGCGCCTGCGCCGCCAACGGCATCGTGTCCGGCCGCGGCGAGGGTGTCTACGACGGCGAGGCCACTGTCACCGCCGTTGAGGCCGCCTCTATGATGATGCGGGCTCTGGGCTACTTCCAGTACACCGAGGACTACGCCGACGGCTTTGTGCTGGCCACTGTCCGCCAGGGCAGCGACATCGGCATCTTCAACGGCGTGGGCTCCGACGGCAACACCGCCATGACCCGGAACCAGGTGGCGCAGATGGCGCTGAACGCCCTGCGCTCCAACATGGTTACCTTCACCGGCAACCCCGGCATCGAGGTTAACGGCGTGAAGGTGAGCTACCGGGCCGAGTACACCCCCCGCACCGGCACCGAGAGCAAGTACAACGCCATTGCCGGCCTGACCACCACCATCCTCAGCGACAACGGCCAGTACTTCATCCAGCTGGGCGAGCAGCTGTACAACGGCGACCTGCGTCTGATTGACACCGCCGCTGACGACTTCGACCGCCCCGCCCGCCACTGGGAGTACGACGGCAAAGCCATCGGCACCTATGCCAAGGACGAGCTGCTGCGCAAGGAGTACACCACCGGTATCTCCGGCAAGGACCTGTATGACCTGCTGAGCGCCGCCACCATCAAGGAGTATGAGGTCACCTACTTCGTGAACGGCAAGGTGGACGACACCATCAAGGCCAGCAACATGATCCGCACCAACGACCGGACCTACGCCACCACCGGCAAGGGCGTGCTGACCCAGGTGTTTGTGGACAACGCCAAGAAGGAGATCACCATTGTCTCCATCGACACCTACCTGGCCAAGGCCACTGCCGACTTCAATGAGAAGAAGGGCACCCTGAACGTGGAGGTCTACGCCCCCGACCTGAACCCCACCACCAAGACCATCGAGCTGGAGGAGGTCCCCGGCATCGAGGACATCAAGAGCGGCGATTACATGCTGGTGAACTGGGCTGAGCTCGGCAGCGGTTCCGGCGTCAACGGCAAGTATGATATCGTGGCCGTTTCCACCCCCGAGACCCAGAGCGAGGTAAAGATCAGCAAGTACAGCGAGGAGAGCTATGTCGTTACCGGCGGTACTCAATACGATTACGGCAAGCACGGCATCTACGAGAACGAGCTGGGCGCATACACCACCGGCTCCCTGAAGGACCACAGCTACATCCTGTACTTCGATCAGTACGGCTATATCGCTGGCGTGCGTGAGTTCGAGGGCACCAAGAACTACCTGTTCCTGGCCGCCTACGACGGCACCGGCAGCCACATGGGCATCAAGACCTTCCCCGGCGCCGCCGTGTTCCTGGACGGCACCATGGATGAGATTCAGATTGATGTCAATGAGACTAATAAGAACCTCTCCAAGGCTGGCGCTGGCGCGACCAGTGACGAGATCGACGCTACCAACTACCCCTATCTGGCCTCCGGTGATAACCAGTACAACCGCTGGTTCACCTACACTACCACCACCAAGAATGGTAGCACTGTCTACACTCTGAAACCCGCTGTAACATGGGACAGCAATGCCAATAGCGGCGCTGGCGCTGCCACAAACTATTGGGCCCAGCAGGATGCCGTTGCCACTGAAAGCACCATCAACAGCGGCAGCGTCCGCGTAAATGCTGATAAGCCCACGCCTACGCCCGCGAACAAGCGAGCCTACGGCAACGACGATTCCGTGTATATCACCATGGAAATTGGCAATGTCTCTGATGACCAGGGAAACAGTTCCGGAAACGGTGTCGGGAGCGAGATGAAGGGTTTGACTAAGGTCACTGGCACATACACCGGCGTGCAGGATGTGGACCTGAAGGTCTTTAGCACCACCAAAAACACCCTGACCAGCAAACCTGGTATCGTCGCCGTGTTTGACGAGGACCTGTACATCATCGGCGCGGTTGTGGTTGGCGAGGACAACAGCAACACCAACAGCTACATCTACGTGCTGGACAGCGCCAAGAACGAGCGCTATGAATCCGAGGAGGACTGCACCTACTGGGAGCTGGACGCCGTTGTGGATGGTGTGATTTCCACTGTAACCGTCAAGGATAAATACGGCACCATCAAGACCACTGTCAATGCCATCACTGGCACTGCAAACCCCGGCAAGGATGGTCTGCTGAAGGTCACCTACGACAAGGACAATTACATCACCGCTGTGGAGAAGGCTCCTTCCCCGGAGACCAATAATGACGCTTGGTATACTGTGAGCGACTACACCGGCGATATCGAAAATGGTGCTCAGGGCGCCAGCAAGGCCGACTTCAAGGTGTATTCCGTGGAGTATAAGACTGGCACCACTGGCAAGAAGCCTCTTACCGGCGACTTCTACCGGGTTGGCCGTACTCTGTATAACCGCGAGGCTACCCAGGACGGCAGCTTTGACGCCGGTATCACCCTGGGCAAGGACGGCAAGGTTATTGTTGTGCAGAACGACCGCACCATCGTGGGCCAGAAGGCCAAGCGCGTCTGGGATGAGTTCTCCGACCTCCAGAGCGCCATTAACTGGCTGGCTGACGCTGACACCTTCGAGGGCTATGTCTCTGCCGTGCTGAACGACAACGGTTCCGCCAAGTACATCGTGTTCAACGGCGTTGCCGAGCTGGGCACCGTGGACGACAATGGCAACGGCGGCGGCGCTCATGTCCGTGAGTATCCCAGAGGCACCCTGGACGTGACCAGCACCGATAAGATGAACGCTCTGGACGTTGCGGACGCCATCCGCGACTTCCTGAACGACAGCCGGATTGTCGATGTTGATTACAATGCCAGCACTGGCAAGGCCACCGTCACTTACACCGGCAACCGCAGCGTGACCTATGATGTCACCGTGAACGACAACGTCAGCAACAGCGTCCTTGCTGCCGCCGAGCTGATGACTAAGGTTCAGGAAGCGGTGGAGAAGGCAAGAAGGCCTTACGGCACCATCACCATCATGGGCAACACCATGACCGCTGATGGTGGAACTGGCAACGGCTACCTGACCGAGCAGGGTACTGGCACAGCGACCAAGGCGGTTGAAGACTTTGCCGAGTTCCTGAAGGCTCTCCACGACACTGGCGCAACTAAGATCGTCTATGCGACCGAGGAGTATACTTGGAACAACAACCTGACCAACAGAGGAAGCCGCTGGGCAAACGGGGATAGTGAAACTCTGGTCTCTGAGGTAACTACTCAGGCCACAACCGACCTCGATTATAGTTCTGCATCTGCTGGGGATGTATGCAAGGCCGTCGTTGAACTGACTGTTGACGGCAATCCCATGGAGTTTGTAATTCAGGTAACAAAGTCTTGACATTTATTTGCGACATTCAAACAGGTTTCCTGATTTGATGGGGCGACCCCCGGGCGAAAGCCCGGGGCGCTCTTTTTATTCGTCCTCTGAGAAAAAGAGAAGGGCGCAATACGTCACGCCGCTCGAATTCATCTGAGCCATTGCATTGTCCGGGTAATAAGCCGTAGAGCTTGCGGTATTGGAATAGAACGAGAGCTTTTTGTCCGTCCAGGTGCTGTAGTGGGTGCCGGGACCCTGCTTTTCACCGTTGGACAGCAGGATATAGTGCGGCAGGGCGGGGCTGTCCAGCATGCACTGGTTGTTCCCGAAGATGATTACCGACAGCGGCCTACGGGAAAAGGTGATTACCGTGGGGTAGTCCGGGCCGTACTGTCCTGTCCCCACATAGCTGCGGAACTCGATCCGACAGTTGCCCTTCCTGGCCTCCAGCCCCGCCAAAAGGGCCGCCTGCGTTGCCAGAGCCCCGTCGATTTTGGCGTTGTCGGCGTTGAAGTCGTCCATCAGAATGCGGTCGTCGCGCTCCCATTGGTTGAGGTTGTAATGTGGTGTGTGGTTGGTTGGCATGAGTTTGTTCCTCCTTTTAAAGCTCCCTCAGTCAGCCTGGGGCTGACAGCTCCCTCAGAGAGGGAGCCGTTGAGGCGTGAAAATAGCCTCCCTCCTTGAGGGAGGTGGCACGGCGCAGCCGTGTCGGAGGGAGTTCCCTCCACCCATACCGTGCACTCCCCCAAAAGTAGTACGTTTCCATACACTTATTGGAAATAAGGGGAAACTGCGCCCATTTTTTGTTTTACTCTTGACGCGGGCTGTCCATACGGCTATAATGAAAATGGAAAAATTTCGGGATATCTGTCAAAACTGTTGTAATGCGGTTTTTCGCAGAAGGGATTTACATATGGACATATTGGAATTTTTCGGCCTGTTTGGCGGCCTGGCGCTGTTTCTCCACGGGATGCAGATGATGAGCTCCGGCCTGGAGGCCGCGGCCGGCAACCGGATGAAGACCATTCTGGAGCGCCTCACCGCCAACCGCTTTATGGGCATCCTGGTGGGCGCGCTGATTACCGCCGCCGTGCAGTCCTCCTCGGCCACCACCGTGATGGTGGTGGGCTTTGTCAACGCCGGCATCATGAACCTGAACCAGGCGGTCTGGCTCATCATGGGGGCCAACGTGGGCAAGACAACCACCGGCCTGCTCATCGCCTTGGACGTGGGGGCCCTGGCCCCCATTGTGGCCTTTGCCGGCGTGTTTATGATGATCTTTTTGAAAAAGCCCAACCTCCAGCACATCGGCCAGCTGCTGGCCGGCCTGGGCATCCTGTTCATCGGCATGGACATGATGAGCGCCGCCATGGAGCCCCTGCGGGAGGTCCCCGCCTTTGTCAACATGATGGCCACCCTGTCCAACCCCATCCTGGGCATCCTGTTCGGCACCGTGTTCACCGCGCTGATTCAGTCCTCTGCCGCCTCCGTGGGCATTTTGCAGACCCTGGCCGCCGCCGGGGTGGTGCAGTTCTCCTCCTCGGTCTATATTCTGTTCGGCCAGAACATCGGCACCTGCATCACCGCCGTCATGGCCTCGGTGGGGGTTAGCCGGGACGCCAAGCGGGCCACCTGCGTCCACGTGCTGTTTAACGTCATCGGCACGATGATCTTCACCGTTGTGGTGATGGTCACCCCCCTCACCGCCCTGATTGAGTCCACGGTGGCCGGACCCATGGCTCAAATCGCCGTGATGCACGTCTTCTTCAACCTGGCCACCACCCTCCTGCTGATTCCCTTCGGCAGCTCCCTGGCCCGGCTGGCTACCCGCATCCTCCCCGACCTGCCCGAGGCGGTGGAGGAGAAGGAGACTGAGAAGGGCATGCGTCTGGCCTACCTCACCCCGGTCACTGCCGGCGGCAAGGACGGCGGCCTGGGCGTGTCCGCCATCGTGGTGGACCAGCTGCGCAACGAGCTGCACCGCATGCTGGAGATGGCCCGCCAGAACGTGGACGCCAGCTTTAAAGCGGTGATGGACAAGGACGTCGTCCCCCTGGAGCGGGTGGAGAAGCGGGAGCAGTACATCGACTTTTTGAACAAGGAGATATCCCGGTATATCTCCCACCTTATCGCCATCGAGACCAACGAGCGGGGCTCGAAGGTGGTCAGCTGTCTCTTTGCCATCTCAGGCAATATCGAGCGCATCGGCGACCACGCCGACAACCTGGCCGGCTACACCAAGATGCTGGTCCGGCAGGATATCAATTTCTCCCGCTTTGCCCTGGAGGAGGTCCGGCAGATGCGGGACATCTCCATCCGGGCGGTGTCCGCCCTGCTGTCCAGCGAGGCAGGAGAGGCCGACTGGCTCACCCAGGTGGCCCAGATGGAGCAGAAGATCGACGACATGACCGCCAATTTCCGCCGGGACCAGCTGGTCCGCATGCGGGACGGCACCTGCTCCGACGAGGCCTGCATCCTCTACTCCGAGCTCCTCACCGACTTTGAGCGCATCGGTGACCACGTGCTCAACATCGCCCAGGAGCTGAATAAGGCGAAAACTGCGCTGTAATCAAAGCCCGGCCCCCACAGGGGCCGGGCTTCAACTGTTTAAGATTTCGCCGGGAACAGGACGCTGATCTCCGTTCCCCTGTCCGGCTGGCTGCGCAGGGAAATTTTCGCCCCGTGGTACTGGGCCCCGTGCTTCACAATAGACAGCCCCAGGCCGGTGCCGCCGGAGGCCTTGGACCGGCTCTTGTCCACCCGGAAAAACCGCTCGAACACCCGGCCCTGATACTTGGGGGGGATGCCGATGCCGGTGTCCCGCACGGTGAGCAGGGCCCCGCCCTCCCGGCGTGAGACGGACACCTCCACCGTCCCCCCAGGCACGTTGTACTTGATGGCGTTGTCACACAGGTTGAACACCATCTCCCGCACCAGCCCGGGGACCCCCTGGAGCTCCGCCTCCTCCCCCGTCACCGTGAGAGACACCCCCTTGGCCGCCGCGCTGTCCTGGAGGGAGGCCGCCACGTCCTCGGCCACCTCCCGCAGCTCCACCGGCTCCCGGGGGATGGGGACGGCCTCGTCCAGCTGGGACAGGCGGATGATATCCTCAATAAGGGCCACCAGCCGGGAGCTCTCCGCCCGGATGCGGCCGGCGAAGTGGGGCACGTCGTCCGCGGGCACCAGGCCGTTTTCCAGCAGCTCGGCGCTGCCCAGGATGGACTGGAGGGGGGTCTTCAGCTCGTGGGACACGTTGGCGCTGAACTCCCGGCGGCTGCGCTCCGCCTCCCGTCCGGTGACGTCCCCCGCCAGCACCGCCGTGCGGGAGGCCAGCACGGCGGACAGGATGATGGCCGTCAGGACCAGAATGCAGATGGGCTGGAGCATGGCAATGGTCAGGGCCAGGGCGGTGAGGCGCTGGGCCGACACCCGGAGCACCGTCCCGTCGGACAGGCGGGCGGCGCAGTTGATGGTCTTTTTGGTCAGTGTGTCGGAGAACCGGGCGCTGTAGCCCGTCCCCGTCTCCAGGGCCTGACGGATCTCCGCCCGGTCCCGGTGGTTGGGCAGCCCCTCCGCCGGAGCCTGGCTGTCATAGCGCACGGTGCCGTCCGCCTCCACCCAGGTGATGCGCAGGTCCTGGGGGGCGGGCCCCTCCAGCCAGACAGCCCCCGCCGTCTCCATCCCCCGGATGGCCAGGTCCAGCTCCAGCCGCAGCTGCTTCTCCTGCAATGCGCTGAAATAGTTGTAGAGACAGGTGAGGACGATGGCAAAGCTCACCGCCAGAATCACCGCCGAGGTGAGCAGGCTGCCCCGAAAAATCTTTTTGGTCACGTGTTTCCCTCCCAGCGGTAGCCCACCTGACGGACGGTCTGGATGCAGCCGCCGTAGGGCCCCAGCTTTTGGCGCAGGGTGCGGATGTGGACGTCCACCGTCCGGGTCTCGCCGGCGTAGTCGATGCCCCACACGTCGGAGAGGAGCTGGTCCCGGGTGAACACCACCCCGGGCCGGCTTAAAAACCGGCGCAGCAGCTCAAATTCCTTGTAGGTGAGGGTGACGGGGGCGCCGTCGGCGGTGACGGCCCGGGCCTCCGGGTCCAGGGACAGGCCGGCCCAGGCCAGGGCGGAGCCGGCCGCCTCCCTGGGCCGGCACCGGCGCAGCACCGCCCGCACCCGGGACACCAGCTCCATCACCCCGAAGGGCTTTACCAGATAGTCGTCCGCCCCCAGGTCCAGGCTCTGGATTTTGTCGTACTCCGCCCCCTTGGCTGTGGCCATGATGACGGGGATGTCCCGGAGAGCCGGGTCGGCCTTCAGCTCCCGGAGGAGGGTCACGCCGTCCTTTCCCGGCAGCATCACATCCAGAATGACAAGCTCAGGCCGCTGGGTCCGCAGCGCCGCCTGAAAGGCGGCCCCGTCCTCGAAGCCCCGGGCCTGGAAGCCGGTGGACTGGAGGGTATAGGTCTCAATCTCCCGGATGCCCGCGTCGTCCTCTACGCACCAGATCATGGTATCACCCCGCTGTTTCTCTGTGTCTCCTTTAGCATACGCAGTTCATGTTAAATCATCAAGGGTCATTTTGTCAAATCCGTGTAAAATCCGGGGGGTGTTTTGCCCAAAGCCTTCCCCCTTCCAGGGGGAAGGTGGCACGGCCGCAGGCCGTGACGGATGAGGGTGCGCGGCAGGTTTCTGCCTCTTATCGAAAGAACTGCATGCCCGCCCCGCCCCCTCATCCGCCCCCTTCGGGGGCACCTTCCCCCCGGAGGGTGGAAGGCTTGCCCTGCGGGGGGAAGGATGAGGAAAAATCAAACAAATTTTCGACTATCCCTTGACATTCTCGAACGGATGTTGTATAGTCGCCTTAGAACGGATGTTTCTTTTCCGGGCAGCGCCGCAATAGTCCGGTTTTTTGGACAGCTTCTGGTCTATACTTACCCTAACATCAAACTCTTGGAGGGGAAACCTATGCAGACCATGTACTATAAGACTTCCAACTTTATCCAGCACACCGGCAACATCATCGACCTGACCGAGCTGCGCCGCCGGCAGGCCGCCGCCCAGCGGGACAGTCTGGCCCGGCAGCCCGAGGTGGAGGCGTACCTTCCCGAGGAGGAGCCCGGGTTCCGGCCCGTGGTGCTCACCCTCTCCCCCGAGGAGCGCCGTCGCGCCCGGCGGGAGCGGCGGGCCTGGCGGCTGGACGCCTGCGCCAGCGCGGCGGTAATTGTTATGACGCTGGCCTTCCTCCTGCGGATGGTGGTATAACCACAATATCTAGAGATATTTGCAATTTTATATACTATTTAGACGAAGAACGCCGCAAAACCTCCTGCGGCGTTCTATTTTTGTACACTTTTTCGGTAAAAAATTTGCGGCGGAGCGAAAAAAGGGCTTGACGGATGGCGGGAAAATGTGTATATTGTTGTTACCATTTTGTAACTCTTATTTCACGATTGTCATTTTTTCCTCAGAACAAGAGGTGATTACCATGAACCAAGTACAGGATCAGAGCTGGACCGCCCGGCTCCCCATTGCGGAACTGGACCAGACCGGACCCATCCGGCAGCCCAAGCCCCCCAAGGCCGAGCCCAAGAAGGTCCAGCCCCCCAAGGAGGAGGCCCAAACCCCCGCCGCCCCCGCCGCCCCCGACTGGCGGGAGGAGTTCAAGCTCTATGCCAAGGGGATGCGGGAGTGGGCCCGAATCCACTTTCGCCGTTGGGCCCACCTGTTCCACGGCGCCGCTGCCGGCACACTGGCGGTGGGACCCGTCTCCTTCCTGCTGGTGGCCGGGGCCCTGGGCGCCGCCCTCACCCTGACCACCCTCTACTCCACCAGCTACGCCGTCATTGTGGACGGCCAGGAGGTGGGCATTGTGGCCGACCAGAGCGTGGTGGACAACGCCATCCAGACGGTGGAGACCCGGGGCAGCCAGCTGCTGGGCTACCGCTACCAGGTGGACAGCGAGATTGACTACAGCTTTACCCTCACCCTGAAAAGCGGCCTGAGCCGGGAGCAGGACATCAGCAACTACTTCTATGGCCAGCTCAACGAGCTCAGCGACCAGCTGCGGGCCTACCAGATCACTCTGGACGGCCGGGCGGTGGGTGTGGTGAAGGACCAGGCGGCCCTGAACACCATGTTGGACAGCATCAAGGCCGAGTTCATTACCGACGCCACCACCTCCGCCGAGTTTGTGGAGGACATATCCATCACGCCCGTCTACGCGGCGGACAACCTGATGAGCGTGGACCAGGTGGAGGAGGCCCTGAAAGCCAACACCACCGGCGAGACCACCTACACCGTGGTGAAGGGGGACACCTACAACGGCATCGCCTACCGCAACGACATGTCCCTCAGCGACCTGATGGAGCTCAACCCCCAGGCCAGCCTCAACCGGCTGATGGTGGGCGACGTGCTCAACGTGAAGGAGGTCATCCCCGCCCTGTCCGTCCAGACCACCGAGCATGTGACCTATACCGAGGCCATCCCCTGCCCGGTGGAGGAGGTCCAGGACGACTCCATGTATAAGGGAGACTCCAAGATCCTCACCCAGGGCGAGGAGGGCGAGGCCCAGGTTCAGGCGGATGTGGTCTATGTCAACGGCTACGAGCGTGACCGCACCGTCACCGACACCACCACCCTGCGGGAGCCCACCACCACCGTAAAGGCCGTGGGCACCAAGGAGCGGCCCAAGACCGCGTCCAAGGGCACCTACCTGTGGCCCGTCAGCAGCCACCGCATCAACTCCTACTTCGGCGGGCGGAAGATTTTCGGCAGCTACAGCTACCACTCCGGCCTGGATATCCACGCCGTGTACGGCGAGGCCGTCAAGGCGGCCGACGGTGGCACCGTCACCTTCGCCGGCTACAAGGGCAGCTACGGCAACCTGGTCATCATCACCCACGACAACGGCACCCAAACCTACTACGCCCACAACTCCAGTCTGGTGGTGTCTGCGGGACAGAAGGTCTACCAGGGCCAGACCGTGGCCAAGGCCGGTTCCACCGGCCGCTCCACCGGCGTCCACTGCCACTTCGAGGTCCGCGTCCGCGGCACTGCGGTGAATCCGCTGAATTATCTGAGATAACGCTGAACGCCCGCCGGCACTGCCGGCGGGCGTTTTATATGCCGCTTGGATTTTGGCCCGGGGCGGGTTCACCCTCTGGTCCCCTGCCCGGCTTCCACAAGATGGGAACGCACCAAGGCGGTTATGACAGGCCGGTAAACCAGCAGAACACCCGCCGCATTGAGGCCGCCTTTTATCAGGTTAAAGGGCAGAAACGCCGGGAGCAGAAGCCGCACCACTTCTTCTCTGGAGCAGCCCATGTAGATGGGGGCAATCAGGTAGTTCCAGAGCATCATCACAGAGACCATCGCCCCCCAGCCGCAGAGCAGCCCCGTGACGGCGGCCGGAAAAGTCCGCTTTTTCCGGTAGATGAAGGCGGCGGTGCAGGCAAAGGAGCTGCTTGAGATGACATTCATGAGAAAGCCCAGCACGCCATTTTCACTGATGGTAAGCATTTCGGCAAGGGAAACAAGCAGGGCGATGGAGCCGGCGGCCAGGGGACCGAACAAAAACCCGCCGGTGGCGATGATAATGTCCTTTGGGTCATACTTTAAAAAGAGTATCAGGGGAATCCGCCCCACCGCGGTGGCGGCATAGGCAAGGGCGCAGAGGGTCCCGACGGCTGTGAGCGTTTTTGTTTTGTGGTTCATTTCAATTACCTCCAAAAAAATTAACACCTAAAAGCAACGCAATGCCTTTCGGTGTAATTAAGAGGTATATTGAACATGTCAACAAAGCATTTCTTGGCCGGACAGGAAACGTGTATGCTGTCAGAACAGTTCTGACAAATTCAATACACCTTCTTTAATCCAGACTGTACTGTCGGTTTTGGACTTTCACCAAATCAGCACCTGTGTGCTCGCGGACTTTACCGCCGATCGGGAATTTCACCCTGCCTTGAAGACATTCGTTCTATTTAGTTGTCACCCGTTATTATAGATTTGTTTTCCATATGTGTCAATAGGAACAGAAGAAATGGGCGCGGTCGCCTCATAAATTCGGAAAGCGTCCAAAAATACCGGCTGGTACGTCATGTAGGGCAGGGGTTCTACCCCTGCCTATTCCCGTAAGGGGATAAAATGAAGTCGAGATAAGGCAAGGGCAGCGGCCCAGGCCGGCCTCTCTTGGCCCTCCGGGCCAATTCACCTTCAGCCCTTGCCCTACATTCGGAAGCTTTCCGAAACAAGTATGGGGTACAGGCGCTCTGCCTGTACCCCGTAATATTATCTGGCAATTACAATCCCCGGCGTCCGCTGGTCCAGCATATACAGCAACAGGGCATGTTCGGCTGTGCTGTCCAGCACGGCGGTCTCCTCCGCTCCGGCGGCGAGGGCGTCCAGGCAGCGGCGGACGGCGGCGACCGGTTCGCCGCTGAGGGTCCCCAGCAGCTCCTTCGCCCGTTTGGCGTCCATCCGGCCCGGTGCGGGGCCGTCCGACTCCAGAGGGGCGAAGGACACCAGATAGTCCGTCCCCTGGGGGACCGCCTCCTCCGGGGCAATCAAGACCGCATCCATCCCCACCGTCCGCAGGGCATCCAGGTCCTGGAGGAGCGCCTCCCCCGGCGCGGCGCACCGCACAGCCAGCCGCTTGCCTGCGTGCCGCTTCAGGGCGGGCAGCAGCTCCAGCAGGCTGCGCACCCGGTCCATGCCGTCCGGGGCGCGGGCTCCGTCGTACTCCCGCAAAAAGGTCTGGACGTACTCCACATCGGTGGGTACCTCCACATACTCCCTCCCCCGCTTCTGCCGGGTCTCCCGGCCCTTGCCGGTGATGAGGAGGATGGAGGGCCGGTCACAGCTCAAAACAGCCTGGCGGATGGCCTCCCCCCGGTTGGGCTCGATGCGGTACGCTCCCCCCTGCTCTGCCACGTGGGCGGCGATCTGCCGGCAGATGGACAGGGTGTCCTCCTCCCCGCTGTCCTCCTCGGTGAGGACCACCAGGTCGGAGTATTTTCCCGAAATTTCCCCCAGGTCCCGGCGGCGGTCCAGGGCCTTCAGGCCGGGACAGCCGAAAACAGTGACGATCCGCCGCCCGGGGTACTCGGCCTGGACGGAGCGGAACAGGGTCTCGAAGGACATGCGGTTGTGGGCGTAGTCCACCAGAGCGGTGACAGTGCCGTCCGCATTGGAGAACACCTCCATCCGCCCCGGCACCCGGGCCTTGGCCAGGCCGGCGTAGATGTGCCGCTGGGGAATTTGCAGCCCCTCACACACCGCGATGGCGGCCAGGGCATTTTCCACGTTAAACAGCCCCGGCATGGTGAGCCGGAACTCCCGTTCATACCGCCGGGTGCGCACCTGAAACAGGATGTCCTCCCCCCGCTTGCGCACCTGGGAGGCGTAGACGTCGGCCTCCGGGTCCCGCTGGGAGAAGGTGTACTCCGGAGCCCCCGCCGCCCGGGCGGCGGACAGGATGCGGTCAGCGTGGTCGCAGTCCAGGTTGACGCAGTTAATCTGTCCCTGGGCAAAAATCCGCAGTTTTGCGGAAAAATAGTCCTCAAAGTCGGTGTGCTCGATGGGGGAGATGTGGTCGTAGCCGATGTTGAGAAAGACGGCGGCGGCGAAGTCGGTGCACAGGGAGCGGTGGTACTTTAAGGCCTGGCTGGACACCTCCATGGTGAGGTACTCCAGCCCGGCCTCCACCGCGTGGGCAAAGTGGCGCTGGAGATCCAGGGCGTCGGGGGTGGTGATGTGGGACTCGAACCGCTCCACCCCGTCGTAGGTGTCGATGGAGGAGATAAGGCCGCTCTCAGCCCCCCTTTTCTCGGCCATATAGTCATCCAGAATGTGCTTCAGGTAGTAGGCGGTGGAGGATTTGCCCTTGGTGCCCGTCAGGCCGATCACCTTCAGTCTGCCTGAGGGGTGGTCAAAAAACAGGTCGGCCAGGGGGGCGATGGTCAGGCGCATGTCGTTTACCTGAAGACAGGGCAGGTTGACGGACGGGTAGGGCTGCTCGCTCACGTAGGCGATGGCCCCCCTGTCCCGGGCCATCTGGAGAAACTCCTCTTTAAAGTGGGCCCCCTTGCAGAGAAACAGCGTGCCGGGGACCACCTCCCGGGAGTCGTAGGACACCAGCTCCACCGGGGCGGACCGGTTCATATCCGCCGGAACGGGGGCGGCCAGCAGGCCCCGCTCCTCCAGCAGGGCGATATAGTCGTTAAGGGTGTGTTTCACGTTAAACACCTCGCAAGAAAAGTGTGGAGCCTGGGGTCAATAGCAGTCCCAGTTGTAGAGAACGTCGGAAAAGTCCCGTTGCTTCAGCTTTTCCAGGTCGATGAAGAAGTTACCCACCCCGGCGTCGCCCCACATCACGTAGGTCTCCTCCTCCTCCCAGTCGGAGGCCATCTGGAACAGGACCGTGCCATAGCGGCCATCCCCCTCCCGGGGGTCTGCCTGGGTGAAGTGGGGCCAGCCCAGCAGGTGGGAGCCGGTGGCCCAGAGTTGATCATAAAAATAGTGTTCCACTTCTTCCCGCAGATTGTCCGACCCCGACCCCGCCGGCCCTCCCGTGACCGCCTGGAAGGCGCGGGCAAAGAGTTCAGGAAAGCGGAAATCCTCCGGGCAGATATAGTCAGTGGTCTTCTCCAGCGTCACCGTCCCCGACTGGATGACCGGCCAGTACTCAACGTCTGCGTGGGTGGGGATATCCAGAGACTTGAGCTGTTCCTCGGTGACGGAGGGGTTGATGTTTTCATGGTACACCACCCGGTAGCCATCTGCACGGTCCAGGCCGAAGCACTCGTCCTGCGCTACAAAGAACTGGAGCATCCCGCCCTGGGGCAGAGGGTCGTCCGCCGGGAACTGGTCAAAATTGATCTGAGCCAGCAGCACCAGCTTCTCCCCTGCGCTGTCCACCGGGTAGGGCAGGGCCGGGTCCCAGTAGGGGAAGCCGCCAAATTTGCTGTCAAACAGCCCGGGCTGGCTGCCGGGCTGGAAGTCCAGCTCGTAACAGTCCGCGGCAGTGCGACGTTTGATCTCCTCCACAATGGCCCTGGCCATCTCACTGCCCTCCGGCTTGGGCTTTGGCAGAACAGGCGCGGGGGGCGGCGGGAGAAAGTCCACCCTCCGCCGCCAGGGCAGCTTGTCCAGCACCTCCAGGTGGGTGAGCTGTTCCCTGGGGGGCAGGTGGACGTAGTTCATAAAGGGCAGCTGGAGCAGGATGGAGCAGTCGGTAAAGTTGGTGCGGGCCACGTCCAGCCGCTTCAGCCGCTTGCAGCGGGCCAGAAAGGAGAAGTCATCCACCTGGATGGGCGCCCGGCCGGGTTTGTTGGGAAAGTGGAGGGTGTGCATGTTCTCCAAAAACCCTAGGATGGAGAAATCCCCAGGGGTGGGCTCCGCCCAGTCGGGGAATTTCTGGTAGATCATGGAAAAGCTGTCCACCAGGGTGGCCCGCTTGAAGTCGTCAGGGGTGGTGCTGGGCCCCTTTAAAACGGCGCAGATGACGGCGTTCAGCGCCAGGGGGTCGGCTTTTATTTTATCCATAATAGCTACTCCTCTAAGTATTATTTGATAAAAATATGCCGCAGAGGCCTATGGCAGGCCTCCACCGCCCGCTCGGCCAGGACGGCCATGGCGTCGGTGTAGAAGGGGGGCAGGTGGTGCCGGTCAGCGAAGACCGATAGCTCGGTGCAGGCCAGTACCCCGCAGTCACAGCCCTGGGAGAGCAGGTCCTCGTGGATGGCGGCGAACTTCTGGGGGTCGCCGTCCCGGCCGGCCTTCACGTCGTCGTAGATAAGGGACATCACCAGCTCTTGGGCCTGGGGCGAGGGGATAACGGCCTGTATTCCGGCGGCGGAAAATTCCTTCTGGTAGAGCCCGGTCCGGATGGTGCCGTCGGTGGCCAGGATGCCGGGCCGGCGCAGCCCCCGGGCGGCCAGCAGTTGGGCGGTCTCCCGAATCATGTGGAGAATGGGAACGCGGACCCCCTCCTGCACCCGGTCCAGAAAGAAGTGGGAGGTGTTGCAGGGGACGGCGATGCAGGTACACCCCGCGTTTTCCAGCAGACGGGCGTCGGCCAGCAGGCGGCGGTACACCGCCTCCCGCTCCTCCTCGCTGCCCAGGATGGCGGCGGTGCGGTCGGGCATGTCCACATCGGAGAGAATCAGAGCGTTGACATGCTCCTGGTCCGACCGGGCGGCGGTGCGGTCGAGAATGAACTGATAGAAGGTGTTGGTGGCCTGGGGGCCCATGCCGCCAAGAACACCGAGACGGTACTGTGCCATAGATTAATCCTCACCGGGTACTTTATTGTACCGGTCAAACCGCTTGATGTTACCCAGGTGGTTTTTACACACCCGCAGGCGGCGGCGCAGGGATGCGTCTTTGGAATACACCAGGGAGTGGGAATCCGCCCCGGCCTTGATAAGGGAGCGCATCTCCTTATGATACTGCCTGGGGGTGAATTTAAAGGCCACCTTTTTGGGCACCATCCGCCACAGGGAGCGGTTTTTCGTCATGGTGAAGGGCAGGTCCTTCCCTTCCACCCGGTCCTCCACCACCAGCCGGGCGATGTTGTGCCCCGCGCCGGTGACGTAGTAGTTGCTCCGGCCCTGGCGGCAGTTGATCTCAAAGGCCTTGTATTTGCCGTCCCGGCGGTCGTACTTGATATCGAAGTTGGAGAAGCCCACAAAGTGCAGGGCCTCGAGGAGTCCCTTAATCTTCAGCTCCAGGGCCTCGTCCCCCTCGGTGAGGATAACGGCGTGGTTGCCGATGCCGTGGGGGGAGTGCTCCTCCAGCAGCACATGGCCCAGGCACATGGTGGTCACCCGGGCGTTGCGGTCGGAGTAGCTGGTGAGCACCCGCATATAGCTGTCGTCCCCGGGGATGAACTCCTGAAGGACCATGTGGTCCTGATAGCCGGCGGCATAGACGTGGTCCAGGCTCTCCAGCAGCTCCTCCCAGCTCTGGCAGATATACACCTTGGCCAGGGAGTGGTCGCCGCAGGCCCAGTAGGCCACGCTGTCGGCGGGCTTGGCGATGTAGGGCGGGCCCCAGGGCAGGGAGAAGTCGTGGCCCATGGATTTGTCGTAGATGAAGGTGGCCGGGTGGTCGATGCCGTGCTGGTCGCACAGCGCATAGAATTTTTCCTTGTTGATGAGGGTGTCCAGCAGGCCTCCGTCGATGTAGGGGGCGATTACGTTCTCCGGCAGGGAGTCCTTGCAGTGGGCGGCCAGTTGGACATAGCTGTCCCCGCAGCCCAGCAGGATGATCTTCTTGTGGGGGAACTCCTCCGCCACCGCCTGGGCGTTGCGGCGGAAGGCGGTCTCGTCCTCGTTGTTGGGGCACACCCGGTAGTCGAGGATGGCGCTGCCGTGGCAGGGGAAGGATGGGTACTTGCCGTAGGCGATGGAACGCACCCCGTAAGCCTCGTGAAAGGCCCGGGCCACGCTGTATACGTTGATGTCGCCGCCAAAGAGCAGCGGCTGGAAATTCAGGTCAGGCATGATAAAACCTCGCTTGTATTTTGTAGGGGCGGCCTGTGGCCGCCCGCAGTTTCGGGGGGAAGTTCCGGGAGATAGCGGGCGCACAATGTGCGCCCCTACATCATAATGCGCACCGGCGCTGTAGGGGCGGACATTGTCCGCCCCGCAGTTCAGAGGGCGGTTCCGGGAATGGCGGCCACAGGCCGCCCCTGCCATAACGTCACCGAAATTCCCTTACAAATCCCCTGGCAAAAATGGGGTCCATATCGAAGGCGGCCAGGTCGCCGGCGGAGCACTTCACATTGGTGACATTGAGCAGGGTCTCGGTGGCGCCGATGGGGCCGATAAGCTTCACACGCTGGCCGCCGACGCGGACTGTCCGCTTTTTGGAGCGCCGCCACTGCTGCCACAGGGCCCAGAATCCGGTCTCCCGGGGCCGGACCACCCCGAAGCCGTTCTGATAGCCCACGGGCAGCACCGCCACCCGGGTGGGCCGTTTCAGGGTGATGGGCCGGTCGGTGCCCACGGAATGGCCCTTGGGCAGCCAGCGGACCTCGGACAGGGGGGCCTCGCCGTAGCCCACCGCCTTCAGCCGGTCATCCCGGGTGCGGCGGCACCGGCCCAGGATGGCGGAGCCCGCCCGCACCCCGTCCAGCCGGGCGCTGTCGTTGTGGAGCAGGGCGAAGGAGCCGGCGGCGTGGACGGTGCCCGTCTCGAACCCGGCGGTGTGGATGGTGTCCAGCACCTGGTGGAACCGTTCCAGCTGGTGGGCGCACTCCGGGTCCCCCACCCGCATGGCATGGAGCTGGGTGTAAATGCCCTCCAGAGCCACGTTGGGCAGGGAGCGGTAGGCCAGGAGAATCTTCTCCGGCTCGCTGACCAGAAAGCCGCCAAAGCCCATACCGGTGTCCACCTGGATGTGGGCGCAGGCCACGGTGGACCGGTTTTCTGCCAGGGCGTTGAGGGCCAGGCCGGTGTCCACCGAGGAGATGGTGCACACCACGTTCAGGTCCACCAGCTGCTCCAGCTCCTCCCGGTCGGTGGTGGAGCGGAGCATGAGGATCTCCTCGTCCTCAAAGCCGGCCTGGCGCAGCTTCTCCGCTTCCTTCACCTCATACACGGCAAAACGGCCGATGCCCTCCGCCCGGAGGAGCTTGGCCATGGGGACGATGCCCGCCCCTCCGCCGTCGCCGGTGAGGACGCCGTAGATGACCGCCCCCGCGGCCCGCTCTTTGATGATGGACAGGTTGTGCTTGACCGCGGCCCTCTCGATGACCAGCTTGCGCATAAGGATAGCCCCCTTCTGTCTCTGTGGGAATGTGGGATGTGTGTCTGTGAAATACCAATCCATTCTATTTTACCACTTCCGGGCAAAAATAGCAACGGTTCCCGCCGGGACGGCCGGGCAAATGATTAAATTTTTGAGAAGGCGGCGGTATTGTTGCAATTCGGGAATATTTGGTGTAAAATATAACCACGATATTTTAGATTGGAGGAGTATGGTTATGGACGACAAGGTAAAAAACCTGCTGGAGCGGGTACGGGGAACCGCAAGCTATGCCGCCGACGCCGCAGCGGACGGAGCCCGGGCGGCGGGCAAGCGGGCTGGGCAGATGGTGGACGTGGCCAAGCTGAATGTGCAGCTGTTCGACCTGAACGGGGAGTATAACGACCTTCTGCGCCAGCTGGGCCAAGTGATGTACGACACCCACCGGGGGGAGGCCCCGGAGAACGACGTGGTGACCAAATTACTGGCCCAGGCGGACGAGAAGGCGGCGCGGATTGCCGAGCTGAAGAACCGCATCGCTGATTTGAAGCAGGCCGCCTCCTGCCCTGCCTGCGGCGAGCCCTGCGGCCGGGGCGACAAGTTCTGCCGGGCCTGCGGAAAGCAGCTGAGCTGAGACTGTGGGCGAGACGGCAGAGGAGGTAAAATCATGACAGATAAGGAACGCAAAGACACGCAGAAAGCCATGCTTTATGATTTGCGCCTGATTATTAAGAGCAGCGAAAGAAGCCAGTACACAAAAGAGGAACTTCTTGATTTGCTGGATACCATCGCCGCGGCCAAGGACCAGGAGTAAAGGAGGAGCTTATGGACTACACAATGGATCAATACCGGGCCAGCGCCCAGGCCATCCGGGACCGTCTGGGGGACTTTGTCCCCAAGGTGGCCATGGTGCTGGGCTCCGGACTGGGCTACCTGGGGGACGAGGTGGAGAACGCCATCGCCATCGACTATCAGGACATCCCCCACTTCAAGGCATCCACCGCCCCCGGCCACAAGGGCCGGCTGGTCTTCGGCGTTTTAGAGGGCCAGAACGTGGCGGTGATGCAGGGGCGGATGCACCACTACGAGGGCTACTCCTATGAGGCGGTGTCCTATGCCGTGCGGGTGCTGCGCCTGCTGGGGTGCGACACCCTGATTGTCACCAACGCCGCCGGGTGCGTCAACACCGACTGGAAGGCCGGCGACCTGATGCTCATTACCGACCAGATCAAGATGTTTTCCGAGTCCCCCCTCCGGGGGGAGAACCTGCCCGACTTCGGCGTCCGCTTCCCCGACGCCTCCCACCTGTACACCGTCCGGCTTCAGGAGCTGGCCCGTGAGACGGCTAAAGAGCGGGGCATCCCCCTGCGGGAGGGGGTCTACTTCTACTGCTACGGCCCCCAGTACGAGACCCCGGCGGAGATTCGCGCCGCCCGCCTGCTGGGGGGCGACGCCGTGGGCATGTCCACCGCCCCTGAGGTGATTGTGGCCGGCCACTGCGGCATGGAGGTGCTGGGCCTCACCCTGCTGTCCAACATGGCCGCCGGCATCCTGGACCAGCCCCTCAGCGAGCAGGAAGTCCTCGATGCCGCCGCCGCCGCCCGGGAGAAATTCTCCGGGCTGGTTAGGGCCTGCCTGGGGAAGATGTAAAAGAGTCCCGCCGCAGCGAAAAAGGCCCCTTTTCCCCGCAAGGGGGACGCGATATCCGTAAGCGGCAAAGCCGCTAACGGCTATCCAGTGAAAGG
>ERZ808028.929-NODE-929-length-20046-cov-4.677600_pt1 | contig 20046 bp, 19 predicted proteins | sample MGYA00380184_ERZ808028 | MGnify/ENA primary metagenome ERZ808028 (study PRJEB31490, sample SAMN06133397) | mouse gut metagenome | isolation source: J8_1 | host: mice | place: China: Chengdu | collected 2015-05 ...
TGATAGAATACTTCCGATGTCAGATCCACATTTTCCAGATAATCCTTTCCGTCTATCATAAAAGGCATGGGCAGCATAAAAATATGCTTCTCCCCGGCCTCCTTCGGCAGGATTCCCGCATTAGAATCTGTTACTATCGCTGTTTTTTTCATGACTGTTTTTTCATTCCTCTTTTCTTTTTCAATCGGTACGCCTGATCTCTTTCACAGGGCGGCCCCCGCAGCCAAACACATATAAAAACATTTTACGTTCAGATGCCGGGAAAGTCAATGTTATTTCTGACACTTCTCTGAAGAAGTGCGGACAGCGCAAAATACTCCTCCCGCTCCTCCCACGCAGCGTCGGAAGTGATCTGCGCGCAGGCTTTGTCCGCCTGCACCAGCATATCCGCATCCTGATAGATATCCGCTATCCGGAAGTTCAGGATCCCGCTCTGCCGGATACCGAACATATCCCCCGGCCCTCTGAGCTTTAAATCCTGTTCCGCAATATAAAATCCGTCGCCTGAATGGTTTAATACTTCCAGCCTCTCTTTCGCCCTGTCGGATTCGGAACTGTTGATAAATATACAATAGGACTGATGAGCCCCCCTGCCCACCCGGCCCCTGAGCTGGTGGAGCTGCGCCAGCCCGAAACGTTCCGCATTCTCGATCAGCATCACCGTGGCATTGGGGACATTGACTCCCACTTCGATGACCGTGGTGGAAACCAGTACATCGATCGCGCCTGTCCCGAACGCATTCATCAGCCTGTTTTTTTCCGCCGGTTTCATCTTGCCGTGAAGCATCTCTATCCTGATATCTGCCGGCAGCCCCTCCCGGAGTTTTTCCGTGTATTCCTCCACATTCTCCAGCTCCGACTCCTCCGATGCCTCTATCATCGGACAGATCACAAAAACCTGCCGTCCGTCCTTTATCTCTTTTTCAAGAAAATGCCAGGCGCGGCTCCGCCAGTCGGTGCCCACCACACAGTTTTTGATTGCCTGCCGCCCCGCCGGAAGCTGTTTTATCACGGAGACGTGCAGATCCCCGTACAGGATCATCGCCAGCGTCCGCGGGATCGGTGTGGCGCTCATCACCATCACATGGGGGATGCACCTGCCCTCCCCTCCGCTCTTTTCCATACCTTTTCCGGAAAAGGTTTCCCGCTGCCGCACTCCGAACCGGTGCTGTTCGTCCGTGATCACCAGCGCCAGTTTATGATAATTTACCTTCTCCTGGATCAGCGCATGCGTGCCCACGATCAGGTTGCATGCCCCCGTCTCTATTCTCTCATAAACCTCCCGCTTTTCCTTCGCCGTCAGGGAACCGGTCAGCAGCACCGGCCGAAACGGAAGATGATATTGTTCGGTATAACCGCGCAGTGTCTGAAAATGCTGCACCGCCAGCACTTCCGTGGGAGCCATCATCGCTCCCTGATAGCCGTTTGACGCCGCAAGGAGAAGCGCCAGCGCCGCAAGAACCGTCTTACCCGAACCCACATCACCCTGCACCAGCCGGTTCATCGTATAATCCCCCGTCATATCTCCCAGAATATCCTGCCACGCCAGCGCCTGATCTTCTGTCAGCCGAAACGGCAATCCTTCCAGAAACCGTGCGGTATCCGCTGTCTCCAACATCGGGAAAGCGTTCGGAACGGCTTCCGCAGAGGCCTTCATCTTTTTAACGAGAAGCAGAAATACGAGAAACTCCTCAAATGCCAGCCGTTTTTTTGCCCGGATCAGTTCCTCCTGATGATGCGGAAAATGAATTCCCTCCAAGGCTTCCAGAGCTCCGCAGAGCTTCTGTTCCTGCCGGATCTGCAAGGGCAGAATTTCCGGCAGCAGCCCGTCCGCCATTTTTGCCGCCTCCAGTACCTGCGTGGCTGCTTTTCTCACCGTTTTTTGGTTCAGTCCGTTTGTCAGCGGATAGACAGGCAGCAGCTTCCCCTGCTGTTTCTCATATTCCGCCGGGGAGAGCAGTACCGGCTGCTCCATCGTAAATGTATTTCCCTTTTTATGTACTTTTCCCCTGAAATAGTAGACGGCTCCCCGTTTCAGCACCTTTTTCATATAGGGCATATTAAAAAAGGAAAGCTGCAGCTTTCCCGTCTCATCCGCCGCCTGAGATACGCTGATCGTAAGGCGTCCTGCTTTTCTTTCCGATACACCGCTGCAGACGGCCCCCCGCACTACCGCTCTTCTGTTATCCTGCAGTTCAGCAATCAGGGATACCTTCTCCAGCATGTCATAATCCCTCGGATAAAACCGCAGAAGCTCCTCCACGGTTTCCACCCCCATACGCCTGAAAAGCCCCGCCGTCTTATCCCCTATTCCCTTCAACACCGTAATATGATCCGCCAGATGAATTTCCATCTTACCTCTCCCCTTTAACAGGAAAAGGGACCGTTCCGTCCCTTTTCACTCATTCACTCCGCCGAAATCACATAATAATAAATCGGCTGCCCGCCGTACTGCAATTCGATATCGCAGTCCGGGTAGATTTCTTCCACTTCTCTGCTGAACGCTTCCGCCTCGTCCTTTGTCACATCCTCACCGTAATAGATACTGATGAGTTCGACCTCATCGTCCACCATTTCCTTTGCCATTTCCAGTGCGACAGCTTTTTTCTCTTCTCCTACGGATAAAATGCCTTTATCTCCGATTCCCATATAGTCGCCCTGCTTGATCTCCTTGTCGTCTATGGAAGTATCGCGGACCGCGTAAGTAACCTGCCCGGTCTTCACCTTGCCGATCTCCTCCTCCATGACCGCCACATTCTCCTCCACGGAAAGATCCGGCACATAATTGATCACCGCCGTGATCCCCTGCGGGACAGTCTTTGTCGGAATGACAAAAATCTCTTTATCTTCCACAAGCGACTTCGCCTGATTTGCCGCAAGAATGATATTCTTGTTGTTCGGCAGGATAATGACATGATCGGCATTCACTTTCTCAATGGCATTCAGCATATCCTCCGTGCTGGGATTCATCGTCTGGCCGCCTTCGATAATGTAATCCACACCCAGCCCTCTAAAGATCTCATTTAAGCCTTCCCCGATAGATACCGCGATAAATGCTGTATCCTTCTTCTCCATAACAGGCTCGAGGGCTTTTTCCTCCGCGGCGCTTACTTCCTTCTGGCCGGACATCTTAAAAAGCTTCTCCTGATGTTCCAGACGCATATTGTCGATCTTCAGATTGGAGAGCTCGCCGTACTTTAACGCCCGCTGGATCGCGAAACCGGGATCATTGGTATGCACATGCACCTTTACGATATCGTCATCCGCCACGACCACGATGGAATCGCCGATAGATTCCAGATATTCCTTAAAATCCATCTCCATCTTAATATTGAAGGTTCTGTTCAGCATGATGATAAATTCCGTACAGTATCCGAATTTAATATCCGCCTGCGCCTGTGCCTGATAGCTGCCGTAATTCCCTGCAGGCGCGGCACCGCCCGACAATACAGGTGCTGAAAGGTCGATCTCCTTTCCCTGAAAAGCCTCGTACGCGCCCCTGATCACTTCCACCAGCCCCTGGCCGCCGGAATCAACAACTCCCGCCTGTTTTAAGACCGGCAGCAGCTCCGGAGTCTGCGCGAGCACTTCCTCCATATGCCGGAGTACTTCCCCGATGAAGTCGCCAAGTTCCGTCCTGCCTTCCTCCAAAAGTTCCCCGGCTTTTACGGCGCCGCCCTTTGCCACGGTCAGGATCGTACCTTCCTTCGGCTTCATCACCGCTTTATAGGCGGTCTCCACCGCCTTATCGAATGCCACGCACAGATCTGCAGCGTTCAGTTCCTTCTTATCCGCCACGGACTTTGTAAACCCTCTGAAAAGCTGGGAGAGAATAACGCCCGAATTTCCCCTCGCCCCTCTCAGGGAGCCGGAAGAGATCGCCTTGCATACCGCGGACATATCCTCCATATCCACGCCCGCCACTTCCTTTGCCGCGGACATGATCGTCATTGTCATATTGGTTCCCGTGTCTCCGTCAGGCACCGGGAATACATTCAGTTCATTGATCCATTCCTTTTTACTGTCAAGATTTTTCGCACCAGCTAAGAACATCCTGGAAAGCATCTTAGCATCGATCGTCTTTAAAGCCACCGATATTTCCTCCTTAATCAATCACTCTGACACCTTCAACATAGATGTTCACTTTTTCTATCTCAAAACCCGTAAATTCTTCCACTTTATATTTTACGCTGCTGATCAGATTATCCGCCACCGCCATAATGCTGACGCCGTAAGACACGATGATGTGGAAATCCAATGTCAGCTTATTATTTTTCATGGATACCGCAATGCCCCGCGTGATATTATCCTTTTTCAGCAAAGATACGATACCGTCCTTCACATTGACGCCCGCCATCCCCACAACGCCGAAACTCTCCGTCGCAACGCTGCCGGCATACTGCGCGATCACTTCACTGTCAATATAAATATTCCCCATGTGGGTATTCATAGATGAATTGCTTCTCATGAAATTCCTCCTTCTTTTTCACTATCCGCTATATTATACCTTCTTTTCATAAAAAATGGAATATATAAATTCTATCTTTTCCCAAAAAATACCTTGCATTTTTACCGCTAATCTGATATTATACTACTGTTGCGAATCTATTTTAAATTCGTTAGGAGGTGCGAAGATGGCTAAATGTGATATTTGTGGCAAAGGCGTTCATTTCGGTAACAACGTAAGCCATTCCCATAGAAGATCCAATAAAATTTGGAGTTCTAATATCAAGAATGTAAAATGCAAAGTTAACGGAGCTGCAAAGAGAATGCATGTCTGCACAAGATGTCTGCGTTCGGGTGCCGTAGAAAGAGCATAATTCTATGACAAAAAATATGGGATGACCCATCTGTCAGGTAAAACCGGCGGATGGGTTTTGTTTTTGCTGTACTGAACTTTTCGGGTGGCCCATCCTGCCTCTCAGAGCAGCCGCTTTAAGTGCTCATACTCTTTGCTGATCTGCTGCATCATCTCTTTGTCTCCCGCCAGGTTGTCCGGATGGTAGATCTTCAGCAGATCCTTATACCGCTTTTTCAGTGCGAGCTGATTTTTCACACCCGCAAAAAAAACTCCCATTTCTTCCACTTTGGAATATATACTGCTTTTTCCCGCCGCCTCCGCTTCTCTCCTGCGAAAGGCTTCCTTTTCTTTCTCAAAAGCTCTTCTGTCCGCCTCAAGCTGCGAGAACCCGTTTTTTAAGATGTCCATCTTCTTCTCAAAAAACTGCTCGTCCTGCTTCAGACGCTGCCTCGATGCCGTCACCTTCTGATTCAGGATCTTCATCTCCTCCTGAAACTGCACCCGCTCTTTCAGAAGATGATTTTTCATCTCCAGAAGCTTTTTCTGCTCCGTCTGCACACGGATATTTTCACCGAACAGCCAGAGTTTCAGCGCCCGAAGCTCCTTCTCACTCATCTCATCCAGATTCATTCCTGCGTTTTCCCTGTATTTTTCTGCCTCTTTCCCTGCATTATTCCCTGCGGCTACAGCTCCCATTTTAATATTCCCAGCATCCAATCTATAAAGCATCCGAGGACCCATCCTGCCCGTCCTAAATCGGGATCCACTCCGGCCCACTCCGGTCCTCTGCCACCCTGGTCTTCCACACCTCAAAAACAGGTTCTCACAGGCAAAACAAATTGTAGCCGATAATAAGAAAGGCGGCAACCAAAATGATCCCTATGATATTATTTCCTATCAGCATCATCAGCAGCATACCTATCGCAATCCAGAACAGGATCAGCCCCAGAACCCGTCTCACGCCTTTTTCTCCCAAAGTCCTTTATGACAGTATATGCCCAAAACCTGTTTTATATTATTTTTCTTTATGATTCCCCGTCTTCGGGAAATGCGATATCCAATACTTCCTCATCGGGCATATCGTCCTTCTCCGCATTTCCGCCCTTTTTCGCTGTGAACTTATCGACAAGATCCGGCACCATATCCAGGATCTTCGTCATGGTATCCTGATTCTTCACATTCACCAGTTTCGTATAGCCGTCCCTAATCACGAGCACCGCGCTGGGGCTCATCTTTCCGCCGAGACCGCCGCCTGAACCGTTTCCTTTCTCATCCGCCCCTGCGCCCGCTCCCACGCCGAAGGTCACATCCACAAGGGGCAGTATGATCGTATCCCCGATCTTGGTTGCTTCCCCCACCACCGTCTTGGTGGAAAGCACGGTATCCATCCCTTTTAAAAGAGATTCCACAACACCCGGAAAATTATTGTTCTGCATAGGTTTTCCTCATTTCCGCACAGATCTGTGCTATTGTTTTGCTTTTCAGAGGTAACGGTTTTCCCTTCCGCTTCACCGTTACTTTCAGAGTTCCTTTATATCTTTTATTACATGACGCACATCTTTGGAGATAAACAGGACAAGCACCGCCTTCAGAAAATGGCATACACGGATCTTTCCCCTCATCCTGACATGACAGTCGAGAACCTGTTTTTCAAAATCCGGTTCCACGGAAATCTTCGGCCTCCAGATCGAACAGGAGATCCCGTATACCGCCATCGCATAGCCTGTCGTGGACGGATCTTCAAAGCCGAACCGGAGATATCCCTCCAGTTTTCTCGGTCTGGTATGTCTCAGCAGGTATAGAAACTGCTTCCACAAAAGACTTCTGCCGCTCACCATATGATCGGATGTCCAGAGCTTTTTTGCCTGCTCCGCTTTTTCCTTTATCCTTCTCAGTTTATCACAGAAATCCCTGATTGTCTGTAGAATATTGGAAATTCGTTCTTTTATGCCTTTTTTTTCTTTTGCGGAAGACTTCTTTTTTGACCTGCCGCCGTCCGTTTTCCGATCGGCCTGACCCTGCGCCGGGCCGCTCTCCGTTTCCACGCCGGTCTTATCCTCCGCCTTTTTGCTGTTCTCCGTATCTTTATCTGATCCCGCCGCTTTCTTACTGTTTTCCGTATCTTTACCCGGTTTTACCGCTTCTTTGCTGTTTTCGCCGGACCCGCTCAATGTATCTTCCTTATCCTTCTCCTGCTTTTTTTTCTTTTTTCTTTTCTCTTCCTTATCCTTCTTCGGCTTTTTCTTTTTCCCGCGCGCTTTCTTTTCCTCTGCGGTATCCATCAGCGTGAAAAAAAGCAGTTTTATCCGCACCCTGACGGACTCTTCATAAGAGACATACGCCCTGACAAGCCATAAGAGCCAGGTCGCCCGGAGCATGGCGCCGATCTCCTTCTTCCCATCCTCCCCGTCTGCAGCGGAGAAATCTCCCCGATACCTCACCGGAACAAACAAAATACAGCCAAGTCCTACTATCAGAATGCCCAAAACTGCGGCGAATATGATTCCTGCTATTTTTAAAATCAACAAAACTATTTCCAGCATACACCCTCTCTGCCCTGCAGGCAGATTCTTCACTTTCCCCCGCCGTCTCCTCAGACTGCTGTCCCGTTATTCCGCCGTTTCAGTCCGCTCCGCCAGATATTTTTTCAGATCCGCATCCCCGTTTTTCCTGTAACAGTCCTCCGCCATCCGCTGTACCATGTTCACGGCTTCCTCATAGCCCGCCGCGATCCCTATGATGAATCTGGGATTTTTCCGGTAATAGGACTGCAAAAGTATCAGGGAGTTATAGATTTCCAGCTGGTCCCTCCCCTCGCAGAGCGCCAGCACATAACAGGGCTTATCCCGCCTGGAAACTTTCAGGCGCCATTTTATCCGGTTTCTCTTCTTCTCCGGGATATTTTCGTCCCAGTAGAGATATTTATAAAACTTGTGCACTTCGACCTCTATTCCGGTTTCGCCTGGCCACCCGCGGCACATCCCGGTGATCTGGCTGTTCCGGCCTCCCTATGGTGAAAAGGAACCCCGCTGGATCGCAGGATTCCTCATCTGTGACGGATTATTATCTTCTACTTCTTAAACCACCTGCTCGCCTTTTTCAGTTCCAGATATTCCTGATAAGCCTTTTCCAAAATCTGTTTTTCATTGGCAAATTTCAGCAGATGATAGGCTTCATGGTATTTGTAATACCCTGAATCAACAAAATACTCCTCACGCTGCGGTTTGCTGTAATAACTGTCGGCCATCATCAAATACCAATGGACATCCTTGTCCACCACATCATCGGGAATATTGAAAGTGTACTCACTCTTCCCTATATATTTCATGATCGTCGCTTTTGCACCGGATTCTTCCAGTACCTCCCGAAGAGCCGTCTCCTTGTACTCTTCTCCTTTTTCCACAGTTCCTTTCGGCAATACCCATCCTTCATATTTATTCTTGAAATTCTTGTAAAGCAGAAGTATCTTGCCCCGAAATATAACCACACCGCCACAACTGGTTGCCTCAACCATTGCAAATCCTCCTGTTTCTGGTGTGCGCCTTACTATATCTGTTTTCCAGTATAAAACAAAGTCGGGAAAGATGCAAGATATTTCGTTATGCGCTTACACACAGGACGCGGGCGGCGGCAGTTCTTTGCTGTAAACCTCCAACTCATAAGGTCTTCCGCTTTTCAGATCTGCCTTTTGTCTTGATCCCCGGTATATAAAACCGCAGGACAGCGCCAGCGCTTTAGATGCCGCATTATCTTTTCTCGTGGAATAAAGAAAGGTTTTTCCACCCTCGACCAGACATTGCGATACATGGGCTCCTAGTCATCAAATTCTGCTTTTCTTAAAATAAGGTCTTTTGTTAAGCTTGGCATTAGCCAAAGTGCCGCGCTCATCCGAACCATCCCTGCAGGATCAGCAAAATAAGCAGTACCGGCAGAATATACGTCACATAGATCCGGATCCCCTTCGGTATCTTCATCCCGTCCCCGGTATTCGCCTCCTTCAGGTAATGGTCAAATCCCCAGCCGCGCTTCGTCACGCAAAACAGCAGATAGATCAGCGAACCGATCGGCAGGATGCAGTTGCTGACGATAAAGTCCTCCAGATCCAGCACCGCGGAGCCCTCTCCCATCGGCTGGAAAGCCGACCACAGGTTATACCCGAATACACAGGGCAAAGACAGCACGATCAGCAGCACCAGATTGACCATACATGATTTTTTTCTGCTCCAGTGGAACAGATCCATCCCGCAGGAGATGATATTCTCAAAGACCGCCAATATCGTGGAGAAGGCGGCAAATGTCATAAACAGGAAAAAGAGCGCGCCCCAGATCCTTCCCGCTGCCATATGGTTAAATACATTGGGCAGGGTGATAAAAATAAGGCTGGGCCCGTTGTCCGGGCTGATGTCGAAGGCAAAGCACGTGGGGAAAATGATGAGCCCCGACACGATCGCCACAAAGGTATCCAGGATCGCAATATTTACGGACTCACCCAGCAGTGTACGCTTTTTGTCGATATAACTGCCGAAGATCGCCATGGCGCCGATCCCGAGGCTCAATGTGAAAAATGCCTGATTCATCGCCGCGACGACAGTCTCCAGAATTCCCGCCTCCTTCATCCGCTGCAGGTCAGGCACCAGATAAAATCTCAGTCCGTCCATGGCGCCATCCAATGTCAACCCGCGCACCGCCAGGATCACGATGATAAGCAGCAGAAGCACCATCATGATCTTCGTGATCTTTTCCACGCCCTTCTGCAGTCCCATGGAACAGGCCAGTATCCCCGCCGCCACGATAATGACCATCACCACCGTCAATACCAGCGGGTCTTCCAGCATACTCTGGAACATCCCCGCCACCTCCGCGGTGTCCTTGCCGTCAAACCTGCCAAGCAGCATCTGGTAAAAATAGTACAGCATCCAGCCCGCAACAGTGGTATAGAACATCATCAGGATATAGTTTCCCGCCATGCCCAGATATCCGTTCAGATGCCATTTCTGTCCCGGTTTTTCCAGTTCGGTAAAACTCCTGACAATACTCTTTCTGCTGGCGCGCCCCACCGCAAACTCCATCGTCATGACAGGCACGCCCATCGCCACCAGAAAAAACAGATACAGCAGCACGAACATACCGCCGCCGTACATCCCCGTAATATAGGGAAACCTCCACACATTGCCGATGCCGATGGCACACCCCGCCGACAACAGGATAAATCCCATCCGTGATCCTAATCTTTCTCTCTCCATCCGATCATTCTCCCTCATTTACCTTTTGTATAATATGTTGTCCTCTTTATATTCCATGCCCACATGGCATTTATCAAAGTGACTGTTCCCAGTCAGCCAGAAATCTGTTCAGGCATACTGGCGACTGCCGCAAGGTTCAGTCCTCCGTATCCGCCGCATCAAAATACGCGTCAAACACCCGCCTTGCGATCGGCACCGCATAATCGCCGCCGGAACCCGCGCCCTCGATGATGACTGTGACACAGATCTGCGGGTCTTCCGCCGGCGCAAAGCCGGTAAACCACGCATGGGAATCCCGATCCTTGTTATACTCCGCGGAACCGGTCTTTCCCGCCGCCGTATAGGGACGCCCCTGCAGCCTTGTGGCAGTGCCGCTCTCCACCACTTCCCGCATCAGCCCCTGCAGGATATAGGCTTCCTGCTGCGTCATCATCTCCGTAGTACCCGGGGAAGAAAACCGTTTGATCACGGCGCCGTTTGAGTTTTCCACATGATCCACCACATACGGCTGCTGCAGCACGCCGTCGTTGGCGATGGCGCAGGTGATCAGGTTCATATGCAGCGGCGTCACCAGTGTCTCCCCCTGCCCGATGGCGATCTGCATCTGATCGTTCGCCGACATATCCGGCTTGATCTTCACCGTGCTGACGGAAGATTCCAGATCAAAGGGAAGGTCCTTCCCGAACAGAAGTTTATCCAACGTCTTACCGAAGCTGTCCCAGTCCACCTTCGTCCCCATATTGGCAAAGGAAGAGTTGCAGGACTTCGCAAAAGATTTCTCGAAATCCACTTTCCCGTGGTTCGCCCCGTGGTAGCACTGTATCCTCGATCCGTCTATCTTGATGGAACCGTTGCAGGTAAAACTGTAATTCGTGTAAGTGGACGGATTTTCATGGATATACTCCAGCGCCGTCACGATCTTAAAGGTCGATCCCGGCGGATACAGCCCCTGTGACGCCCGGTTCAACAAAACCCCCGACTCGTCATCCTCCAGCAGATCCTCCCAGATCTCCGAGATCTCATTGGGATTGAAGTCCGGCTTCGAGACCATGGCAAGCACCTCGCCGGTCTTCGGGTCCGTGGCAATGATCGCGCCCTCATAGATGCCCAGCGCCCTGTTCGCCGCCTCCTGCATCTTCACATCCAGCGTTGTATGGACATTATCCCCGGGATTTTTCCGGTCCTTCATCCCGTTGTCCATCTTCTCATTGATCGGCGCATTGGACTGGATCAGATAATAATTCATTTTATTTTCTATGCCCGTCTTTCCCTTGGTGGAATACCCCACCACATGGGAGAACAGGCTGTCATAGGGATATCTTCTGACTTCCGAGCCGTCCGTCCGGGTGATCGTTTCCGCCAGCACCTCTCCGCCCCTCGCCATGATGCTTCCCCGCCGGTTCTGCGCCACAAGGATCTGCTGTCCGGCATTATAGCTGTTATTGATCATAACCTCCTGATTCTGATAGACATAGACGCATATATAGGTCATCATCCCGAGAAATAAAAAGACAAAAAAGTAGGATACCAGCAGTATCTCCCTGTTTTTATGTTTCTTCTTTTTCTTCCCCGGGACCTTCTTTTCCGGATATGCTTTCTCCGAGCCCGCCTTCCCTAAACCTTTCTTCGCCGAAGAAGAATTCCCCTTTTCTGTCTCTGTCAGTCTCTCCGGTTCCTTCCGTTTCTTCTTTTCCAGCTCTTTCGGGTTTCCGCCTGCCTCCGGCGGCTTTATTTTTCTTTTTAACATTGACTGCTCCTTCATCCTGTCTGATGATATATAATCCTTCTATGATCGAAAACATGATCAGCGTCGTCATGACCGAACTGCCGCCGTAGCTGACAAGGGGCAGGGTCACTCCGGTAAGCGGAATAAACTTTGTATCACCGCCAATGGTGAGAAATACCTGAAAGATATATAAGATGCCTATGCCGAATGCTGTAAGCTGATAAAACCGGTCTCTAAGCCGCATGGAAATGTTCATAAACATAATAAAACAACTCAATGATATCATGATCACACAGAGCGCCACGATCAGTCCCATCTCCTCCGACACCGCGGAAAAAATAAAATCCCTCTCTACCTTCGGAATATCCTCCGGCGCCCCCTGAAAAAGCCCCAATCCGAAAAGCCCTCCTCTTCCGAGGGAAAACAGGGACTGGGTCACCTGATACCCCTCCCCGTCTATCACACTCCAGGGGTCCCTCCACGCCTGCACACGCACCTGCACATGCCTGAAAAGCTTAAAGGCGATCACTGAAGCGCCGCAGCCGCCGGCAGCGCCGAGCAGCAGATACCAGAAATTCCTCGTGGCGAGAAAGACCATCAGCACATATGTCACAAAAAAGATCAGCGCGCTCCCCAGGTCCCTGGACGCCACAAGGATCAGCACATGGATTCCCGCCACCGCCGTCACATACGCCACCTGCAGCAGGCCGGTGCTCTGATACAGCGCACTGGCAATAAAAAACACAAACACGATCTTGACAAACTCCGACGGCTGGAAACTGATCCCGAACACGGAGTAGGACAGCTTGGAGCCATAAGTCGCATTCCCCAAAAGCAGCACCGCCCCGAGGGGCAAAATCCCGATCAGGGCATAAAGCCAGCTGTAGTTTCCCAGAACCTTTACCCGCCGCATAACATACGGCACAGCCATCGCCGCCGCCATGGAACCCAGCACGATCACAAACTGCCGGATCGCCAGGCGCATATCCAGCCTCGTCAGCACCACAAAGCCGATCACGAGCAGCATGCACATATTATGGAGCACAAGCCTGTTGACCGTGGGATAGCACAGCTCAAACAACACCAGCACCGCAAATACCGCGAGCTGCTGGAACGCATAGAAAAACAGGTACTGCAGATCCCCCGTTTTAATGCAGATGGTCAGAAAACAGGTGAAATGTACAAAAAACAGCAGGATCACCTGTCTCGTATAGATCCCTTTTCTCTGCTTTTCCTCCCGGAACCTGAATACCGAAAAACTTTCGTAGGTATAGATCGCCATACAGAGGGCTATGAAATACTTTGATAAAGCAACTACATACTGTTCCATAAATCTCTATTCTACAGGCCGGCGGAAACGTCCCTGCGTCGTCTCCATACCGGCGATTTTCCCTTTTTTTATCTCCGGCATGTCACTGCCGGTACTCTTGCTTTTACTCTTCCCATGTTTTATCCCGCCGCCCCGGGCATCGTTTCTTTTATCCTTCTCCGATCGTTTTCCCTTCCCGTTCTTCCCCTCTAATTCAGATGCCAGAATATCCTGAAAAGTTTTCAGCACTTCCCCGGCGGCATCCCCGTCCTCCGTCGTAAATTCTATCCGGAACGACCTGATCCCGTCCTGCAGCAGCATCCATAAACTTTCATGATATGATGTGGGCAGGCAGTTATAAATGATATTATAGCAGTGATCACAGTTTGTATAAACAGGAAATATATTGCCCATCCTGTCAGTCAGTTCCGTGTAACGCTTTCTGTTTTTATCACACCGGCCGGAAGACAGTTTGATGCAGTTGGCTGACACCATAAACGGAATCCTGCCGTACACAGGCGCTTCCAGTTTTCCACGGCGCAGCGGTCTCTCCGCATTATCTGCGATATCAGCACGATCTGCATTGACACCGTTACCTTCACTGTCCTCGCTGTCTTCGTTGTCCCCGGTATCTGCACTGTCTTCAGGATGCGGTATTTTTTCTTCCTCCTCCACACAGGCTTCCCCGGCTGCCGTGCACAGCTCCCGGATCTCATTGCTGTCCAGCTCCAACGGAATGCTGATGCTGTCCAGTTCCTTTTTCCAAAAAGAAACCGCCTCCCGATTCCATGCGTAAAGGGAGGCTTCCCCGGCGATCCGTCCCCGCCAGGAAATACTCTTTACCCACGCAAGTACGTCGACAGTACCGCAATACAAAACATCGGGCTTTCCTTCCTCTATCACTGCCTGCAGCCTTTTCAGAAAAGCCTCATCACCTTTCCGCAGGATCACCGGACACTTTATGCCCCAGTTTACTTTTTTGCTGCAGAGCCTTTTTCTGATCTCAGCGTCCTCCAAAAGCAGGTCGGCATCGATGACAAGCGTTTCATTTATATCCACAGCGGCTGTCGGTTTTCCCTCTGCCTTTTCCATGGCGGAAATGACGGCTTCAAACTGATCTCTGGTCTGTATCACGATCTTCAGGTCACAAGCCACTGATTTATTCTCCGGATTTTCACATTCTTCCCATCCGTCCACCTCCGGTTTCTCCTGCAGCTTTTCGCTTTTTGGCTGTCCTGCGGTATCCTGTTCGCCGTATACCGCATCCATTACTTTATCTGCAGAGACATGAAGCCTGCCATCTTCAGCATCCCGCACGCCGTATGCCGCATATATTTGCTGCAAAAGCTCCCTGCGGAGCTGCTTGATCCATTTCACCGGCACAAAAGTATTTTCGCCCAGTTCCACCTCACACTTTTCCACCGTAAAAGGTGTTCCTCCGGTCTTTACAAGCTGTCCTATGATCTCCTCCTCGCTCACCGACCGTTTTTGGGCATTCTCAGCCACAGGTCCGGACACGGAAACGCATACTTCTGCCTTTTCCCTGCTGTCCGATAAACTGTCTGATAAACTATCTGATAAACTATCCGATAAGCGTCCCTCAATATAAAGCGGCTCTCCCGCCCTGCATTTCATACGGATACCCAATGCCTTTTTCGGCAGTTCCCGGATATAGGTTTCCCGCAGATCCTTTAAGAGCGCCGGATCCGCTTCGTTATAACCCGGCTTTCGCAGCGTCAGCATCTCCTGCCCTCTGCCCCTAAAATAATAACCGCTTCCGGTCTCGCTTCTGATGTAGAGATCCGCCAGTAGCCGCTTATCTCCCGGATCGATCGCACTGCCTTTTACAGAAATATGTTCATAATATTTGTCTATATATTTTCTGTACACAGACACCACGCCAGCCACATACTCCGGTTTCTTCATCCGTCCTTCGATCTTAAACGAATCGATCCCCGCCTCTATCAGCTCCGGTATATGCTCCAGCGTATTCATATCCTTCAAACTCAGGAAATACCCGTCTTTCCCCGCCGTTTTATAGGGCAGCCTGCAGGGTCCCGCACACCGTCCTCTGTTGCCGCTCCTGCCGCCGATCATGCTGCTCATCAGGCACTGTCCGGAATAACAATAACACATGGCTCCGTGAATAAAAGCCTCTATCTCAACAGGGACTTTCTCTTTGATATATTTTATCTCCTCCAAAGACAGCTCTCTTGCAGGCACGATCCGCTCGCATCCTGCCTCTTTCAGGTAAGATGCGCCGTATATGCCTGTGATCGTCATCTGGGTGCTGGCATGAAATTTTAAATCGGAAAAATACTCTTTCAAGAAGCCAAGCACACCCATATCCTGCACGATGACGCCATCCAGCCCCGCCTCATAAAGCGGCTGTATATAGCCGTATATTCTTGAAAACTCCCGTTCTTTTACCAGCGTGTTGACCGTCAGATACACTTTGACACCGAAAAGATGAGCCTGTCTGATGGCCGACACCAGCTCTTCCTCAGAAAAATTCTCCGCATAGGCCCTTGCGCCAAATTCCCTGCCGCCCAGATAGACCGCATCCGCTCCGGCGTTCACCGCCGCAAGAAAACTTTCATAACTGCCGCAGGGGGCAAGCAGTTCCACTTTTTTTCCCATCACTTCTCCTGTACTTTCCAATATGATGAAAAAAGCTGTCGCTTTCCGACAGCCTTTTGGTACTTTCTAGTTCTTCCCTTTTAATTCCGTTTCCAGACGTACTATTTTTTTTGTATTTTCTTGCAGTTCCGTATTCATATTCCTCACATTTTTCTCGGAATTTTCAAGCTTGATCTGATAGGAGATCAACTCATGTTTCAGATCGTACAATTCCTTTTCCTTCGCTTTTACTTCTTCCTCCAGAATGCTGATCTGCTTTTTCGCCTTAAAATACTCGTCGGCAATATTGATCTGCATCAGCACGCTCTGCATATCCAACGGCAGTTTTTTAAAGCTGTCCATCTTCCCATACTCTGCCATTTTATTGTTGATATAACTGGCTACTTTCTGAAAATATTCTTCGCTTTCATATCCGCTCAGCGTATATACTTTCCCGCCGATCAAAACTTCAGCATCCACTTTGGAATCCATACCGTTTCCCTCATTTGCAAAGCACAAAATATGCCGCTTATCCTTAAAAAAATATACCATATCTATTATACATGATATTACGGTATAATTGCAAGCCCGAAATTTTGTATAGCATTGAACTATTACTTATTCCTTACCATTGAAGGGAATCAGCAGCGAATACCCCAGTTCTGTCACAACCCGTCCTCTCGGCGTGCGGTTGATCAGTCCGTTTTTGATCAGGTAAGGTTCATAAACCTCTTCGATCGTGCCCGCATCCTCCCCGATAGCGGCCGCCAGCGTATCCAGTCCCACGGGGCCGCCGCTGAATTTATCTATCATTGTCAGCAGCATGTTTCGGTCGATATGATCCAGCCCCATCTTATCCACATCCATCAGATCCAATGCCGTTTTTGCCACTTCTTCGGTGATGACGCCGTCATATTTTACCTGCGCGAAATCCCTCACCCGCTTTAACATCCGGTTGGCAAGCCTCGGCGTTCCTCTGCTTCTTTTGGCGATCTCCACCGCCCCGGCTCGCTCCGTCTCCACCTCCAGGATCTTTGCGGAGTGCAGGATCACCTTTGTCAGCTCCTCCACCGAATAAAACTCCAGCCTGTGGATCACCCCGAACCGGTCCCGCAGAGGCGCTGTCAGAAGTCCTGCCCTCGTGGTAGCACCGACCAGCGTGAATTTCGGAAGATCCAGCCGGATCGACCGAGCCGTGGGGCCTTTGCCGATCATGATGTCGATCACATAATCCTCCATGGCGGGATAGAGCACTTCCTCCACCTGCCTGTTCAGACGGTGGATCTCGTCCACAAACAACAGATCCCCCTCCGCCAGATTGTTCAGGATCGCCGCCATATCGCCGGGCTTTTCTATCGCCGGGCCGGAGGTCACTTTCATATGCACGCCCATCTCATTGGCGATCACGCCAGCCAGCGTCGTCTTGCCGAGTCCCGGAGGCCCGTACAGCAGCACATGATCCAGCGCGTCGTTTCTCAGTTTTGCCGCCTCGATATAGACTTTCAGGTTTTCCTTGATGCTCTCCTGTCCGATATAGTCCTTAAGAGACTGGGGACGCAGCGTTCCCTCTATTTTACTGTCTTCTTCTGTGAAATTTGTTTCTATCGTTCTCGCCATCTATGATCTCTCCCGGATTCGCAAATATATCTCTTTGCATATTTTGTTGTCCCTGATCCAATATCATTTGGATAACCCATTAACTGACATTGTCTCTGATCTTTGCCGTATCTTCAACCATGATCCGCTTCGTGCCTTTTTCAAAAATCCACCCCCTGCACCGCTCAGATCAGGTGTTTCAGTGACGCCTTCAAAATATCCTCCACCGTCATCTGCTCCGCATCCTTTACCGCTTTCACGGCGCGGGTCGCCTCCGTCACGCCATATCCCAGCGCCGTCAATGCCTCCACCGCCTCCCGCAGCGCGTCGGATACCGAAGGATCCACCCTGATCTCTTCTTCTCCCGTATGCAGCGTATCTTCCAGCGAAACCTTGTCCCTCATATCCAATATGATGCGCTGGGCGGTCTTTGCACCGATCCCTGGCGCCTTTGCGATCGTTTTCGCGTCCCCGGAAAGAATGGCAAAACGCAGCTCGTCAGGGCTCATCACAGACAAAATGCTCTGCCCGCCCTTCGGTCCGATGCCGTTTACGCCGATCAGCAGCTTAAAGATATCCAGATCATCCTTTGTCAGAAAACCGTATAACGCTATGGCATCTTCCCGCACTGCCGTATAGGTATAAAGCTTTGCCTCCTCTCCCACCGGCGGCAGAAGGGATGCCGTTCCTGATGATATCCTTATATTATAGCCGATGCCCGCCACCTCGATGATCACAAGATCCGGCTCCTTTACCGCTATTTTTCCCTTAAAATATGCGTACATATCCGCTCCTCATTTCTGTATTTCCATCTCACTGCTACCTGATTCCCGTCATCGGCAGAAACCACTGTCTTCTCCGACTCTGTCATACCGGACGTCAAACAGCCTGCCCTATCGCTGCCCGCCCGGCAGACGCTTCAACATCTCCTTTGCCAGCACGCCGATCAAAAATCCCGTCACCAGCCCGGCAGCCAGCAAAATAGGCGCATAATATCCGATCTCCACTGTCTGCACCAAAAAAGCCGCGATCAGAAGCTGCCCCACATTGTGGAATACGCCTCCCGCCATACTGACGCCATAGAGGGTAAGCCCCAGCTTTTTCATGAGCATCATGCAGACAAAGCTGATGCAGGCGCCTCCCAGACTGAATAAAATGGAAAACAGATTTCCGAACAACAGCCCCGAGAGCACGATCCGCAGTGCATTGACCATCAGCGCGTCTCTCCAGCCATAGTAATATAATACAATGACCACCACCAGATTCGCCAGCCCGAGCTTCATCCCCGGCACGCCGAAAAAGAACGGAAACAGAGATTCTATATAGGAAAGCATCAGCGCCGTTGTGATAAAAAGCGCCATTGTCACTAATTTTTTACTCGCCACTGTATGCAGTATTCTCCTTTACATCGAACTTTGTGCTGTCTGTAAAAATCTGCCTGCGGGAAAGCAACGCTGCCTCCTCCAGCATCCTGCACCTCTCTCTGATCGCCAGAGCAACTGTGTCACATCTTGCTGCATCTATAAAAACCGAATCTTTTACGATTTCTCTCCATTCCTCTTCAATCCCTGCAAGAGCGGAAAAATCCAGCCAGTCAAAATCCGTCACCAGTTTTATCTGCTCTTCGTGGCTGCTCTTAAACGGTTTGCAGATTGTTTTCACCCCGGCGCGGATCAGCCCCGTAGGCCTGTCGAACCAGAGGGAAGTCCCGCTGTCATAGATCGGAGCCGCCCCCTGATATTCCAGCGTATCCGCTCTGCGTACCGCACCAAAGTTATTCAAATGACGATCCTCATTTAAGATCAGATAATCCAGTACCAGCATTTGATCGACCGCCTCTTTGATACCGGGAATATCCAGCCACATACAGCAGTCCAGATAATGCCTGTACCATGACACATGGTTTGGTTTCTTTACCGTCTGCATAATATGCCATGCGGTTATCAGCTCTGTGTCCAATGTGATAAAATCTTCGCAGATGCTGCAAGGGCGGCCTGTCCCTCCCTCTGTGTCTGCCGCCACCGCGTAAGATACATGAGGTATACCCAGCCGTCTGCAGATGCGGCTCGCCAAAACCTCATTATAAGGTTCCTGACAGGTCGCGCCGCTCCCGCTCTTCACCAGACATCTCTTTCCATCTATGATCACCCATTTCTTTCTGAGCCACCCATCTGATGTATTATCGGGCGACATCAGGCTTAATTGATCCCCGTCAATGCCCCCTCCGAATAAAATATTGCCCACATCCTCTGAAAAAGAATTTTCAAAAAAGTTCACTTCGCGAAATGTAAGTCCGGAGCCGACAGGACAGATCCAATACTGGTCTGAAAGGCTAAGGCCAAGACATTTCTCCGGCAAAAGCCCGGGACCGGAAAGCTGAAGTTCCTGCATAGCTGCCTGTATTCCCATACGGCTCACCGGGATTGCCCGTCCTCTCCACCAGGCGTTCAACGCTCCCCGATCGATCACTCCCTTTTTCACGGGAACTCCCACCGGCACATGGAGCGGCTCATAGACCGTGCCGATGGAAAGTATCGTACCGGAAGAACCTTCCAGTGTGAGTTCGGCTACGGGTTTATTTTTATGCATTAAAATATATTTACCGGTGGTATCTGGCATAGCGTCCTGCTCCTTTCCGGTTGAAAAGCCCCTCGGTTCATGATCGACATTCGCCACTCGCCGAATGAGTAAACTCATTCTTCTCGCTCTAGTAGATATGGGGATTACTCCCCATACCCCTATACAAAACCGT
>ERZ808028.930-NODE-930-length-19993-cov-4.870908_pt1 | contig 19993 bp, 15 predicted proteins | sample MGYA00380184_ERZ808028 | MGnify/ENA primary metagenome ERZ808028 (study PRJEB31490, sample SAMN06133397) | mouse gut metagenome | isolation source: J8_1 | host: mice | place: China: Chengdu | collected 2015-05 ...
GAATGAATCCAAATACCTTCCCTACCAAGGGAAACCTGATTCTTGCAAAAAACTCCCTTGCCCTGGCTAAGCTTGGCTACGGCCTGATGGATAAAAAAAGAAATATCCTGATTCGGGAACTGATGGGCTTAATCGACGAAGCCAAGGATATCCAGGCAGAAATCGATACCACCTTCACCCAGGCTTACGAGGCCCTGCAGCTTGCCAATATCGAGCTGGGCATTAACTACGTACAGGAGATCGGCAGGGCGGTTCCCGTGGAAAACTCCATTGCCATCAAAGCAAGAAGTATTATGGGTACAGAAATCCCGCTGGTGCGCTACGACGCTTCTTCGCTCCGCCCCACCTACGCCTTTGGCGATACCCGCCAGTCCTTAGACGAGGCAAGGATGAAGTTTGAAAAAGTAAAGGAATTAACCATCAAACTTTCCATGGTGGAAAACTCCGCCTACCGCCTGGCTTCGAATATAAAGAAAACCCAGAAGCGGGCCAATGCGTTAAAAAACATCACCATCCCCGCCTACGAAACTCTGACCAAAGATATTTCCAACGCACTGGAAGAAAAAGAGCGCGAGGAATTTACGCGGTTAAAGGTTATCAAGCGCATGAAGGAAAATAAAGAATAACAAAAAAATAATAAACACAAAAAACAATGTTTCATAAAAAGAGGAAGCTGCTCGTAAAGCCTCCTCTTTTTTCTTCCCCCTTGCAATTCTTCTTAATCTGTTATATGATTAGCTAAATATAGTACTGCTAAAGTTAAAAGATAAAACTAAGATAAAAAAGCCCAAACAGGACAAATTTTTAATGAGGTGACTTACGTGATAAAACCAATTCTGCACCGTTTTTTGGGAATCCTTACCGCTTTTGCCCTGATGTTCACCCTTCTTATTACATCGGTCGAAGCTGTGTGCTACTGGGTTCCCGGCTATTACCAGCATGAATATACCAAGTACAGCGTCCTTGATAACCTTCCCTCGATGACGATGGACGATCTGCTTATTGTAACCGAAGAAATGATGGCCTATCTGCGCGGAAACCGTAAAGATTTGCATGTGAAAACGGTTATGGGCGGGGAATACAGAGAATTTTTTACGGAACGCGAAATTGCCCATATGGAAGATGTACAAGGACTTTTCCTTGCCGCGGTTTTCCTGCGTCGGCTCTGCCTGGTGCTCATCTTTTTCTGCATCGGAACGATTTATTTAACTAAGGGAAATCTGCGCCTCATCCTCCCGAAAATGCTGTTTTTCGGCACCCTGCTTTTCTTTGGGACTGCGGCGGTTCTGGGCCTTATTATATCCACAGACTTTTCAAAATACTTCATTGTTTTCCACCATATTTTCTTTGATAATGACCTGTGGATCTTAGATCCGTCCGTAGATATGCTGATTAATATTGTCCCGGAACCCTTCTTTATGGATACTGCTTTTTTCATCCTTATCCTCTATGGGTTTCTTACCCTTTTGGTGCTTGGCATTTCCTTTGCGCTGATGAGAAAGAACCGATTGACCATGCATAAAAAAGATTAAAAAGGAGTTTTATGGTTTACCTTATGAAGACGAACAAAAACCGTGTCCTGTCTTTTTTCCTGGTGCTGTGTCTGTGCTTATTTATCGCTGACCAGCCTGCTTTTGCAGAGGCCTCCTGGCCGCAGTGTTCAGGAATCCAGGCAGACGGCGGTATATTAATTGATGCCGATTCCAATGCCGTACTTTATGAAAAAAATGCGGATCAAGCCTACTATCCGGCCAGTATTACCAAGATATTGACGGCACTGATTATTATTGAGAACTGCGATTTGGATGAGATGGTCACATTCTCCGATAACGCAATCAATAACGTGGAATCCAACAGTTCCAATATGGGCACCATGGTCGGCGATGTTTTATCGGTCCGCGACTGCCTTTACGGTCTTATGCTGGCTTCGGCCAATGAAGCCGGCAATGCTCTGGCCGAACACTTATCCGGTTCGATTGAAGCTTTTACGGATCTCATGAACCAGAAGGCCCTGGAACTTGGCTGTACAGGCAGTCATTTTGCCAATCCCAGCGGTTTAAATAACCCTGACCACTATGTAACTGCCCGGGATATGGCAGCCATTATGCGGGCGGCGATTTCCAACCCTGTATTCGTAGAGATTGACGGTGCCCGTTACTGGAAACATGCTCCCATCAAGCGATACCCGGACCCGGACGATCCGCACAATACGGTCTATGCCCACCATGCCATGATAAAAAAGAATGATTCCCGCTACTATTCGGGAACATTTGCCGGAAAAACAGGTTATACTTCTCTGGCAGGAAATACCCTGGTTACCAGTGCAAAGAAAAACGGGATAACCCTGATAGCCGTTATCTTAAACGGACACCAGACCCACTACCAGGATACGAAAACTTTATTTGATTTTGGTTTCCGCAATTTTAAGAGTGTTAAAATTTCTGAGTTCGACCACGCTTATTCTTCCATTGAAAATGATATGACGTTTTCGGGTCTGTCCGTCAGCCCCGCGCCCTCTCTTTCCGTAGATGAAAACTGCTCGATTACTCTGCCGCAAAACGCTGATTTTAATGATGTAGAGGCGGTACTTGACTACGAGATGGGGCCTCTGGCTCCTATGGATGCCCTTGCCCGGATTTCCTATACCTATGCCGGCAAAAACGTGGGATTTGGCTATCTGAAGCTGAAAGACAGCCCGGTTTCCGGCAGGCAGCAGGAAGCCGCCGCCCGAAGTCTTCTTCCGCAGGAATCCGTAACCATACCCGAACCGACCACCAGGGCATTGGAAGATAGCCTTGCTGAAGGTGAATCCGGGACAGCCAAAGAACAGGAACTTTCCCCTATGCCTCTTTCTGCGGACGAAACCTTGGAAAAGCAAATCACCATCCCTTCCCTTCTCTGGACGGTTATCGGAATTGCGGTTGTACTGCTCACTGCGGTTACTGCCTTTTTCCTGATAAAAACCTATCGGGAAAGAAAGGAAGAACAGCAGCGCTATCTGCGCAATGAGCGCCGGAAAAAACGTCTGAGCGATATCGGTTTTTCGCAAAGCGAATTTGATCTTCTTGTCGAACATACAAAACAGCGCCACCAAAGACGGCGTTTTCATTAACGGATAAAGAAAGGGGACTGCCTTTTGTGATACTTAAATCCCGCTGTTTTTCGGATATTTTAGACAAACCTCCCAAAAGAGGACCTATGTCAAAAAAAACCCTTTGCCTGAATATTTTATTTACCGTCCTTATTCTGGCAGCAGCAACCGTTCTTGCCTACCTTTTCTTTTACCTGGGAAAAAATACAACCAGCGTGGCCATTATCTATATTCTCGCTGTTGTTTTTATTTCCCGCTATACCGATGGCTATGTTCCGGGAATTATTTCCTCTTTTGTGGGAGTGATTTGTGTAAACTATATTTTTACCTACCCTTTTATGAAATTTAATTTTACTATTGACGGTTATCCGGTTACGTTTGTCGGCATGATTATTATTGCCAGCTTAATCAGCACCATGACCTCCCATCTTAAACTGCAGAGCAGGATTATTAACGAGAGGGAAAAACTTCTGATGGAAGCAGAAAAAGAAACGATGCGGGCAAATCTTCTGCGGGCGATTTCCCACGATTTGCGGACGCCCTTAACCGGCATTATCGGAGCAAGCTCCGCCTACCTGGAAAATCAGGAAAATCTTTCCGAAAAAGCAAAAACCGCATGTGTAAAAAACATTTATGAGGATTCCAACTGGCTTTTAAATATGGTGGAAAACCTGCTCACCATCACCAGGATACAGACAAGCAATATGGCTATCCACAAAACCTCTGAACTTTTAGAGGAAGTGGTCGCCGAAGCCGTACAGCGCCTTAGAAAGCGGCTGCCCGACGCCAATATCCAAATTCATATTCCTGAAGATTTTATCTTAATTCCCATGGATGCCACGTTAATTGAACAGGTATTAATTAATTTAATGGAAAATGCCTATTACCACGGAAATCCTCATGAACCGATTATCCTTCATGTCTTCCCTGAGGACGATCAGGTGTGCTTTGAAGTTCTCGACTTTGGTAAAGGTATCCCGGAAGACAAGCTTCCTGTTATCTTTGACGGAAGCCCCTCCACCCCGAATGCCAGCGGCGATTCCCGGAAAGGCATGGGAATCGGCCTGACCATATGCCGGACAATTATCCTGGCCCACAAAGGAAAAATTTATGCCGAAAACCATGAACACGGGGCAAAGCTTTCCTTTTGCCTCCCCTTAAGAGAGGAAAAAGAACATGACGATTAAATCGACAATTATTGTTATTGAAGATGAAAAGACCATTGGTGAATTTATCGAAACCACATTAAAAGCCCACGATTACAAGGTCTTTACTGCAGCGTCCGGACAGGAAGGCTTATCGCTTATTACTTCCGGGCTGCCGGATTTAATTCTTCTGGATCTGGGACTGCCGGATATTGACGGAATAGAAATTATTAAACAGGTGCGCAGCTGGAGTATGCTTCCGATTATTGTTATCTCTGCCCGAACCCAGGAACAGGAAAAAGTTCTTGCCTTAGACAGCGGTGCCGATGATTACATCACAAAGCCCTTTGGAACGCCGGAGCTTTTAGCACGTATCCGCACGGCTCTCAGACATTTTCACCGGCTTGGACAGAGCGCTCCGGCCTCTCCCGAACCCCTATATTTTTCTGATGGCTTAAAGATTGACTTTACCCGTAGGCTGGTTACTTTAAATGACTCCGAAATTCATCTGACACAGATTGAGTACAAGCTGGTTTCCCTTCTGGCACAGAACTCCGGGCGGGTTTTAACCTACGATTATATTATCCATCACATCTGGGGTCCTTACGCAGATAATAACAATAACCAAATCCTCCGTGTCAATATGGCGCATATCCGGCGGAAACTGGAAGCCAATCCAGGAGAACCCCATTATATTTTTACGGAAATCGGGGTAGGCTATCGGATGAAGGAAAACCAGCAGCAGGAAGCATTAAACTGATATTTTTTTAACAAAGAAAAAATTTTAATCTGCCAAAGAAAAAAAAAATTTTTACAATTTATAAAATAGTTCACAAAAACAAGGTGTTAATTTACCTTGTTTTTATTTATTTCATGAAAAAAAACAATTTTTGCCATATATGTCACAACTCTAACACTGTTAAAAAAAGCAGATTTTTGCCATACTTATAACATCAATAAAAAGTACTCCATCTATGAAACACGGAAGTATTTTTAAGAAAAGGAGGAATGTTTCTTATGAAGCAACTGAAAAAATTTGGGCTTCTCCTCTGTGCATTCAGTTTATCCTGCGCCATGTTAAGCGGCTGCAGCGGCACAGACGGGAAACGAATCGTCCGAATTGGGCACAACCAGTCAACGAATCATCCGACACACATTGCACTGACCGCCTTTAAAGACTACATTAATGAACAGTTGGGGGATCATTATGTGGTTGAGGTCTATCCCAGTGAACTTTTAGGTTCGCAGACGGACATGGTGCAGCTTACCCAGACCGGCGCTATCGACTACTGCATCGCAAGCAACGCCATCCTGGAAACCTTCAGCAAAAACTATGAGATTTTTAACCTTCCCTACCTCTTTGCCAGCGCTGATGCCTACCACCACTCCATGGACGATCCGTCCATCACCGATCCCATCTTCGGTTCGACGAAAAAGGCCGGATTTACCGCAGTGACCTGGCTGGATGCAGGCACGCGAAACTTTTACACCGTAAACCGTCCGATTGAAAGTCCGGCCGATTTAAAGGGCTTAAAAATCCGCGTACAGCAGTCGCCCACCAATATCGAGATGATGCGCCTTCTTGGCGGCTCGGCCACACCGATGGGCTTTGGCGATGTGTACACGGCCTTACAGTCGAATATTATCGACGGTGCCGAAAATAATGAGATGGCATTAACCGATAACGGGCACGGCGACGTCTGCAAATACTATTCCTACGATATGCACCAGATGGTGCCGGATATCCTGATTGGCAACAATGCTTTTATCGAAGGTCTTTCCCCGGAAGAACGTGCCATTTTTGAAGAAGGCTATCAGTTAGTCAATCGTGTACAGCGGGAAGAATGGGTAAAAGCCGTTGAAGCTGCTAAGGATCGCGCACAGAACGAACAGAAGGTAGAGTTTTTATATCCGGACCAGGCACCCTTTGTTGAAGCCTGTACGCCTCTTCACCAGTCCGTCCTGTCCGGCAATCCGACCTTACAGCCCATCTACGACGGAATCCAGTCCTATAACCAGCAATATCCCACAGAAACACAATAGGAGGTATGTATGAAGCAGCTTAGAAGCATTTTAAACCAAATTTTAAACGTGCTTGCAGGTGTCAGCTTCCTGGCCATGGTTGCCTTAACCTGCTGGCAGGTATTTACCCGCTATATTTTACAGCATCCCTCTTCCTGGTCGGAAGAACTGGTTTCCTACCTTTTTGCCTGGATGGCCCTGTTAGGCTCTTCCATCGTTGTCGGCGAGCGCGGACATATGAATATCCCCATCCTGGTGGATAAGATGGGCCCGACAGCAAAAAAAGCACTCTCCATCATTGCTGAAATTATCGCCTGCCTTTTTGCGGGAGTTATCCTGGTATTCGGCGGCATACAGATTACCAACCTTGCTATGGGACAGATGACCTCCTCCCTGGGCGTCGCTATCGGTATTTTTTATATCGTTCTTCCCTTAAGCGGGGTACTCAACATCATTTACACGATCATCAACATCGTTGAAATCGCCAATGGCAGCATTAACCTGGAACCGGTAAACGAAACCGAAAAAGTTCTGGAAGAAGCCAATGCCAGAAAGGAGGCGTAAGTTATGGCAATTCAATCTCTGCTTATTATTTTAGTCGTACTGGCGGTTCTTTTGGTTATCGGCGTGCCGATTTCCTACGCCATCGGAATTTCTTCCCTGGCCGCCATCCTTCAGGTTGTACCGCTGGATGTATCTGTATTAACCGCCGCCCAGAGAACCTTTGTGGGCATGAGTAAGTTCAGCTTAACGGCAATTCCCTTCTTCGTCCTGGCCGGAAACCTGATGAACCAGGGCGGTATTGCCAAAAGGCTGGTAGACTTTGTTCTGGCCATCCTCGGCAAGCTTCCCGGCTCCCTTTTAGTGACCAACGCCGGGGCAAATGCTCTTTTCGGCGCAATCTCCGGTTCAGCTTCCGCAGCTGCTGCAGCCGTAGGAAGCATGGTTAAGGAAGGTGAGGAAGAACAGGGCTACGATAAGGCCCTCTGTGCAGCTACAAACGCCGCATCTGCCCCCTCCGGACTCTTAATCCCGCCTTCTAATGCCCTGATTACTTATTCACTGGTATCTGGTGGAACCTCCGTCGCTGCCCTCTTTCTGGCCGGTTATATCCCGGGTGTTATCTGGGCGGTGTGCTGTATCATTGTTGCCATTATCATTGCCAAAAAGAACGGCTACAAGGGCACGCCGGGGAAATTTGACTGGAAAAATCTGGGCATTGCCACCCTCCGCGCCATCCCGGCCTTATCTTTAATCATTGTGGTTATCGGCGGAATCGTTGCCGGTGTGTTCACCGCTACGGAAGGCTCGGCTATCGCGGTTGTCTATGCGCTGATTTTAGGTATCTGCTACCGGAACATTACCTTAAAATCCTTCTGGAAAATTGTCGTGGACAGTGCAAAAATGAGCGGTATGATTGTATTCTTAATCGGTGTTTCCAATATCATGGGCTGGGTTATGGCCTTTACCCAGATTCCGCAGGCAATCTCTGCCGCACTTTTAGGGCTGACCAATAATTATGTGATCATCCTCTTAATTATGAACGTCATCCTTTTAATCGCAGGAACCTTTATGGATGTAACACCGGCAATCTTAATCTTTACGCCGTTATTCCTGCCCATCGTCAAAACCTTTGGCATGAACCCGATTCAGTTCGGACTGATTCTGGTTTATAATCTCTGCATCGGCAATATCACACCGCCGGTAGGAAACACACTGTTCGTTGCCATCAAGGTGGGCGATACAACCCTGGCAAAAGTTATTCCTTATATGCTGATGTACTATGTGGCGATTTTAGTCGGCCTTTTGCTTGTCACCTATATTCCTGCTGTCAGCCTGGGACTTCCCATGGCCGCAGGAATGCTTTAACCAAAAGAATCCTGTAGGAAGCAGTTGAGATTCTCGCTCTTCTATGATAGAATAATTACGGTTCATGCAAATGAACCGTAGTTTTATTTTTCCCCGTAAAAAGCAAGGCATAACCTTACTGACAAATTGGAATGAAAGTGATTTTATGAATTATATTGTATTGGATTTAGAGTGGAACCAAAGTCCGCACGGAAAAGAAGGAACCATCGAACATTTTCCTTTTGAAATAATTGAAATCGGAGCCGTTAAGCTGGATGAAACCTTTTGCGAAATTGGGGAATTTCACCGCCTTATCTCACCGGTCGCCTATCCGCAGCTTCATTTTAAGATTTCTGAAGTTACCCAGTTGGATATGCGCCTGCTCAGGCAGAATGGAATTCCTTTTAAAGAAGCCGCATATCAGTTCCTTGAATGGTGCGGAAATGACTTTATCTTCGTCACCTGGGGTTCTATGGATCTTACCGAACTCCAGAGAAACATGGTGTACAGCCACATGCCGATCCCCTTTAAAAAACCTCTTTTATACTATGATCTGCAAAAACTCTACAGCCTTCTCTACGATGACGGGAACGATAAACTTTCTCTGGATCAGGCCGTTGAAGCCCTTGCTATTACATTTGACGAGGATCGTCCCTTCCACCATGCCTTAGACGATGCGTTTTATACGGGACAGGTTATGGCAAAGATGGATTTTAAGAAGGTGAGTGAATACGTTTCCACCGATTACTACCGGCTTCCCCAGACAGAACAGGAACAAATCTACCTTACGTTCCCTGCCTATACAAAATTTGTTTCCCGTGAATTTCCCACAAAGGAAGAGGCTATGGCCGATAAACGGGTCAATGAAGTCATCTGCTGCCTCTGCCGAAGAACCCTGCGCAAAAAAATCCGCTGGTTTTCGGCAAATTCCAAGCTTTACCTCTGCCTGGCCCTGTGCCCGGAGCACGGCTTTGTCCGGGGAAAAATCCGCATTAAAAAAGCAGAATCCGGCAATATCTTTGCTATCCGCACCACCAAAATCGTCGATGCATCCGCAGCAAATCTTATCGCAGAAAAACGAGAAGAATACCGAAAACGCCGGACAGAAAAAAATAAACATAAACGACAGTCAAAAAAATCCAGAACCGAGGAGTAAGTTCTGGATTTTTTATACTTGATTTTCCAGGTTCAATATCTGATTTTTCTTCTTTCAATTTCCAAATTCAGGAAAAACACCCATCCTTTCCCGATAGCCTTTCCAGTGTTTATATGTTAATATCATTTTGTAACACAAATGTAAAAATTATGTAACATATCCAAAAACGCATTAACCCGATCATGAAAGGAGCATTACAAATGAAACGATTTGGACTTTATATGGCAGCAGCAACGATAATCTCTATGGGAATCTCCACAGCAGCCGCCCTTCCTGCCCAGGCTGCCTGCCCAACAGTAATTACAGGAAGAAATTTCCAGACAGGATACAACAGCTTTTCCGAAAACGGCTTTTCCGGCAGTAATGTTTACAGCAACCTGAGCAGCCTGTTCGGCAATTCCTGTACAAATAATAACAACAATACAAATAATAACAACAATACATACAATAACCTCTGCAACAGCCTTTACAGCAGCATCTGCAATAACCTTTACAGCAATTCCGCCAATAACTGCTTTAACGAAGAAGACTATTTCCCAGGACAATGCCCCGGATCGAACCATTTCCTGCAGAACCGCCCGGGACAGACCACACCAGATAACAATAAACCCGGTCAAACCACACCGGATACCAATAAACCCGGACAGACCACACCGGATAACAATAAACCCGGCCAAACCACACCGGATAACAATAAACCCGGCCAAACCACACCGGATACCGGCACCGGCAACCAGGCTTACGTCCAGCAGGTTATTAACTTAGTCAATGAAGAACGAGCCAAAGCCGGATTGTCCCCGCTCAGTGCATCTTCGGCAGTTTCTGATGCCGCCTACATACGTTCAAAAGAAATCACGCAGAACTTCTCCCACACAAGACCGAACGGAAGTTCTTTCAGCACCGTACTGCAGCAAAACAACATTTCTTTCAGCAGTTCCGGAGAAAACATTGCTTATGGGCAGAGGACACCGCAGGAAGTTATGAATACCTGGATGAACAGTTCCGGCCACCGTGCAAATATTTTAAACCGAAACTATACAACGATTGGCGTGGGCTGTTACCAGGCTGCAAATGGAACTCTTTACTGGACACAGTTGTTTATCCGCTAAAAAACAGTAAAGAATACTTATAAAAAACCCCACTGCCTTAACGGACAAGCACAGGGCAGGGGGGTTTTCATTACGATTCACATGGTTTGCAATAACCGCTTTTTTTCATTCTGATTTAGCTTATTGTGATCATTGATATAGAAATATTTCAGCTAATTTACCTTCAGAAGAGCGTCAATGGACTTTTTCAGTTCATCGTCCGTTGGGATATAGTCCTTCATCTCACCGTCATTAAACCGCTGGTATGCAACCATATCAAAATAGCCGGTTCCGGTCAGGCCAAAGACAATGTTCTTTTCCTCTCCGGTTTCCCTGCACTTTAAGGCTTCGTCAATAGCAACCTTAATGGCATGGCTGCTCTCCGGTGCCGGAAGTATTCCTTCTACCCGGGCAAAAGTCTGCGCTGCCTTAAATACCTCGGTCTGTTCTACACTTCTTGCGGTGATCAGGCCCTGATCGTAGAGTTCGGATACCACAGAACTCATGCCGTGATAGCGAAGACCGCCTGCATGGTTTGCTGACGGGATAAAGCCGCTGCCCAGAGTGTACATCTTCGCCAGCGGGCATACTTTTCCGGTATCGCAGAAGTCATAAGCATAAACACCGCGGGTTAAGCTTGGGCAGGAAGCCGGTTCTACGGCAATAATATCGTACTTCGCCTCACCCCGCAGAACTTCTCCCGCAAAAGGTGAAATCAATCCGCCAAGGTTGGAACCGCCGCCTGCACAGCCGATAATCATATCTGCCTTAATTTCGTATTTATCCAGAGCAGCTTTTGCCTCCAGGCCGATAATCGACTGATGCAGCAGCACCTGGGATAACACCGAACCAAGAACATAACGATAGCCTTCCTGGCTCACTGCCGCCTCAACTGCCTCGGAAATCGCACAGCCAAGACTTCCGGTCGTGCCAGGGAACTCTTCATTGATCTTTCTTCCGACTTCCGTATTCATCGAAGGGGATGGCGTTACCTTTGCGCCGTAGGTGCGCATAACTTCGCGGCGGAAAGGCTTCTGTTCGTAGGAGCATTTTACCATATAGACCTGGCAGTCCAGATCAAGGTAGGAACATGCCATGGAAAGCGCCGTTCCCCACTGCCCTGCACCGGTTTCCGTAGTAACCCCCTTTAAGCCCTGATTCTTGGCATAATAAGCCTGGGCAATCGCAGAATTAAGCTTATGGCTTCCGGAGGTATTATTTCCCTCGAATTTATAATAAATATGTGCCGGAGTACCCAGCTTTTTTTCCAGACAGTAAGCGCGTACCAGAGGCGACGGGCGGTACATCTTATAAAAGTCAAGGATTTCCTGGGGAATAGCAAAATAAGGTGTTGTATCGTCCAATTCCTGCTTTGCCAGCTCTTCACAGAAAATTTTTGATAATTCATCTGCAGTAACCGGCTGTAAAGTTCCCGGATTTAAGATGGGTGCAGGTTTCTTCTTCATATCTGCACGCACATTGTACCACTGCTTCGGCATTTCCTGTTCTTCTAAATAAATTTTGTAAGGGATTTCTTTGTTCATCATTTTTCTTCCTTTCTGCACTGGTGATTTGTGCGTTGATTATTGTTTTTATTATGGGTTATTATGTGTTTTTTTATCTTTTTTACTATTTTAGGAATAAAAAAACTCCTGTCCTGTTTTTATAAACTAGGACAAGAGTAAAAAATCTCCTGCGGTGCCACCTAAATTCATCCCTTGGGGATGCGCTTTTTCCGTGTACAAACATACACTTCCTGCTGTAACGTGCAGACACGTCTTACCTACTCCCCGGCTGCCGGATTATCTTTATCGGCAGTTTTAAAGTTTCAGTTCGCCCTCTCGGGTCCATTCCCTGCTTTTTCCATTACTGCAATTCCACCGTCTGCAGCTCTCTGTGTATGTTCCAAACAAGTACTCGTCCCGGTCAATGGTTTCAAGCGATTCAATTGACTTGTGATAAGGATATACCAGATTATTTTAATTGTCAAGAGTTTTTTTACGTTAAAGCATTAATTTTTTATTGCCCTAATGCTCTTTGCTCCTGCTCCCATAAATAATTTCACTTAATGTACGATATAATTTATCTACCTCAACAGGCTTGGACAGATGCCCGTTCATACCGCACTCGACGGATTTCTTTAAATCATCGTCAAATGCATTCGCCGACATGGCAACAATCGGTATCGTATGACAGTCTTCCCGATCCATGGCACGAATGGCACGGGTAGCCTCCAGCCCATCCATCACCGGCATCATAATATCCATTAAAATAATATCATAGGTTCCCGGTTTCGTCGTGCGGATGCGCTCTACCGCCTGTGCCCCGTCATAGACACAGTCTACATGGAAATTGCGCTCTTCTAACAGGCTCTGGGCAATTTCTGCGTTCAGTTCATTATCTTCCACAACCAGAACATGGCAGCCTTCAAAAGAAATTTCTGCCTCATCCTTAATCTCATTTTCCATGCTTTCACCGATGGGCATGGAAACGGAAAAACTAAACTGGCTTCCCCTGCCGGGTTCACTTTCCAGAAGGATATTGCTGCCCATCATCTGTACCAGACGGCTGCTGATGGACAGTCCCAGACCCGTACCCTGATGCTTTGCGGGATTTCTGGTTGAAGACTGCTCAAATGAGCGGAATACCCGTTCCTGATCTTCTTTGGCAATGCCGATTCCCGTATCGCGCACGGCAAAGTAAACCAAAGACTCCCGCTTATCTGCCTTTACCTCTTTTGCCATCAGTGTAACCCTGCCCTTTTCCGGGGTAAATTTTACGGCATTGCCCAAAAGGTTAATCAGCACCTGGCTGATCCGCATCTTATCGGCAATCACCCAGTGGTTCGGCAGCTGAATATCCTGAACAAAATCAATATGCTTTGCTGTCATCTGGGGGGCAACCAGTTCCTTAATGGTATCCAGCATTTCCTTTAAATCAAAATTAAATGGTTCAAGTTTCATCTTGCCGCTTTCAATCTTGGACATATCCAAGATATCATTAATCAGCCCCAGAAGGTAATTTGAAGAGGACTGGATTTTCTGCAGGCAGTCCATCACCCTCTCCTGCGTCTGGTTTTGCTGCAGGGCAATGGCGGTCATACCGATAATACCGTTCATCGGTGTCCGGATTTCATGGCTCATGCGGGATAAAAATTCTGACTTTGCTTTGCTGGCGATATCGTACTGCTGCTGGTTTAACTGGCTCTGTATCACCCGTCCAAGTTCAGCAATATTCTGAACCTCTTCGGGATTCTCCAAAAGCTGCGGCATAATACCAAGAATACAGATATTTCCCATATAGTTTCCGTTATCGTACATGGGCAGCACTACGCCGTATTCTCCCGGCATAACGCTTAAAAAACACTGAATCACTTTCTGCTTTGTATCCTGTGCAGAAAAACAGCGCACCTCTTCTGTCCCCAGCCAGGCATCAAAAATTTCCCGGTCTTTTTCCTTATACTTTTTCACCGTTTCAGCAATATTCTTTCCTGTCCGATGCCACTGATAATTCAGATAATTAGAATTAAAATCCGCACGCAGTATAGATATCCGCACGCCGTCTGCCTGATAAAAGCGTCCGATCTTGCGAATCATCAGCAGCATCTGTGCAGGGAAGTTCTCCCCTTTGCCAAAAAGGTTTAATGCCAGCGATATTAAATTCACATCCTCGCTGTAATCTAAGGTATTAATCTCCAGTCCCTGCAGTTCCGGAAGTCTTACATGCCTCTTTTCCGCAGGAACATCCTCATAAAAAATGCATCGTGCTACCTTTTTGGAAACCGCAAACTTTCTTGCCTGCTTTGCCATACGTATCAGCTTTTCCGTGGTCTGGTTTCTGTCCGTACAGACAAGGCCGGCAAAAACTTCAATGCCAAACATTTCCTGGCTGAAATCTTCGGTAAGCTTTTTCATCAAAGCTTCGGTAAATCCTGCCGCATATTCCCTCGACTGATTTTCCATCCATATGATAAATTCATCCCGGTTCAGGCGCATTGTTACTATGTTCCAGCCGTTTTTTTCCAAAAAACTGCGGCACCAGCTTCGGATCAGATTTCCGGATTCCTCAAGAATCATATCGCCAAAGACAATACCATTTTTTTCATTGGTTTCTTTTAAATGTTCAAAGAACAAATCAACCATTACCCCGGAGGGATAAATCCGGCGGCATTCCTGCAAATGCTCCATACCTGCGCTGAACACATAAAAACCGGTCACGCCGTCGATCGAATTCTTCCGAAGCTGCCTGGCTTCCTTTTCCTTCTGTTCCTGAATGCTGCGTATACTTCCAACCAGTTTACGCTTCTGCCCGTCCGTATCGTAGACCGCATTGCCGGAAAGCGCCACCCAGAAATAATCCGTACTATCCAGCCATTTCATGCGAAACTCAACATAAATTCTGTCTTCCCTGCTCTGCATCGCCTGAACAACCGCCTGACTGTCTTCCTCATAAATATACTTCGGATCAAGAAAGCCGCTCTCAAAATCTTCACAATACCAGCGTCCGCTCATGGTCTTATGATTGACAATATCCAGGATATGATTTTCCAAATCATAGGAGAAGAAAATATCCTTTGAGGATTCTAAGGCTATCCGGTAGCGCTCTTTTTCTTCCAGAAGTATATTTTCTGCTTCCTTTTGCTTTCCGGTCAATGTACGAACAACGTCAAACAGGGCATCTACCTCCAGGATATTGGAAGGTTTAAACTGCGAAAGACCAGCGCTTCCCTGGCTGATGCATTTCATAAGATGCTGTACAGGTCTTGTCAGATAACTGACCAGAAAATAAATTCCAAACACGCCGAAAATTAAGCCAACCAGCACAGCGACAACCATCCAAAAATAAAGCCGATGGCTCATTCCAAAAAGGTCTTCTTCTGTATTTAAGCCCAAAAGCACCCATTCCGTATCTTCATAGGGAACATTATTGCTGTAAAGCTTCAGGGGACAAACTACCGCGTAGATTCCCTGGTGATTCATAAAAATATCCTGAACCAGAGAAAGATTTTCATACCTTGTCGGTTCCAGGTTAAAAGAAGTTCCCTCAGTGGAAAGCTGATGATAAAGCACCCCTTTTCCCAGCAGTGCATCATAGCTTCCATCACCTTTTTGCACAGCCAGAAGATAACCGGACTGCTGCGAATGGTTTAACTCCTCCGCCGGAAGGTAATCATACAGCCTTCTGCTGGAAATTTCCACACCCAGCACGCCGTACACCTGCCCCTTATAGCGAAGAGGAAGGGAATAGGTAATCATCTCATAGGAGTCTGTTCCGTCTTTTTTTAAATAAAACGGCAAAGACCAGTAACCCAAATCTTCTGTGCTGGCATCCCCATAGGCTTTCCCTGCCCTCCACGGCTCATAGAAAAAGTGCTCATCCCTGCTCTTTCCCTGCCCGGACATAGAAAAATGGGTTGTCCAGCCGGTATCTAAGGGAATATTCCATTTTCTGGACAGAAGTTTGCTTCCGCGCTCTAATAAGAGATCCGAATTATTGGCAGGATTCGTGTCCGGGTCAGAATCACGGATAAAAAAACCGTCAAAATCTGCAGCTTCCTGCATCTTATCCCCGGTCAAAACAAGGAAGATACCCGTGCTGGTATTATTCTGCAAAATATCCAGGCACTCGGAAAAAAACTGCTCCAACAACTGATTTTTCATCTCATCCGACGCTAATACGTCGCTTAATTCCACGCCTTCTTTGCTTAAAAACTGCTCAAGAATTTCATCCAGAATCACTTCTCTTTCATGGATAGAAGCCCATCGCTGGTTCATATCATTCTGTAAAATAAGCTTCCTGTTTTCCACCAGCCGGCTCATCATGCCACTGGAATATTCTTCCAGCATTCCTGTCGTTTTCCTGACCACCAAAGTGCCTATGGTAATCACACTTTGTATTAACATAATAACAATCAATGGGATCAGGAACATCTTAAATATCGTTGTCTTTTTCCTTGTTCGTTGTCTGTTTTCCATCTCGCCCCTACTTGTCATTTCTGTTTATCTTCGATCACTGCTGACATGTTCTGCGGTTCACATGTTCACTTCAACAGTAACAAAATTTCTGCTCTTTATCCGGCCACGGCCTGGTTTAAGGCATCACAAAACGATTGATACCATTCTTCAAAAGCTTCCTCTGTAATATACGGGGCACTTGCTTCCTCCAGGCTTTTTCCCTGCGCTAAAGCCGCCGTTACCGCCGCCCGATCCTCGGTAATTTTATCGGCAAGATGATATTCCAGAACCTTTCTCGCCGCCGATCCGTTGGAAAAGCTTTTATTGGTATATAAGGCCATATTATCCATTTTCTCAAAAATCGTGGTAAGACAGTCATACGTTTTGGGTGCCACCTCAAGCTGATTCTTTTCAATCACCTGGTCAAGCCGCTCGACATTATTTGCCTCCTTTAACACCGGCAGATAGCCGGAAACACAGCCAAACTGCAAGTTATTATCCGCCTCGGTAAACCATTTTAAAAATTCCACGGCTGCATATTCATGCTTCTCATCCGACTTGCTGACCACCATACCTGCACCCTGCTGAACGGCATAGGATTCTCCCCCCTCCATCATCGGAGCCGCCATCACCATATATTCAATCGGATAACTGGAAGCATCCAACTCGACCTGATTAGGAAAATACATCGCTGAAGAGGTGGAACCTGTGTAGGCAAGCAAATCACCTGTTTTTACATCATCCGAGCGGAAAGAACCATAGGCTCCAAAATAACCTTTAACCATAGGTATATAATAATTTTCCCAAAGGCGGTGCAGTTTTTCCTTCGGTGTATTTAATGTTACCTGCCCGTTTTCTACCTGAAAAATCTCCACACCCATCTGCCGCATACCAATAATAAAATAATTAGCCATGGCATCTCTTCCGTAAAATGCCTTGCCATCTCCGGCAACATCCGGTGTCGCAGCATCCGTCCATTCATAATAAACCTTTGCCACATCTGCCACACCCTCTATCGTCTGCAGGTTCTCTAAGGAAACTCCCGTTTCTGCTGCAAAAGCCTCCCAGTCCGTTTTATTAATCATCATAATTTCCGTGGACTTTGCCGTAGGAAAGATCCGCAGTGTTCCGTCTGCAGCAATGCAGCCCTCTTTTATGTAAGAATCCACATATTTTTCTAATTCCTTCTCATCAAGATATTCCGATAAATTGGCCAGTGCACCTGCCTGTTCCACTTCATAGGCTGTATCTGCATAAGAAGAGAAAATATTAGGCATAGTGTCTGCCCCAACCTTTCCGCTGATTGATGCCCTTACGGCCGTTTCCAAATCAGAAACCGAACCCTGGCTGTAGCTTTCCACAAAAATGCCCTTTTCCCGCCCTACCGTGCTGTTAAATTCCTCAACCAGCGTATCAAAAGCCACCTGCTGGGAACCATTATAATAATGCCATATCGTCAGAGAAACCGGATTTTTTGCATCCAATGGATTTTTCCCTGCACAGCCCGTCAGACAGACAACAAATGCCGCAGCCATACCTGCATGAATTACCCATTTTTTTCTATTTTTCATAATGTCTTCCTTTCTTTATATTTTTTATCCTCTCTTACTGTACATTTTATCCTAAACTATGCAAATAGACAAGATGAAAAATAACAGAAAAAAGCCGGATTTTCTCCGGCTTAAAACTGTAGTGGTCAAGCAATCTGGACGTATGCTCATCTGCTATCATCTGAATTTCCTGTTGTGGCTCGAAGTTATAAACGATGGACTTATGTTTCTGTGGTGGTGCTTCATAAAGCTTTCCTTCTTTGTTGTAGGTAAGATTAAATACAAGATCGGAAAGCCATTTCTTGAATGAGGGATTATCCTGAAACTATTTGAAATAAGGCTACCGCAATCGCACTGGCTTAAGACGGTGGGTTAAGGTAGCCAAAAGTAGTGGTTTGTGCTATACTTTCGCTATGGGGACATGGGTCGGATATAAAGGAAACGTAGAAATTTTCTCGCAAGAGATTACTTCTTTAGCGGAAACTGCGCTGGAACGAATTTTAGAGTATCGGACACTTGCAGACCCAGAAACAGCTAAGACTATACCTCTTATAAGCAGTGTAATTGCGCCCTTTTGGCCTGCGTGGAATCAGTTTATGACTGCCGCACTAGCAGGGGACATTCCTTTGTGCCTTGAACTTGAGTCAAAAGTCCGTTGGGCACTGGAGCGTGTCCCAATAGATGGGGCAGAAGAAATGTTGACACAAATTTTGTCCCTTTTGGATGAGCCTCAAAAAATTCATGCATATATTGTGGACAAGATTATTGCGCAACGAGCGTATTGGCGGAGTAAGCCTGGATTGAAACGTTTATCAGTTCATCCAGAATATGGTTAATATTTCCATGATAGCTCTGTACCATAACTTCCAGCCTATCATGCAGATAAAAATCTAAGCCTGTCACGGGTTTTATTACCACAAACAGGACAATATATCCATTCTGATTTATTCAATTTATTACCGTCCTTTCTGCATTTCTGGTACCTATTTTTTCAAAAAATCCATTAATGGGATTAAATACTTTTTATCTGTCCAGTCACAATCTTGTCCTACCGCACACATAAGAGCTTTCATCCACGGTTCGTATGTATTTGGGTCTTTTTTGGCTACAGATTTTTGCAACATTTTGCATAAAGTTCTGTCCATAAATTTCATTTTACTTTCGTTCCATGCACCTCGCCCATAAAAAAGTGGAATATCTCTTAAATCACCTGTCAAATTATGCCCTTTAATTGCTGTAAATGCGCCCTCATCATAAGGAGAAGCACCCACGCATAATATAGCCATTTTTTTGTTTTTCAGCTTATCTATATTCTTTTTCAAAAACGATAATCCAGCTATTCCAGAAGCATATATGCCACCGCACAATATGATTGTTTCATACTGTGCCACTTCATTTACCGCTGCTTTTGATGTTTCTACACAATGATAATCCGTCATTGCTTGAAGCCACTCGGCATATTTTTTTGTTGCCCCATATTTTGACTGATAAATAATAATTCCTTTTTCCATAATGATTTCCTTTCAGTGTAACACTTATATTTTATTTGCTCCCACTTTGCAATGCGTTCTCGATAGCTTTTATAATACATTTACTGCTCACGGTGGCCCCAGATACCGCATCGACTTCTAATGATTGTCTGCTGATTATATTATCAACAATTTTTTCGGCTTTACCACCTAACCCGTTTTCATGTTCGATAATTTTTATATTGGTTATCTTATGCTCTGTTACCGATACTTCTACTTCGACATAAACAGGCGTAATGCTATTAACATCATTAACTAACGTCTTTAAATAAAGACTTGCACCTATCAAAACAAACAGCATGGTACATAATAGTATTATGAGTATTTTCTTCTTCATCATCACTCCTCATTTCTCAATGCCTGTTTTAAAAACGCCTCATAAGCAACTTCCTGTTGTGTATATATTTCGTCCGTTGAAATTCCCGGCGTCGTTACTGAAAAAATAGTACCAATGCCAATCGTATAAATTAGCATATTTAAATGTAACTGTTTTGCTCGCTCTACATTAATATTTAACTCCTTAGCAATGACCTCAGCAGTATGTGGATTAGCTTCTGCTTGATATAAATCATTTAGTGAAGAAATTCCCTCACGCTGATGTAAAATAAAA
>ERZ808028.934-NODE-934-length-19945-cov-3.797866_pt1 | contig 19945 bp, 20 predicted proteins | sample MGYA00380184_ERZ808028 | MGnify/ENA primary metagenome ERZ808028 (study PRJEB31490, sample SAMN06133397) | mouse gut metagenome | isolation source: J8_1 | host: mice | place: China: Chengdu | collected 2015-05 ...
GCCGCTTGGAGCTCGCGCTGGTCTTGGCACGACTCCCGCACGTGCTGATCCTGGATGAACCCACCAATCACTTGTCTATCGCATTGGTTGATGAGCTCACGCAGGGACTTGAGGCTACTGATGCTGCCGTTGTGTTGTCTTCGCATGATCGACAGTTACTTCGAGATACAAAGCAGTGGCCTCGAATCGAACTTTCCTAGGTCAGAAAATATCAAGAATCAGTAGTACTAGCGCCAATAGCATTGAAGGTGCTGCGGTTGAAGGAGGATTGCATGCTGGAGTGGAACCAGATCATTCAAGAAATCGAAAATGATCTAGAACTGGATGTGGAACAACTAGCTCGGCGTGCGCTGACTACGGAGTATCACTTGCGGAAGATGTTTAGCACGCTGGCTGGGGTTACTCTTACCACCTATATGCGCAACCGTCGCTTGACGCTTGCTGCCTTCGACCTGCGTGCGGGACATTCGGTACTCGACGTGGCGATTAAGTACGGCTATGGATCTTCCGAAGCTTTTTCTCGAAGCTTTCGCCAGTTCCATGGCGTAAATCCTTCTGCTGCGCGCACCGGTTCAGCCACGCTGAGCTCACAACCGCAGCTGAGATTCAATATTTCTGTGAAAGGAGTAAAGAAATTGCGTTTTCGCGTCGTAGAAAAAGATTCTTTCTACCTCAGTGGGTTCAGAACTCACGTCAACCTTATATTTGAAGGAGATAATCAACAGATCATCGACTTTGAGCAATCCCTAGATCCTCAGAGAAAAGCTGCGCTATTAGATCACAATGATGTGGAGCCTCAGGGTGCACTTTCCATCAGCACTGAGATAGAAAACCAGCACGAAGAGGGCTCGACACTGGAGTACTGGCACGCAGTAGCCACTAGTGAACCTGTGGCGGGCTATGACGTTACCGAAGTGGCTTCCGGCATGTGGGTAGTTTTTGAAACTGAGGGGAAATTTCCCGAAGACATTCAACAAATGTGGGCAGATGCAGCAACCGAATGGTTTCCCGCTAACCCATACCTGTGGGCACCAGGTCCACAGCTGCTGCAAACCGCTATTGCCCCGGATGGCTCAAATGCCCAGGCTCAGCTGTGGATTCCGGTGACGCCAATTTAGTCCACGTAGTCTTGGCTGCTTGCGTCTTTATATATCCATGTTGTCGATCAGACGGGTATTGCCGACGATGATTGCACCGAGCGCCAGTGCGGGACCACTCGGTGGCCAGGTGACCGGCTGGAGGGTCTCGGGGCTAACCACTTCCAAGTAGTCCAACTCCACGCCGGGGGAGTTGGACAGCTCGGCGCGGGCTTGGTCCAGATCGATGCGGCGCTCGCGCAACGCCGTGAGCGTTGCCGATAGTGCGAGGGCGTTATTGCTATCAGTGGCGCTGAGGTGCTGGTTGCGGCTGGATTCGGCAAGCCCATCCGCGCCACGAATAATGGGCACCGCGCGGATATCAACGCGCAGGTCCAGATCATGAACCATGCGCTTAATGACTGCCAGTTGCTGGGCGTCCTTTTGCCCGAAGTAGGCGCGGTGCGGCCGGACGAGGCTAAACAGCTTTGCCACCACGGTGGCGACCCCATCAAAGTGCCCGGGGCGGCTGGCGCCTTCCAGCTGTGCGCCCATCTCGCCCGTGCGTACCCATATTTCCGGTGTGCCCTGTGGATACATCTCCTCTATATCGGGTGCGAAGATGATATCCACCCCAGCAGATTCTAAAAGCTGCGCATCGGCCTCGAGTGTCCGAGGGTAGTTGCGGTAATCATCGCAGTCTCCAAGGTCGGCAAATTGCAGTGGGTTTACAAAAATACTCGCCACAACCAAGTCGTTCTCGGCTCGTGCAGCATTGACCAGGCTTAGGTGGCCTTCGTGCAGTGCGCCCATCGTGGGCACCAAAGCGATGTTTTCGTGGACTGAAGAGAGGGCATCGATAAGCTCTGCTTTGGTCTTAATCAGTCTCATTCGTAGGATTCCTCGGCGGCGGGGAAGGCGCGGGTGGAAACGTCGTCGGCGTAGGTGCGGGCGGCATCGAGAAGCGATGTGCCTAAATCGGCATACTTGCGTACGAAACGGGCCGTCTTGCCGCGGTTAAGGCCGAAAGCATCCTGCCAGACCAGAATCTGGCCATCGGTGTCGGGACCTGCACCAATGCCGATCGTGGCGATGGAAATTTCGCGGGTAACCTCCGCTGCGATCTGGGCTGGCACCATCTCCAGTACAACGGCGAAAGCACCAGCGGCCTCCACGGCGCGGGCATCGCGGGTGAGCTTATCCGCACCCGAACCGCGGCCTTGAATAACCGGGCCGCCCAGAGCGTGCTCGGATTGCGGGGTGAACCCGATGTGGCCGCAGACGGGAATGCCGGCATCGACAATCGCGCGAATGGTGTCCGCGCGCTCCACGCCTCCTTCGATCTTGACCGCGTGCGCACCGGTTTCTTTCATGATCTGCACCGACGTTGCCACAGCCTGCTGCGGGGAAGCCTCGTAGCTGCCAAAGGGCAGGTCAACGACCACTAGAGCGCGCCGGGCTGCAAGGGTAACCGCCTTGGCCAGGACAATCATTTCATCCACGGTGATGGACAAAGTGGTGTCACGACCTAAGACCACGTTGGCGGCGGAGTCGCCGACGAGCAGCATATCGATGCCTGCCTCATCAAAAATGCTTGCTGACAAAGCATCGTAGCTGGTCAGCGCAGAGATCGGGGTGCCGGCGGCTTTTGCTTCAAAAAAGTGGCGGGTGCGTACCCGCTTTGCAGAAATTCCTGACATGGCCAAAGTATAACTGCGCTAGAAGGGGTTAGTTTCCAATATAGGGGGAGGAATTTGGGGGTATATCGCGCCAAGTTGGCGAAGTAGCAGCATGGGCGATGTGTCGGCTAGCGCAACTGCACTCCCAGCAGATTTATAGGCCTAAGTCCGCGGCGTCCGATTGCTGCAAAGTGTGTGAAATGTTCTTCGCAATCCCTGCTATCTTTTTGGCCAAAGTGTAGATACTGTGACGCAATCTCTAATACACTGTGATTTTGGTTAAACCCCATGACTGACGAGAATGGAGTCTCACTGTGGACCTTTACGAGTACCAAGCTCGTGACTTGTTTGAAAAGCATGACGTACCTGTACTTCGTGGCATCACCGCTACCTCGCCTACGCAGGCAGAAGAGGCAGCACAGAAGCTGGGCGCAGGCGTCGTGGTCGTAAAAGCACAAGTGAAAGTAGGTGGACGGGGTAAGGCCGGTGGCGTGAAATTAGCCAAGAGTCCGTCCGAAGCAGCAGAAGCTGCTGATGCGATCCTAGGCTTGAAGATCAAGGGTCACACAGTTCGTCGCGTGATGGTTGCCGAGGGTGCAGACATCGCGGAAGAGTACTATTTTTCCATTCTCTTAGACCGCACCAAGCGCCGCTACCTGGTGATGTTGTCCAAGGAAGGCGGCGTAGAAATTGAAACCCTCGCCGTAGAACGCCCAGAAGCACTGGTGCGCCGCAGCTTCTCCCCGCTGGATGGCATGACCACCACCTTGGCGCGTGACATCGCGACCGAAGCAGGTTTTAGCGAAGAAGAAATTACCAAGCTGATCCCCGTCTTTAAGAAGCTTTATGAAGCTTATGTCGAAGAAGATGCCACTTTGGTGGAAGTCAACCCACTGGTCAAGACCAGTTCAGGGGACATGGTCGCGCTTGACGGCAAGGTGTCTTTGGATGAAAACGCTGCCTTCCGCCACCCAGACCATGCCGAACTGCAAGACCACAGTGCGCAGGACCCTCTAGAGCTGAAGGCTCAGAAGATGGGTCTAAACTACGTCAAGCTTGACGGCTCCGTCGGTGTTATCGGCAATGGTGCAGGTCTTGTGATGTCCACGCTGGATGTTGTTGCTTATGCCGGTGAGGGTCTTGCGAGTCAGCCCAAGCCAGCAAACTTCCTCGACATCGGGGGCGGGGCGAATGCGGAAGTCATGGCCAATGGTCTTGAGGTGATCCTGGGCGACGCGCAGGTCAAGTCCGTCTTTGTCAACGTCTTCGGCGGCATTACCGCCTGCGATGAGGTTGCTAAGGGTATTGTTCAGGCATTCCGCATCCTGGAATCTGAAGGTATTGAACCGAAGCCACTGGTTGTGCGCCTTGACGGCAACAATGCTGAACTGGGCCGTTCGATTTTGGAAGACGCTAACCTGCCGAAGCTTCAGCAGGTTGGAACTATGGATGAAGCCGCCCGAACTGCAGCTGAACTTGCTGATTCCGCCGTAACCGTCAACGCCTAAAGACCTACAAAGGACGAAATTTTCTCATGGCTATTTTTCTCGACTCTGATTCCAAGATCATCGTTCAGGGCATGACCGGTTCCGAGGGCATGAAGCACACCCAGCGCATGCTCGGTTCGGGTTCCAATATTGTTGGCGGTGTTAACCCGAAGAAGGCGGGCGAGACCGTAACTTTTGAAACCGGCGAAAGTATTCCGGTCTTCGGTACCGTACGCGAAGCAATTCAGGCCACCGGTGCGAACGTCACCGTCATCTTTGTCCCCGCGAAGTTCACCAAGTCTGCTGTGGAAGAGGCTATCTACGCCCACATTCCACTTGCTGTTGTAATTACGGAAGGTGTTCCAGTGAAGGACACCGCCGAATTCTTTGCGCTGGCTAAGGAGTCCAACACCCGCATCATTGGCCCGAACTGCCCGGGGCTTATCACTCCAGGTCAGTCTAATGCGGGAATTATCCCGGCCGAGACTGCGCCAGAGCCAGGTTCCATCGGCCTGGTATCCAAATCCGGCACGTTGACCTATCAAATGATGTACGAGCTGTCTGACATCGGATTTTCCACCTGCGTTGGTATCGGCGGTGATCCAATCATTGGTACCACTCACATTGCTGCGATTGAACAGTTCCAGCGGGATCCTGACACCAAGGCAATTATGATGATTGGCGAGATCGGCGGCGATGCTGAGGAGTACGCAGCCAACTACATCGCGGAGTATGTGACCAAGCCAGTCGTTGCGTACATCGCCGGATTTACCGCGCCGGAAGGAAAGACCATGGGCCATGCTGGCGCTATCGTCTCCGGCTCCTCCGGAACCGCGGAAGGTAAGAAGCGTGCGCTCGAGGCCGCTGGCGTGCGTGTTGGGAAAACTCCATCGCAAGCTGCAGAGCTGATGCGCGAGGCACTTGCAGCAGCAGAAGCAAAGCCGGCACGCGTGTAAGCGCACACGAATTCGCATACGCTTAACGATGCCAAAGGGTGGATACCGATCACCAAAGACCGGTACCCACCCTTTGTTCTTTTATTCTTAGTAGGCCTCGATGGAGCGAATGTGGTTGCCCAATCCCACGCGGTTAAAGACGGTGCGCGCGGTGGTGGGGTCATTAGCTGCACCCATGGTTAATAGCAGTGGTACGAAGTGGTCTGCAGTCGGGTGCGCGATACGCGCGCCCGGGCCCTTGTTAAGGTAATCGCGCAGTGAGTCGACATCGCCACGCGCGATAGTTTCACCTGCCCAGTCATCAAAGGCCTGCACGTGCGGTTGTAGCGAAGGATCGCGCATCACCGCGAAGCTGTGAGTCATATAGCCAGAGCCAATGACCAGGATGCCTTCTTCACGCAGGCTGCGCAGCTTATTGCCCAGCTCTTGTAGGTCGGATGGGTTCATTGAGGGCATGGATACCTGGATTACTGGCACGTCACCGGCAGGGTACATCGCCATCATCGGAATGAACGCACCGTGGTCTAGGCCGCGGTCGGTGAATTGGTGAACAGGGGAGTAGCCCAACAGTCCGGCTACACGCTTGGCCAACTCGGTGGCATCGGGAGTTTCATATTTCAAGGTGTAGTAGCGCGGGTGGAAGCCACCAAAGTCGTAGTACAACGGGGTGCCGGCTTCCGATGCAGAAATTGCTACCGGAGCATTTTCCCAGTGTGCTGAAATCATGACGACAGCGCGGGGCTTTGGCAAAGACTGTGACCATTTGTAGAGGTAACCCAACCATTCGGCGTCATCCAGGGTTGGAGGTGCACCGTGGCTGACAAATAGTGCGGGCAATGGTCCGTCGCTGGGTTCCCAATGGCGATGCTCATGCGCACGAGGGATGGCAAAAGCGCGCAGGTCATCCAACGCACCAGCGGGACGGACTTGAGTACGAGGATCGGGCAGGACGGACATTATCTCTCCTAGTGATTACTTAAAGGTTTAACTAAAATCTAGCATGCATCGCTTTAGATGTAAAGCGATATTTGACAACTACCTGCAAATCTGGATTGTGAAGCGGTATTTTTCTGCTAAACTCAGGGTCATGAATCGCATGGATGATCGAGCGGGGAAGGGTGCTGAACCGCAAACGCGTTGGCTAAATGATGAGCAAAAGGATGCTTTCTATACCCTAATGGCGTTGATTATTGAGGTGGATCGCTCGCTGGATCATCAACTGACTCAAAATGCTGGGCTGAGCCACTTTGGGTACACCGCGCTGGCGCGTTTATCAGAGGCGGAAAACCGCTCGCTGCGAATGAGTGATCTGGCGTCAACCGCGAATGGTTCACTTTCCCGACTTTCGCAGGTTATTGCCAAGTTGGAGAAGAAAGGTTGGGTCACCCGCAGCGCAGATCCGGATGATGGGCGCTATACAGTCGCCACGCTTACCGATGCCGGCTACGACAAGGTTGTCGCCACCGCCCCTGGCCATGTTGAGCAAGTCCAAAAAGTCCTTTTTGATCCGCTGACAAAGTCCCAGGTGCAACAAATTCATACTATTGGTCAGCGCATCTTAAAACGTATCAAGGAAGATGATTCCAAGTAACTTTTTCTGCTCTTTACCTGCTGGTAACGGGCTGTTTGCGTCACTTGCGTGCAAAGAGTAACGTATTTGTCTAGCGAAAGCTTGGGGCATTAGCTCAATTGGTAGAGCACCTGCTTTGCAAGCAGGAGGTCAGGAGTTCGATTCTCCTATGCTCCACAAGTAAAAGGCTTGGTAGAGAATATCTACCAAGCCTTTCGCATTTCCTGCTGCTACGCTCTCGAAGCCCTGTGGTCGAGCCAGCTTTGGGCAATAGCCATGAATGCAGTTGCGATAGCAACCATTCCGAAGATCCAGTTGAATACTGGGCTGCCAATGAGCACCACGGAAGCTGCGAATAGCGCTGCGAAGACCAGGGAAATTACAAGATAGGTTTTGACGCTGATATCAGGGTTGTACATAGACGAATCCTTTTTGAGATTTGAGGTACCCCGGCAGCTGCCAAGGCAGTGATTTTCCTTGGCCGCGAGCATACGGAAAAAATATCAGTCTGTTCATGATTAAATGCGCACTTCATCGAGCGATCGTAGTTTCACGTGAAACCTATAAAAGTCTTTAGGCGTAATCACCTCGGGCAAGTGTCAACCCAAAATTTCCCAAAACCCCTGTTAATCAAGGTGCTACCGGCCTAGGTTGGGAAGTGGAACATTCACTGCCGTTGCGCGACTAAGGAGCTTCTGTGAGTTATAACAATTTTGGACAAATCTTTGAAACCGGCGAAAAGCTTGAAGAACTTGCGGAGTACTTTGTCGGACAAAGCTATCGGGCGCCGCTTGTTGATGGCACCGTACCCGTCGCTAACATCACCTTCGAACCGGGCTGCCGCAATAATTGGCACATCCATCACGGTGAAAATGGCGCAGGCGATCAGGTTCTGCTATGTACCGCCGGCTCAGGATGGTACCAAGCAGAAGGGGAGGAGCCCATCAGTTTGGAGCCGGGCAGTGCCATCCGCATCCCGGCCGGCCTGAAACACTGGCATGGAGCGAAAGCAGATTCCTGGTTTAGCCACCTGGCATTCCTTACCCCAGGCGAAGGCGTGCACAATGAATGGCTAGAGCCAGTTACTGATGAAGAATATGATCAACTGCCAAACTCCTAAAATCCCGTGAGGAACACAATGTCTGAGATTCAAGGTTTGAAAGAAACCCATCGTGCGCTGGGAAATGCGCCTGTTTCCGATGGCGAGGGAAAATCGGTTGTATTGCGCAGAACCTTTGCAGCATCCGTGACCGAAGCATGGGCAGCATGTACCGATAAGGTTCAGCTCGCGAAATGGTTCAGTGAGGTTGAGGGAGACTTCGAACAAGGCGGTAGTTTTCAGGTTAAGGACAATGCCGCAGGAGAAGTACTGCAATGTGAAGCGCCAATTACGCTCAGGACGACGTGGGCATTAGGGCCAGGAATGACAACCGAACTGGAATTGCGACTTACCCCGGAGGATGAGCACACAACCATTGAATTGGAGCATTCCACTCCGGCGACGATTCTTGATGAGATGGTCGCGACATACGGTCCAGGCGGCACCATTGGTGTGGCGGTGGGATGGGATCTCACCCTCCAAATGCTGGGGAAGTACCTCTCTGGCGAGGCATTTGATCCAGTGGCTTGGGAAAGCACCGATGAAGCCAAGGAATACGCTAAGTGCGCATCCGAGGCTTGGGGTGAAGTTGTTCAGAAGGCGTGGGGTACGAGCGATGAAGACATTGCTGCCGCAGTTGCCTTCGCTAACTCACATTTCGCACCCGAGGAAGAGTAGCTTCAAATTCCTTCGCCAGCCACCCAGCGCCCTAAGACTTGGGTTTGGTGAACCTGCTTGATGTCGCTGGTGAAGATATCGCGGTCGAGAGCGATGAAGTCGGCAAACTTCCCAGGTTCGATGGTGCCTGTTTCTGCAGCGATGCCCAGAGCTTTGGCGGATTCGCGGGTAAACGCAGCCATGGCTTGGGGCAGGGTGATGGCCTGATTAATGTTGACCGTGCGATGGCCGTAGTCAGCATCGGATTGGCTGGAGTGATTGCATTTGTACGGATTTAACAGCGCGGTTGTATGCGTGGTGGGAACGCCATCTAAAACGAACGTAACCGAGGCGTCGCCGGCAGGTGGAAAGCCGCAGATTTCCAGGCGTAGTACGAGGACCGGTTGATCCTCAGGACTTGGCACAACCGCTTGACCTGATAGAGGTCTCGGTGGTCATCAACGAATCGGAAGAGGCTCTACCTGGTCGTCTCTCCCGCGAAATATTTCGCGGCCTTGGCAGCAGGATATCGCGCTCGGTTGAGAGTTTCTGCGTCTCCGAGCGCAGGTGCTGGACTTCTTTGCGCAGGCGCAACAGCTCGTCGGTGGGGTCTTCGGCGGTGCGGCTGGGCTGGACGCCGCGGGCCTTGCGGGCGGCGTAGACCCAGTTCTTCAGCGTCGCCCGGCTGCTCTCGAGTTCCACGGCGATCGAGGAGAACGAGGCGCCTGTGGTGTCCTCATAGAGTCGGACCGCGTCCGTCTTGAACTCATCGGTGTAGGTGTTCTTCGCCCATGGTGGTTTCTCGCATTCTCCGGCCCATTTTGGGCCGGGGTCAGCGTGTCCACCAAACAGGGGACGGCCCCGTAGGCTTGCTGGTGGGACTGTTTGTTTGGTCTTTCTTCACACATTAATCGAAACAGGCAGCCCCCTTTTTTTATGTCCCCGGGACACGCCTCAGAGCGGCGATCGGACTGCGAGCGCTAAACCCCTATGAATAAGCCTCAATCCCCACAGGGCGCTCATGATGTTTATCCGGTGGGCAGTCATGCCTCGTGTCTTGGCTTGGTGAGAATTAGCAGTTGTTCTCGTTGGCGTCTTGGCGTTGTTTGAATCGTTGTGCCAGGCGTTTGCCGTGGGTGAGTTCTCGAATGGTGTCTTCGCTATCGAAATTCGATCCGAGAGCACCCGCAACGGTGCCCATCGAGGCGCTGAGCCAGGCGATATCAACGTAGTTCCCGAGGGAGGCTTCCGCACCGATTTTCGATGACATGAATCCGGATTCGATGACACATATTCCCCCGATGAAGATCCCGATAAATAGTACCAGGTAGAGCAAGATGACCGACAGCAGGAGAGTGGCCACGGTGGAGGCGTTATACATGGCGGCTTCGGTCAGGTCGCCTAGTTTTCGTGAATGTTCCCACAACCTGTTGGCACCGATCAGCCAGAGCACCATGGTCACAATGACCATCGCGGTAATCAGACCCAGTCGCCAGCTGGGCAAAGCGTCCGCCATTTCCCAAATTGAGGAGTAGAAGATGCCGAACGCCCCAGTTCCCGCCGCGGCAGCGAGTACTCCCGACAACTTCGATACCGCCGACAGGGGCTCATTGGTACGTACCATGCCCAGGACCAGTCGGAGTCTGCCCGGTCGCCACCAGGGAGAGGTGATGTAGACGGACCGGCCGGAACGAGACTCCTGCTCGTAGACCACCCCGGAGTTGGATGTGTGCTGGTCGGTTCCGGGTGTCTGCTGGTCGGCGAGAGCGTCCAGGGAGTCGAACAGTACATGGCGAAGTCTCTGGGTCACGCCCTGCCATCCCAGTGCTGGTAGGGAAATGATGACCAGACCTTCCCCGTAGTGCAGCGCGGCGATCTTGGGTTTTCGCCCGGCACGGCGGGGGATTTCGGTGACGATGGCCAGTAGATCTACGTCATCGTCTCGTGCCCATCCTCGAACGGTGTCGAGATCGAGCGTGCCATCTGGGCGCGCTGGGGTTCGACTTTTGTGGTGGGAGAAAAGATATCTGCCGACAGTTTTCTCTCCGTCATTGCCATCACCGAGGACACGTGAGACGGTGCGGGACGGTAGGCCAGGGTCGGCAAAAATAGCAACGCGCAATGGTTGGTTCATGAGGGCCATTGTAGGGCCATTATTCGGAGGAACCCACTATTTCACAAGCTGCCTGGGCCGACGCTGGTGCGCACTCATGGCGGTGCCGAAATCGAAGGATTCATCAGTCTCGAGCAAATGAGCGCCGAGCGCTTTATACGGATCAAGTCATCGATTGGTCATGATGCTCCAGAAAATCTTTTACTGAAGGCCGGCCTGCAACTTCAAACTGGAATCATCGGGACGAGGGTAGCGTCGGTTCCTGGCATGGTGATGAATTCAGAGCTACTCGGCATCATTCCTAGCGCAGTGGTTGAAAGCCTTGGCTGGTCCGACCGGATACAGATTTTGCCCAATCCGACCAGTGCAGAACCTATGGAAGTGTCGTTGATGTCAAGGGTGAAGCAACGCCGAACGAGGCCACAGAGGTGCTGTTGCAAATAGGAATTCCAGATGACTAACTATTTGTTAGTGTGCAGCGCAACGCTGGTACCGGATCCGCCGTTTTCGACGAAAACGCGAGTTTGCAACAGCACCCGGGGGCATGACAAAATATTTCAAATCCTTGCGACCTCCAGTGTTGAGAGCCGGAAGCTCAGTCAGAAATATCTGAGAGGCCTTTTCGCAGCTTCTTTTCATTGAGGTTGCCCATAACCGTCATCGGCAGATGCAGTTCATTGGGCGGTTTCCAGTGGTCGTTGCAGCAGCACCCCGAAGGGTACTTTCCCTACTCAGGAAGCTCCCACCGCTGAGCAGAGGCAGCTCGCCCAGCATCGTCAAAACGAATTCCTTCGTGCTCGAGCAGCTCCCGCGGTGAACGCTTATCGTTCTCATCCAGCCAAGAGAAACCTTCACTGACTGTCCCATCTGCCCGCAGGACACGATATGCCTTTTCCACCGGGTTTGCAGCCAGGTAGCTGCCGACGGGCTGCGCCCCAGACTTGATGGCCTTGGCCAGATCTCCGTAGCTGACCCATTTGCCCCGAGGAATCGCATCAACGAGCTGATGGAGCTTTTCCCACATGGCGGCGGTATTCCGCCCACCTGCCGTCTTTTTGGGCTCGGTTAGTTCCGCGATGCGGTTTAGCCAGCGAGCCAATGCGCCTTCGGTGACCGTCCGAAGAAAGATCCCCGGGGCCATCGACTCAATGACTTTGATCATCATGATCGTGGCCAGCACTTCTTCTACAGAGAGTTCTGCCACCGCGGGGGCTTCTGCAAGTTGCACGTAGCCTCGTCCGTCAGTGACCTTCTGCCAGTCCTCGATCTCGAAGTCGTTGAATACCTTCCCAAACTCGGCCCGCAGTTCAGCGATGTCGTTTTCCGTGGCGTCGGTGTCTTCCAATGATTCAAACTGGGGAGCAAACTTGATCAACTCCGCGTAAGGGTTCTGGTCAGCGGCCTCGGGTTCCTCTCCCTGGTGGGGGCGCAACGTGAACACTAAATCGTCGGTGTCAATGTCGAGGTGGTTGAACAAGGCTCGGAGGATATTCATCTTGTCGTTGGTGGGGTTGCTGACTGTTACCCACAGCTCCGGGGCGAGTTCTTCTTGATAGCGGCTGCTGCCTGTTTTACCAACTGTGAAGCCAAGACCGTTGCCGGCGGCATACTCGTACATCATCTCGCGATGTTCGGCCAGCAGTTGCCGGATGACGAAGGTGATCATGTCTTTAAAGCTTTTGACGGTGGTGGTGGTGCCGTCAAATTCATAGGAGACGATGACGCGGTTGGTGAAGGACGTGTCATCACCCATCGGCAGGGTGGGCAATGGCTCACGGACGGGTTCAAAATCGGTGTCGATCATCGGCCAGTACCTGAGGGCGATCTGTGTCAACGTCTTATTTCGGTGACGGATGTCGTCTTCGGTCCAGGTGACTGTCTGTTTGATGTATTCGTTGAGCCGGTACGGGGAGCTGTCGAATCCGTCTTTGGTGGTTTTCTTCGTGGTAAACGAGGCATTCGAGTACTCGGAGTTGTATCCGGTGATAGTGAGATTTCCGATGCGGTGCAGCCACGTCTGGTGCACCTCTTCCGCCTGCGGCCCGAGTTCTTCGCGCCAGTCCTTGGTCAGGGTTTGCGGCATCACGTGCTCTACGCTCAGGTCCCCGCGTTCAATGGCGGTGGCGATAGCCCGGTTGTCTTTCGACCAGGTGTTTTCCAGACACTCAAAGAGGTAGCGACGGTTGGGGGTGGTGAAGTTGAAGAAGTTCCGGGTGGAAAACGCCTCCTGGAATTCTTCGTCCGTCGGGAACCGGCCCGATGTGCCGGCCCGACGGAGCAGAAGGTAGGTGATGATGTCGGTGATCTTGGTTCCCTCCGTGCGCAGACGCCGGGCGTCGCTGTAGAGGGTGGCGAAGATCTTGTTCAGCGCGTTTGAGGGGACGCCGACCACCAAGCGGCGGAAAATATAGCCGTCGACAAGTTCGATGGTGTCCGCGAAGTCATCTGCAGTGATTTCGCCCGAGCGGCAATCCCCCAGTAGCGGCATCAAAGCGGGCATGGTGACTTCGTGGCGTAAAAGATTAAATCGGCGCAACCGAGTGTCAGCGCGGGCGATGCCGGTGGAGGCGAAGTTGAGGTCCCGGAAGTATTCGGAATAGTTCCGCATCGATTCGAGCACGTCCTGGACAGGAATTCCGGAGGTCTCCAGGTACTCCCTGAATGCCTCGTAGACAGCGTCGAAACGCGGTGTCTTACGGGTGGTGGACACCAGGTACAGGCGGACAAACGCATCGGTATCGAAATGAACGTTGCGTTCGAGGCGGTTCCAGAAATACTCGTACAGGTGCTCTTGTGTCTTGGAGGGCAACCCCATGAGAACGAGGTTGCGAATCTTGTCGGACTCTTTGAGTTCCTTGCCCGTGGAGTTCAATGACTCGAAAATACGCTGGGGGTCGTCGTGTGCTTCTAAATCCAGGATCATTGCCTCCAGCCGGCAGAGCGCGTCCCAGAGTTCATCGCCGGTGAGCTCGCCCTGGGCGATGCGGTCCATGAAATAGCGGTAGTTGGCAGTCACCGTCGACTTTTCGATGGGCTCTTCGTCAGCAAGTAGCTTCCGGTAGGCCTCCAGGTCATGCTTCACCGGCTTGAGCTTGAGCTTCGTCTCTTTCGTGACGGAGGAGTCGGCTCCTTCAATGTAATTGCGGCGGATCTTGTCGGCGAGTTCTGGGTCCTTTGACGTGAGGATTCCCCGAGCGAGGGAATTCGATAGCGCCAGCATGAGCAGGCTGGTGGTGGTCAGTCGCTGCTGGCCATCGATGACTACCCAGGTGAAACCGGTTTCGGGTTTACCGACAACTGCGCCGAAAAAGTGCTTCGGTCGGTCTTTCTTGATGACGTCGACCAAGTCGTCATAAAGTCGCTCACACTGTTTTTCACCCCAGTCGTAGTTACGCTGATATACCGGGATAATCAGTTCCTTGTCGGTGCCGTCGAAAATCGTGTAAATGTCTTTGACATTGCCCTTCATGAGGGTTCCTCCGTAAAATAGAAGTCTTTATCTGGTGCTGTTGCAAAGTTGGGCGGAGAGCCGCGAAGACTCCGGCTTTCATCCTCTGATGGTCGCTGAAAGCCGACGTTCTTGGGCATTCTCGAATACACGGCTGACGATCACCGCATTCGGGTTCAGTTGTCCGTAGGTAAACATCGTGCCCTGGCCTTCCTGCAATGAGGGCACCGTCTCCAGAGTGGCCTCACGAGGGAAATGGCGTCCTGAGAAGGTGCCTATGGACCTGATTATTTCATGCTCACGGTATCAAGATCCTCAGTTTGCAATACCACCAAATAAGAAAGGGGTAAAAACTTCTTTCCGAGCAAGAAAACTCTCGGCATACTTGCAAATGTTGTTGCGGCAGTTGCGGCGATAATTAACCTCACATAGAAAGGAATCGGTCCGTGCTCAAATCATTCTTAAGGTGATATGGTTACGGCCTATTTTCCCTGAATGAGGTAATTATACAGGGTAGTTCTGCCAATGCCGAGCCTGCGAGCAACCTCAGCCTTCGGAACACCAGCGCCCACCCACTCTTGTGCCTGGGCAAGCTGCTCATCAGACAGCGCTTTCGCGCGACCTTTATAAACCCCGCGGGCTTTCGCCCGCGCAATCCCTTCTGCCTGACGCTCGCGAATAATCGCGCGTTCAAACTCCGCTACACTACCGAGCAGTCCGAGCATCAGTTTGGCAATCGGAGTGGAATTCAAGGAATACGTTTGACCCTCTTTTAAGAACTTCACGGAAATATCGCGGGCAGTGAGCTCATCGACCAGGCGGTGCAAATCAATCAACGACCGCGCCAACCGATCCATACTCGTGACCACAAGTTGGTCACCAGGACGCACATAATTCAACGCACCATCCAACCCAGGGCGATCAGTGGACGAACCACTGACGGTATCGTCGAAGATGCGAAAGCACTTCTCTTTCTTCAACGCTGCGGTTTGCCGCTCTAGATTCTGATCTTTAGAGCTAACCCGCGCGTAACCGACTTTCTGCCCGGAAATAACCTCGGAATGTTCAGGAATGTCTAAAGGTAGTGACGGTTCTGTTCCATTACCCATAGCCGCACCCTAGTGGACACGGTGTTTGTGAGCGCTTTTGTAATTCAAAACTGTTCTTTTGAGGTGTTGTCAGAGTCAAAAGTCGTTGGCACAGATTCCGAGAGTCATCCTGTCGCAATGCCCGGTTATGTGGACTTCGAGGGTTCTTCTGCCGCGTAGGTAATACCCCAGTTTCTTTGCGCAGCGCCCGGTAGACGGTGGTGCAGCTAACTCCCAGAACTTCGCCGATCTGAGCGACAGTCATGTCTTTTTGTTCGTAGAGTTTCCGTGCGGTGCGCAACTTATCCCCGGACAAGGAGGGCGGCCTGCCGCCGGTGCGGCCGCGAGCCCGGGCAGCCTCAAGCCCGGGCTTGGTCCGCTCCCGGATCAGGTCACGCTCAAACTCTGCCAGTGAGGCGAAGATGAGGAAGATAAGTCGCCCGCCGGAGGAGGAAGTGTCGATGCTTTCCTGCAGCGACCGAAACTCCACTCCCCGCTCCTAGAGGCCGGCGAGTTGATCAATCAGATGCCTAATTGACCGGCCCAATCTATCCAGGCGCCAGACCACCAACGTGTCACCGGGGCGAAGTTGATCGAGCAACTTGTCGAGTTCAGGACGCGACTCCAACGATCCGGAGGCGGTGTCGGTGAAAATACGGTAGCAACCGGTCGCAGTGAGAGCGTCGTGTTGGAGTCGGGCGCCCTGGTCGCCGGTGGAGACCCGGGCGTAGCCGAAACCATGTCCCATACTCAAAAACGTATCAGAACCCGTGCGGAGGTCAGTGAATGAGCACATAGAATACGGCACTGTGTTGTGATACAAAAACGTAACGTACCCACCTTTACGTATGGGACCATTTCGGAAACCGGGTTTCTGTGTCAAAAACGAACGATTTCGACACAGGCAGTACCGAAGGGCGCTGGTGTCCCACACATCACCGTCGGGCCGACGTTCGACCCTCGTTGCAACAGTTCAGCAGCCGCTGTATAGTTCAGCGCATGCTGACTATTGCTTCGCGCTTGGACGTGATGAACCGATTGGGTCGGGCGATGGCCGATCCCACCCGATCCCGTATTCTCCTGACCCTGCTGGGCGGCCCGGCCTACCCGGCCGCTCTCGCCCGGGAGCTGGAACTGACGCGGTCAAATGTGTCGAACCACCTCACTTGCCTACGGGACTGTGGAATTGTGGTCGCCGAACCGCAGGGGCGGAAGACCCGCTACGAGATCGTCGACGCCCATCTTGTCCAGGCGTTGAACTCACTGCTGGATACCACTCTGGCTGCCGACGAGAATGCCCCGTGTATTGACTCGGAATGTGACGTGCCCGGGTGCGCCACCGGAGAGGGGAACAGGTAAGTGGTAACTGGTCTCCTGGGGGCGGTTGGTCTGTTTATCGCCACCAATATCGACGACATCATCGTGCTCTCGCTGTTCTTCGCCCGTGGGGCCGGCCAAGCAGGGACCACACTTCGGATCCTGGCCGGGCAGTACCTTGGTTTCGCGGGCATCCTCGCAGCAACGATTCTGGTCACCCTAGGGGCGGATGCCTTCCTGCCCACCGAGGCGATCCCCTACTTCGGGCTGATCCCCCTGACCCTGGGGCTGTGGGCGGCCTGGCAAGCCTGGCAGGGAGACGATGACGACGATGACGCGAAAGTCAGCGGAAAGAACGTAAGCGTTTTGACCGTCGCCGGGGTGACCTTTGCCAACGGTGGCGACAATATCGGCGTCTATGTCCCGGTTTTTCTCAACGTGGATACCGCCACCGTTATCATTTACTGCGTTGTCTTTCTGATTCTGGTGGCGGGCCTGGTCCTGTTGGCGAAGTTCGTGGCCACCCGTCCGCCCATCGCGGAGATTCTCGAACGCTGGGAGCATGTGCTGTTCCCGATTGTTTTGATCGGCCTGGGTATCTTCATCCTCGTCAGCGGCGGCGCCTTCGGCCTTTAATAAGCTCGGCCCCCGTGCTGCTAGGGCCTCTCTAGGTTTCCTTACCGGCATCAACTGAACCGCCTATGAAGTTGTGAAAGGCCGCTGCCGCAGGGGGTCGACCACGCTAGGGCGACAGAAATTCTAAAACTGCCCTATTGGGGTGTGCTCTGGGGAACAGGTTTTGGTCAGACTCTTCGCCTGCTTTGCCGCTCTATTAGCGGTTGGGGCCGACGAAACTAACCCGTCCCTCGGCGCTGAGAAATGGTTCAGGCAATATTGGAACGGGTTTGTTGTAGATGATCGAATTATTGAGCTAGTTCGTTTTACCAGCTACCCAGCGCCCTAAGACTTGGGTTTGGTGAACCTGCTTGATGTCGCTGGTGAAGATATCGCGGTCGAGAGCGATGAAGTCGGCAAACTTCCCAGGTTCGATGGTGCCTGTTTCTGCAGCGATGCCCAGAGCTTTGGCGGATTCGCGGGTAAACGCAGCCATGGCTTGGGGCAGGGTGATGGCCTGATTAATGTTGACCGTGCGATGGCCGTAGTCAGCATCGGATTGGCTGGCAGCGGCTTGTCGGGTGACCATGCCTTCGATACCTAACCAGGGGTTTAGAACAGGCAGGCCGACAGGCCAGTCGGAACCGCCGGAAATAAGTGCACCGGTGGCGAGTAGGTCTTTGAAGGGCCAGATATTCGCCATGGTTTCGTCGGCGACGAAGTCGGAGATGCCATCGGTAAGCGGGCTGGGAAACCACATGAAGGGGCAAGCATCGGCAGCAACGTTGAGATCCGCGAAGCGCGGCAGATCCTGCTCGGAGATAAACGACATATGAGCGATCTGCATGGCAGGACCGCCGTTTGTATCTTGGCGGACGATTTCGGCGGCATCGAGAGCCTGGCGCACCGATGCATCGCCGGTGGCGTGCAGCTTGGCATCAAGACCGAGCTCAGCACAGCGGCGAAGTGCTGCCACGAGATCATCTAAAGTCCAGTAGAGCTCACCACGGAAGTTGGGGTCGTGGCTGGAATGATTACATTTATACGGATTCAACAGCGCCGTTGTGTGCGTGGTGGGAACGCCGTCTAAAACGAACTTGGCAAAGCGTGGTTTCACGTGTTCGCTTTCAAACTCCATGCCGGCGGCGAAGAGTTCTTCACCTACAGTGCCGTCTTCAATGAAGGGACGAATGGGCATCGATGCAATCACGCGCATGTCTAACTCGCCGGATTCTTCCAACGCGGCTAAGCCCTCAAAGTGCGGCAGCATGGTCGCGGCATCTTGCACAGTCGTTATCCCCAGCGCAGCCAGGCGATCTAGCGCGGCTTGTAATGCTTTAACCTGGCGCTTATGCGGATCAACGTGAGACTTAGCAGCAACACCTTCGGCTACCGCGCAGGCCAGCTCCCACAAAGCGCCCGTGAGCCGGCCTTGATCGTCACGGACATACGTGCCGCCTTCTGGGTCGGGGGAATCGGCTGTAATACCCATGGCCTCCAAAGCGGTGGTGTTGACTTGCCGGTTGTGCATGGTGTCATCGCGCAGCAGCACCGGATGGCCGTGAGAAGCTTCATCGAGCTTTTCTAAGAACTCCACGTTATTGAGCATGGGCAGCACACCGCTGCCGATGATGCCGCCGATAACCCACTCACCTGGTTTCAGGCGCGAGGTCCACTCGCGCACCTCCGCCAAGATAGTTTCAGCATCGTCGGTGGGATCCAAAGCTAACTCGTGAGCCAGCTGGGTGCCGCCGAGGCTTAGGTGCAGGTGGCCATCGATAAGCCCCGGCGTAACAATGCCTTTATCAATGATGATGGTCTCATGTGGTGTGCCAACTTGGTCCTCCACTTCGTGGAGCGCGCCCGTGGCGATGATACGGCCATCTGCAACGGCGAAGGCTTCGACCCAGTCATCATCGGCAACGCCGGTCCAAATCTTTCCGGTGTATACGGTTGTCTGCGTCATTTACTGTTCCTTTGTCTCCCGCATGCTGTTGATGACCTGGCGGGCGGTGGTCATGCCTTTTTCTAGCGCGCCGTCGACGCAGACGCCGCGCCAGCCGTAGGCATAATCGGAGCCGGCGAAGAATAACTGCGAATCGATGTCGTCGAAAAGGCTCCAACCTTGGGTGAATTGGCCCTTGCGCAGGGTTCCCCAGGCCTGGCCAGCCCACTTATCGGCAACCCAGTTGTGGCCGGTGGTATCGACAACCTCGAGGTCATCGCGCCATTGGTTGATAACAGCTTGGGCGTCTTCGATGGAGTTGAGATCAATATTGGTGTTGTCGTAGCCAAAGCCGACCAGGATGGTGGTGTCGTCATCCATGAAGTATTCGGAGCGCACCACGGACATCTTGGCTGGCTTTGGTGCATAGCCTAGGAAGCGGTGGTGACCTTTGATCTTGATCCAGATCTTCGCACCTTGGGAGTTCCACTTGTTATCGATAACGCTTTGTACAGCATCGGGCAGGGCAGGGGAGAATTCAATATTGCTCAGCGCGCCCACTGGCACGGTGCAGATTACTGCCGATGCTTCGATGACCTCACCCGATTCGGTAGTTACGGTTGCGCCATTGTCATGGTGCTCAACCTTCGCCACCGGGGTGTTCAGGCGGATATCGGTGTTGAGGTCGCCGGCGATACCATCGTAAAGCGAGCGCATGCCGTTATTCAGCTTCCACTTCAAGGTGATATGTTCCATCACGCGGTAGCGATTATCAGACAGCGCGCCCCATTGCTTCGCCATCAGCGCTGAGCCGGTGTATGGGTCGCCGATGTATCCGGCACACCAGAAGGCATCGACAAGATCGATAGTTTCTTGGTCGAATCCGGCTTCTTTC
>ERZ808028.935-NODE-935-length-19909-cov-4.912969_pt1 | contig 19909 bp, 14 predicted proteins | sample MGYA00380184_ERZ808028 | MGnify/ENA primary metagenome ERZ808028 (study PRJEB31490, sample SAMN06133397) | mouse gut metagenome | isolation source: J8_1 | host: mice | place: China: Chengdu | collected 2015-05 ...
CAAAGTAGTGGTGCGAGATAGTCGTAAACGCTTGTCACAAGAAGTGACGGCAAAGAAGATTTATAAAGTACTGCAAAACGATCAGACTTTACTCTGGTCTGATAGTGATTTAGAAGCATTGTTGAGAACGTTAGTAGTAGAGCATGACATCCATGATGTGCTTATTGAAGCAGGCTCTAGGGTGTCTGGTAGCTTTATTACAGCGGGTTTGGTAGATGAGTTAATTGTTTATCAGGCTCCTTGCGTGTTGGGGAACAGTGCCCAGCCTATGCTTAGCCTTGATATTAAGAATTTATCTTGCCAACGTCGCTTTCAATTGATGGATTGCAGTCGGGTTGGCACAGATCTTAAGTTGGTTTACAAGGCAATTTAGCCTTTATATTTAGTCAACTTTTGTTTGGTTTTAATGGATTTCAGCCTTATTTGATTGTTATTTCTTTATTTAGAAACAGGGCTGAAATTATCCATAAGCTCAAAGTGTTAGTAAAGTTGTCCACAGTATGTGAATTTTATCCCCGCTATCCACTATTCTTTGCTGATGTTTCACATGAAGCTGTGGATTAAATATGTTTCACATGGAACTTCTTTGCCGGCCTATTTTGTTAAAAGCTATATACAATAAGGGTTCCACGTGGAACTATATTGAAAATAGATAATAGGTTTTTTTTGTGTTAGGGTTGTGGATAACTATTACAGTCTATTCCTTTATCCATAGCGGTTAGAGAGTTTTTAAAAAGTTATCCACAGGCTGTTTTATTGCGATCAGTTAGGATTTAGGCTTTTTATTAGGTATTGTTTTTTTAGTTAGATGGTTTTTTCAAATTAACAAATTGGAGCAAATATGTTTACAGGTATTATCGAAAGTACAGGAACTTTGAAATCTATCACTGAAGTTGGCGGTGATGTGCGCTTGGTTATTGAGTCGGATATTCTAGATTTTAGTGATGTGAAACTAGGCGACTCTATTGCCAGTAACGGTATTTGCCTAACTGTGGTCGATATGGACAGTAATAGTTATTCAGTAGATGTTTCACGTGAAACTCTAAATAAGACAGCTATGAACAATTGGCAACAAGGTGACACCTTAAACCTAGAAAAAGCTATGTTGCCGACCACTCGTTTTGGTGGTCATATGGTATCCGGTCATGTGGATGGGGTAGGGACTATTGAAGTGATGACTGAGGACGCGCGTTCTATTTATATTGAAATTGCTATTCCTGAAGCATTGAAAAAGTATGCAGCGACAAAAGGATCAATCACAGTGGATGGCATTAGTCTGACCACCAATTTAGTGAAGGACAATATTGTTTGCTTAAACATCATTCCCCACACTGCTGAAGTAACTAATATTGGCCGTCACTGGAAAGTGGGTGGTCCTGTTAATATCGAAGTAGATTTAATTGCCCGTTATCTTGAGCGTTTGACCAGTGTGGCTGCTGAATAAAGAGTTTTGCATGATAGTTGGTTAATACTCGATAGTTTGCTAATAAGCATTAAGAGAGTTGTCTCTTATTAAGCTGTTGGCTATTAATACGCTATCCACTAAATTGATGGTTTTCTAAGTAGAGCTATTACAATTAATAGATTACGCTCACCAAGCCCTTCTTGCATTAAGGAGGGCTTTTTTGTTGTCAGTTGTTAGGTTAATTGATACGCCACTCTAGGTTTCATGGCAGGGTGACCATAATTTCACTATAATGAAACAAAAGCAGGCTTAATCAAAAATTATCCGCTGACACCTTATTTCTATCATCTGTATATCGAATAAAAATTATGAGTATTGAAAATCAGTCTTCTAACAAACAACGTGTTATTTTCGCCGGTACCCCTGAATTTGCCGCCATTAGTTTACAAGCTCTGATCGAGCAGCAAGAGGCACTTAATATCGAGCTGGTCGCGGTTTACACTCAGCCCGATCGCAAGGCAGGTCGTGGTCAAAAACTTACCGCCTCCCCAGTAAAACAATTGGCGCTTGAGCACAATCTTCCGGTTGAGCAGCCGCTTACTTTTAAAAAGTCGGTAGAAGAGGGGCAGGCCGCTCGTGAAACCTTAGCTAACTATAAGCCTGATGTGATGATTGTGGCTGCCTACGGTCTTATTTTGCCGGTGGGTGTGTTAGAAGCACCGACTTATGGTTGTTTAAACATTCACGCGTCCTTGTTACCGCGTTGGCGCGGTGCAGCACCGATTCACCGTGCACTACTGGCTGGCGATGAGCAAACGGGCATTACTATCATGCAGATGGATAAGGGCTTAGATACCGGCGATATGCTATATAAGGTGGCGTATGACATCGCTGCAGATGAAACCACAGCCAGTTTGCATGACAAGATGGCAGAGCTGGGCGCTGGAGCTATTGTAACGGTATTAAAAGATTTGCCGCATTATCAAGCACAAGCTGAAAAGCAAGACGATAGCCTTGCCAACTATGCTGAAAAATTAAGCAAGTCGGAAGGTGAGATTGACTGGACTCAATCGGCAACCCATATTGAGCGTCAAATACGCGGTATGCACCCATACCCTGGTGCATACACTTTCTTGGCAGATCCAGAAGGTAAGGCTGAGCCAAAACGTGTGAAAGTATTATCGGCAATGCCGGTAAATGCGTCTCAAACGACGGTTGTAGAGCCTGGAACGGTAATCAGTGTTGGTAAAAATGCAATCTTGGTAGCTTGCGGTAAGGAAAGTGCGGATCAAGAAGCGACGACTTTACGTCTAACTAAATTACAGTTTGCCGGCAGCAAACCTGTCACTGCTGAGCAAGTTTGTCATGGCAGTCAGCTTGATGATGGGGATAAGTTCGTTGCTGCGCCAGAGTAAGACTTTTCTAAATAATGAAACCACAATCAAATCAATTATCATAATTAGGCATTAAATGAGCAGCAAACCAAATAGCAGTACTCAAAACAAAAACGTCCGTGTCGCAGTGATTAATACCCTGTTATCTATTCAACAAGGACAATCACTAAGCGGTCTGTTAGATCCCTTATTAAACAGTTTAAAGGGTGAGGATAAGGGCTTTGCGCATGCGTTATTGCTCACGACTTTGCGTCATTGGCATGCTACCGCGCGTCTTTTAGACAGCCTAGCCGACAATCCGATTGATGAGATTGAGGTGCGTACTACCATTCAATTGGGTATCACTCAGCTGTTATATCTCAATGTCGCTGATCATGCTGCTATCCACGAAACCGTAGAGGCAGTGAAACATATCGACTATGCGCGTGCGTCAGGTTTGGTTAATGCTGTGCTGCGTAAAGTGGCAAAAAATCCGAATAAGTTCCGTAAAAAAGCCAATAAAAACCACAGCTTGCCGAATTGGTTGGCGCAGCAGTTAAAAGCAGATTGGCGTGAGCAATACGATGAGTTGACCCAAAGTCTGCGCCAGTCTGCACCGATGTTTTTGCGGGTAAATAGCCTGCAAACGGACCCTCAGAGCTATATCAATCAGCTAGCAGAAGAAGAGATTGCAGCAGAATTGGTCTCTTTAAAAACGGCAATCAAGATGGGTAGTACTGACGAAACGGTTGCTATTAAACAGCAAGCGATTGAGCTCATTGATAGCGTGCCTGTTAGTCATCTTCCTGAATTTGAAGAGGGCATTGCTAGCGTACAAGATGCGCATGCACAGCTCGCTACCCCTATTATTGATGCGCTACTACAAAAAGCGATTAGTGCTAATCCCACACAGAATGTACGCTTGTTAGATGCTTGTGCTGCTCCTGGCGGTAAGTTGGCACACTGGCTTGAGCTGTTAGGCCATCAAGAACAACAAGAGACAGGCTTGTTTCACGTGAAACGAGCTGATGGACAGAGTACTCCTATTAGCAAGGTTGAGCGCCCTCGTACTGGCTAAGCAGCACTACGATGAGATGGCCAAGATGGCCAGTGCCATTGGTGTAAAATTCGCTTTGATGACTGGCGAAGTCAAGACAAAGGAGAGGAAGGAAATACTCAAGGGCCTGGAGGATGGCAGCATCGATATCCTGATTGGCACACACGCCGTCCTCTCCCCTGAGCTTTCGTTCAAGAACCTGGGTTTGACCATAGTGGATGAAGAGCATCGGTTTGGCGCTCAGCAGAAGGAACTTCTGGAGGCATTCGATAAGGCGGGCACTCATCACCTGTCCATGACTGCCACACCCATTCCCCGCAGCTATGCTTCCTCTATTTATGGAGATAGTTTAGACCTTATCACGATTGAGGAGATGCCAAAGGGCCGGAAGCCGGTTATTACAAGCGTGGAGCATAACCGGGAAGAGGTATATCGCAAGCTGCTGACCGAAATCAATGCCGGGCATCAGGCTTACGTCATCTGTCCATTTATCGAAGATTCTGAGGATGAGAAGTTCAAAGACATTCTCTCAGTTAAGGCCGTCACAAGTGAGCTGAAGAAGTTCTGCAAGGCTATTGGCACCGGAATCAGGGTGGAGTGTATCAGCGGTGATATGAAGCAGCAGGATGTTTTGGAGATTATCGACCGCTTTGCGGCCAATGAAATCCAGATCCTTGTCTCTACCACAATTGTGGAGGTAGGTGTCAACGTCCCCAACGCAACGGCTATAGTTGTGATGAATGCCGAACGTTTTGGCCTGTCGGCGATGCACCAGCTGCGGGGCCGTGTGGGCCGGAAGGGAGACCAGGGATACTGCTATCTGGTATCAGAGGTCTCCAATGAGAAGTTGGCAGCCATGACGATGTATTCCAGCGGCTTCAAAATTGCTGAGATGGATTTGAAACTGCGCGGCCCCGGCGACATTCTTGGCAGTGAGCAGACGGGTGATTCCAAGGTGATTGAAGTCATCTTGCGGTATCCAAATCTGGCCGCAAGTATTAGAAAGTATTTTCAGAATAAAAAGTGAGGAGATTGATGGGATGGAGCTCCTTAAAAACGCCTATCCTGGGTTGAAATCAACCTATGAAACACCGCATATTTGTGGTAAATGCATGGAGCATATCGGTGCCGATTGGAGTTTCTGCCCGGAGTGTGGGACGCCCACGGGTCTGACGGCGGAGGATGTACGGCAATATCAAACATCGTCTTCTGGCAAGCCTATCAACGTGGTCCCGTGCGTGCCCGGCGATACTGTTTATGACCGACGGGGTCAGGAGTGGCAGATAACAGCCTCCGAACTCCTTCTGGTAAATGGGCGGCCCAAATGGATTTTCCGGTGCGGGCATACAGGCACCGAGGATTATTGCGCCCTCTATGAGAATGAGATATTGTCTGCGGAACAGGCAAAGGCAGCCCTAGAAGCGGCGAATGTGGGGCAATAGAGGCCTTTCTTGAATGTTCGAAAACGCAGACGAGGAGCAGTAACTCGCCAAATCATTAAAACCCCAAAAGAGAGGAGGTAGAGAATCTGGCTTGGGTATTTGCCTAAGTCAAATTCGTAATTATGGATAAACAAAACCTATTTATTTTAGCGAATCCAATGCTGGAACCAAGACTCTATACTGACGATGATCGTTTTCTTGCGGATACATCAGGTATCGTGTTGGCGTATATTTTCGCAATGGTTATGGAGGAGCTGAGCCCAGTCTGGTTCAGTAACCCTAAACATAAGCAGGCGGTTATGGAGATGAAACAAGCGTTCCGAAACTACCGAAAAACCAACGACTTGGATGCGGAATTGCAAAAGGCAATCAAAAATAGCACTGTATTTGATAACCCGCATTTGTTTGAGCAGCTCAAAGACAACCCCGTAATTTGTGTAGAAGATATGGCTCTTATTACGTCACCGGATCCAAAAGATAAAAGATTTGTTCTTCGCACAATGAAAGGTTACTTTAAAAAAGCGTTTCCTGATTTTAAGCAGGTGAGAAAGGCTCGGACTGATCAAACTACAAGCAGTCGGAAGGCGTTTAACCGCCCAACAACTGTCTTGGAAAAAAGAACTTTGACCGACATAAGCTCTGTTTTCCCTACTGCTGCAGATTTATGTTTTAAACATCCTAGTTTAGGGCCCTTAGACAAAAATAAGCGGTTGGATGGCGATTCTTTAACAATGTTTCACCAAATGTGCCGCTACGCAATGATACTAATGGGTCATAATTCTGACTTTTTTGAAACAGAAGATGATGATCTTGTTGAGAAAGAATACTGGGATATTCGGAGCGATGAGAATGGAGACCTTTGCTTGAGCTTATCCCGCCGACGAGCTGCGGAACTCGCCTGTCTGAACCCGACTTTGGATGCGTGCCTAGTCAGTTCAGACCTGTTTCAACCAATTCTGACTCAGGTGTATATGCTGCGAAAGGTGGGGCTGTCTACAGATATCCTAACCAAACAGAATGACTCCCAGGTACAGATGCTGCGCAGTATTGCCGAGTCGGTGGTCCTACCTATGATGACGGAGATAAAGGGCCTAACGGCAAACACAAAGAGTATTCAGGATGGAGCTGAAAAGGCCAAAGCAGAGTTGGAACAACGGATTGAGTCTATATCCCAGGACCTTGTCAAGGCAAGCGTTCAGGCTGTTGACACCCAGGAGATATCTGCATTGAAAACAGCCATCTCCGATACTGAGCGGGAACTGCAGGCAGCCAGAGAGACGGCATCCCGTCTGGAGAAAGAGTTGGAAAAGGCTCTGATATACAATCAGAAGATTGAGGCGTGTCTGGCCGAATCCAACAGCCGCTACAATGCTCTCAATAAGCAGCTCATTGATTTCCTGGAAGAGGGCGGCATCTTCATTGAAGAAGATGAAGTATCCGAGCTGACTGACCTGAGCAAGAACCCATCTGGCATCCGGGAGCGCATTGGCGAAATCGCATATCAGAAGCTGCGCAATAAGCGGGTCATGGTTGTCGGCGGCCACGCAAACACCTATGCGGCTCTGAGCAACCTGTTCCCAAACTGGGAATATTACCCGGATGATTCCGTTTTGCGGGATACTGTATGGGCAGTTGACGCTATCGCTTGTATCACTACCTATGTGCCGCACAGGAGCTTTATCTATGCAAGGGACCGGGCCCGGTCTAAGGGTATTCAGTTTATCCCGGTGCCCCATAATGGGCCTGCCACAATCTGCAAACATCTTGCGACACATATTGTTGATGATGTGGCTGTTGCGTGAAAGGAGAAAAAGAAAAATGTTCTCATCAAACCAAATATTTGACATCAGTGGGGAATTTGAGCAACTCGCTCCGACCTTGGAGTTTGCGCTTGAAGCGGATGACAACTGGGACTGTCTTCACCGGAAAGAAGATCCAGCGCATTTCTATTACCAAATCGGGGAAGATGGAACTTTTTTCATTCATATTGGGTTCCCCAAGTACGCACACCCGGAGGATGGCTGGAAAGAATATCCTTTTCGCTTTGATCTTAAGATTATCTCGCTGATTATCCAACAACACTTGGAAAATCTGGATATCCCCAATGATTGGGCTGATGTAGATGGCTCCTACAAGAAAGGGTTTCTGCTGAAGAATGGAGCAGGCAGAGAGTCCTCGGACGATTGGGAAGAGTGGGATGAGTGGTGTGATCTCAGCATCCGTCCATTTTGGTGCTGCTACGCAAAATGACTTTTTGAAAGGAGGCTGGCTACCTGCTGGCGATCTGCAGGGAGCCGACTTTAAATTGAAACTGATTGAGAAATTGTTTGGGACATCCTCTCAGAGAGAGTTGAAGTCCATCTATCCTATTGTGGATAAAATTGATACGCTGGCTGGGGAGTATGAGGCCTTGACCGACACACAGCTCCAGGCGAAGACATTGGAGTTTAAAGGCCGCCTGGATGCAGGGGAGACCCTTGACGGAATCTTGCCTGAGGCATTTGCTGCCTGCCGGGAGGCTGCCCGGCGTGTCTTGGGTATATATCCCTATCGTGTCCAGCTGATTGGGGGTGTCATTCTCCACCAGGGACGCATCGCTGAAATGAAGACCGGGGAAGGAAAGACCCTGGTGGCAGCTCTCCCGGCCTACTTAAACGCCCTGTCTGGTAATGGTGTCCACGTAGTCACCGTCAATGATTATCTGGCCAAGCGGGACAGTGAGCAGATGGGAAAGATATACCGTTTCATGGGCCTGTCCGTTGGCCTGATTGTTCAGGGAGTGAAGGGGGCGGAAAAACACGCCGCCTATGCTGCCGACATCACTTACGGCACCAACAATGAGTTTGGGTTCGACTATCTCAGAGACAATATGGCGCTCAGTCTCGGTGAGCAGGTCCAACGGGGCCATGCGTTCGCCATCGTGGACGAGGTGGATTCAATCCTTATCGATGAGGCCAGGACCCCGCTCATTATTTCCGGGCAGGGTGAGGCCTCTGGCCAGCTCTATATGGCGGCTGACCAGTTCGTTTCCAGGCTGAAATATCAGAGGATCACAAGCGTGGACAACGAAGAAGAAGAGGCTGCTGACATTGATGCCGACTATATCGTCGATGAAAAGGCTAAGACGGCTACCCTGACTGCAAGGGGTGTTGAAAAAGCTGAGCGGGCTTTTAACGTGGTGAACCTGTCCGATATCGAGAATACCACCCTGGCCCACCATATCAACCAGGCACTTAAGGCGCGGGGCGTGATGAGACGAGATATCGACTATGTGGTCAAGGATGGTGAAGTCCTTATCGTTGATGAGTTCACTGGGCGTATCATGTATGGCCGCCGCTATAACGAGGGGCTCCATCAGGCGATTGAGGCCAAGGAGGGTGTGGAGATCGCTAATGAGTCAAAGACCTTTGCGACAATAACCTTCCAAAACTATTTCCGCCTTTACGACAAGTTATCTGGTATGACAGGCACCGCTATGACGGAGCGGGAGGAGTTTGAGTCCACCTACAAGCTGGACATCGTTGAGATTCCGACCAACAAACCAGTGATCCGAGTCGATCACCCAGATGTTGTTTATAAAAACACAGAGGGGAAGTTGCGGGCTATTGTCGCTCAGATCGAGGAGTGCCATACCAAGGGGCAGCCTGTTCTGGTTGGTACTGTTTCTGTTGAGAAATCAGAAGAACTGTCTGCACTTCTCAAACAGAAGGGGATCCCCCACAAAGTCCTCAATGCCAAGAATCATGAGCAGGAGGCTGAGATTGTGGCCCAGGCTGGCAAGTTCGGTGCTGTTACGGTTGCTACCAACATGGCAGGCCGTGGTACCGATATCATGTTAGGCGGCAATGCGGAGTTCTTGGCCAAAGCTGATCTAAGGAGGGCTGGCTTCGCAGAAGAACAAATCTGTGAGGCTACAGGGTTTGGAGATACAGAAGACGATGGTATTTTGACAGCAAGAAATATGTTTGCCTCGTTAGAAAAACACTACAAAAAAGAGATTCGAGCAGAGGCGGATAAGGTCAAGGCCGCCGGAGGCCTGTTTATCTTGGGCACTGAGCGCCATGAGTCCCGCCGCATCGATAACCAGCTCCGAGGCCGGTCTGGAAGACAAGGTGACCCGGGGGAAAGCCGGTTCTTTCTCTCTTTGGAAGATGACATTATGCGACTCTTTGGGGCACATCGCGTTGCTGGGATGATGGACAAGCTGAACATTGATGAGGATACTCCCATCGACGCTAAAATCCTGTCAGGAGCTATTGAGAGCGCCCAACGCCAGGTGGAATCTCAGAACTTCCATATCCGGAAGAGTGTCCTCCAATACGATGATGTGATGAATACCCAGCGGGAAGTCATCTATAAGCAGCGGGATGAGGTCCTTCGAGGAGCGGATGTTCAGGAGCCCATCCAGAAGATGATTCGATCGATGATTCGAAATACGCTACTGTCCAATCTGAATGAGCAGGGGCAGATGGATGAAATTTCCTTCCAGGATGCGATGACACTGTTTCGCAATCTGTTTCTGGAGCCTGCTGATCTGTGGCTTTCCAATGAAAATCTTCAGGAACTGGACATTGAGCAGCTGACCGATATGGTCTATGAGAAAGCGAAGGATGTATACGACCAGAAGGAGCAGACGTTTGGGGCTTCTGTTATGCGGGAGCTGGAGCGGGTCTTTATGCTCCGCACCGTTGATGAGTTCTGGATGGATCACATCGACGCGATGGATGATCTGCGGAAGGGGATTGGGCTGAGGGCCTATGCCCAGACGGACCCCGTTGTAGCCTACAAGGAAGAGGGTTACGAGATGTTTGAGGCGATGATTGCCGCAATCCAGCAGGAAACAGCTCGAAGACTGTTTCTGGTGCGACTCCAACAGGCACCCCCGTCAGATGGGCCTGAACCGACCGTGAGTGTGGAGTAATACAACCTATATACAATTGCCAGGACCCGTATTGGGCCCTGGCTTTTTGTTGTGTGCTGGAGTACGGTCCCAAATACCATCGATCGGTGTTGCAATTCAGAACACGTGGGCCTAGGGTCCAGGTGAAAATCTTCCCGCCGCATTTCCTCGTATCCACTCAGAAAAGGAGAATGTCTGAGTATTAGCAAAAAGATGCAGACCGGGGATAATCCCCAGTCTGCTTTGCCGTCTGTATTCGATTGGTTAGACTTTGGTGTCGGGGTGGATTTTATTCCATGTATCAGCAAACATGGCCCACGTAATGGGGTGTAGCCAGTACTTCAGAAGTCTACAGTACTTGAGGCCAAACTCCACTGCCACCTCCGGTAAATCGTTCAGAAGGGAGATTTTCCCCTTATACAGCGGGGTGAGGATGGTTTCCTCAACAGAGCTCATGTTCACCCCACGGACATTGTTCTGCCACAGCAACCGCATATCCTCCACGAAACTGGCCTGTCCTGTGTATGGCTGTGTCTGAAAGTACAGGGGTTCCTGTGATTTCTCACCCTTGGTTGCGGGGTCCTCGTCCATAGCCTTGCGGATTGCAGCTTGGACCTCTACGATGTCCTGCATAATATCAGGGGTGATGACAGAGTCCAGAATGGCCCAGTAGGCATCCTCAGCTTCTGCAATCTCCGACGGCAGATTCAGCAACACCTTGCCATTCATCAGAGGACTTGTGCATCTGAACTGAATTGTGCTGGTATCCAGGCCGGTCTTGCGAATCCACAGGTTCGTCATCGGCACAGAGCGCCCACAGGGCCATTTCTTCAATTGGTAGTATACATGGCCGTACTCGTAAGTGACATCCTTGCGGCCAAGTTTCTCGACAGCCGCTTTGAGCATAGCCTTGGGGCCGGGCTGCTTGGACTCCCAGACAGTCTCCTTTTGCCCTTCCTGGGGCGCGGAAGACTCTGTAGAAACGGGTCGCTCAGCCTTCTCCTCGGGCTCGGTGCCCTCTTCAGCCTTGCTCAGAGCTCCATAGAGTACATCCACAGCATCGGAGGCGTTTTTCACATTGTCCCAGCCAACAAGGTCAATCAAAAGGGACCAGTACTCAGCCTGAGCACCCTCCATCGCGTCGGGCAGGGTCAGCAAGAGTTTCCCGTCCATCAAAGGGTCGATGACGATGTCCACAATCGGGAAACTGTGCAGGCCGCGGTGGCTAAGCCAAAGAAACTTCATCGGGTAGGTGTCCAGAACTTGATGGCAACTCGTCTGGAAGTACACGTTACCGTTGGCCCAGATGATATCCTTGCGGCGGAGCTTTTCCACTGCCTTCTTGAGTTTTTCCGAAGAAGCGTCCAGGGCGGCCGGCTGCTCAGCTTTTTTCTTGGCTTCGGCGGCCGCAACATTCTTCGCAATCGCGTTCAGCCGATCCGTAATCTGGCTGGTCAGATCCTCACACATCCTCAAAAACTCATTCCCTACACGCCGGTTGACTTTATCAAGGATGCTGTCAATCGCCTTGATGTACTTGGGACCACAGTTGTAGGGGAGGTATGACAGATAGTTCTTGTAGGCAGGATAGCAGAGATAACCCTTGTCGAGCCAGCGGGTCAGCACATGGCACTCATTGTAGGCCTCGGGTATTTGCTCTCTGCCAACAGATGGCAGGAGAGACCTCAGAGTCTCCTGTTTGATTGCCTCCATAAGGGATTCCTTTTTGAGCTCATCGACCTTGATAAACACCATGGTGTAGCCCAGGGACTCGTCCATCTTCACATTAACGGTCTTGCTGATTTTCATTTCCATGATTTTTTCTCCTTATTTTTTTGATTTTCCTATGTATTTTGCTTTCCCAAATTGGTCACTGACTTCAATATATGCACTTTCCAAAAATCCAATTCTGAAGAAGAAGCAGGCAAGGGATTATCCCCGGCCTGCTCTTGCTATGTATTCGATTGTTCTGTCTTCAGGATGGTAGAGCTTCCACATCCGCAGGAAGTTGGGCTGATCTGAACAGTCCAAACCATCCGTTTGATACTCCCCAGAGTTAAAACTCGGGGATTCTAGCCTATCACCTTTCTCCTAAACTTGCACAAGTATCAGGGGAACGCACCCTGTGGTCTGCTTAGGCGTATAGGTATTCGAACCAGCACTCCGCGGCCCATCAGCGCAGTGCTGATGTATCCTTTGGCTCTCCATCAGGAGTCACTTTCATCGGGGCAAACCCCTCCAGATAGAGGGATATGTAGTACCGAACTTTCTCTCGGATAACCCGCCTGGATAGGCCGCAGTACTTGACCATGTGTGTCATACACTCTGCTACATACGCATCATCCTTGGGAAACTTGACTGGGATAGTTATTGCAGATGAAGAACCCATTATTGTACCAGAAGTCCCCCTGAGGCCACTTATTGCGAATGGTTGCCTCTTTATCGTAGTAGCTTTTGAACTTTACAATTCTGCCAAATAGCTTTTTGCTCGTTTGCATACAATAACAATATAAGTAATGCTGGGCACATGCCCTCTGACCCGTTCCTATTCGTTTACCACGCGGATCCTTCCACAGTCCGTATTTTCGGCCAGTTGTCTAGCCCAGGAGCATCAATTTGTATATGGACTATTAAGCCGGAAATATCAAGTGCCTATATGTGGTACCTAAAAACTAATGGGAGTGATTCGTTATGTATGATTTTGGTTCTATTTTTGATGGGCTGCCCTCAGGTATATTGCCCGAAGTCATTGTTCATATTGATAAAGCTGCGCAGGAGACCGGAAAGTCTGACTGTGATGCCCTCGCGACCGAGCTGTATAAGAGCTTGGCTGCAAAGAACAAAGGAGATTGTCTCCGCACAGAGATGCAAAGGTTGAATATTGATACGCCGGAAAAGCTGCTGGCAGCGGTTGATGCCTACGTCTCTCTGAAGGAAGCCTATCCAAATACTAAGTTCTATGACGGTGCAGATGATGAAGACATGGTTGTTTCAGATGTTGCAGCATCTGGGATAAGCGACATCACGCTGTTTGTTATAGACAACATCGTTAAGAAAACCCATATCACCAACCGCTACGACGTTATGTCTCATGTCTGTGAGATTATGGAGCACCGGTTCGGTGACGGAGACCGCCTGGAGCAAAATCTTGACCGCTTGAATCTGAAGACGACCAAGGACGTGCTCTACGCTGTTGATATCTACTTCATCATGAAAAAGCTGTATCCTGACACCGTATTCGGTCGCAAGCGGATGTACGGAGCTTGGGCCTCAGCCTTTAAAGCCTGTTTGTCCAAAGAGACGGACATCATTAGTACACCAGTACAGGAGGCGAGTTAAATTGGGCACTACCCAGATTGATACCAATATTACATCTGCCATTATGGGCTCATCCCACATGGCAAAGTTGCTCAAGGCAGGCGGCTGGGGTCTCCAACTGCTCTATTCCATCGTTACCATAGCCGCATTTGTCGCACTCATTGTAAATATCACGAAGCTGGGAATGTCCGGAGGGAATCCCCAGACCAGAAGCAATGCCCTGCGGAATATTTTGATTTCCGGGCTTTGCCTAACCGTTTTGGGCAGCCTTGGCATCGTTTATGCCGTATTCGTCAGCCTGGCGATAGGCTAAACCCTCAATTAGGAGTGGATTACGTTGACATTGAAGGAAATTACCCAGCGCATCCAGGATTCCCAGCAGATAGCGGGGAGTGACCCCGCGACGGCGCTAAAACTGAATAGAAACCTGTTTGTAGATATTACCCGGCAGGATGAAATCTATTTGGTTCCGGAGGCGGAGGTGTCTCCGGATGCATTGGAGCAGAAACTTTTTCGGCCATATATTGCTCCAGCTCAGGAGAATGATCCCAGACTGTTTCTTCGCATCTTCAGTCATAAAGACTCCGCTGAGAGCTTTGCGGAGCGGCTTGGCCGGAGTCAGACTTGTATGATTGATGGTGTGGAACTGATTCAGTTGGCCAAAACCTACTTCCTACGCGGGGTCTATGGATTTCTGCTCAATGACGGTATGGCATGGACAGCCCTGTCATTCCCCGACTTTCTGGTAGACTGTTTTCGGGATATTTTGGGGGATGAATCTCTGGCAAGATCGGAGTATATCTCTCTTATCCAGTTTATCAATATGGTGCGGCAGAACAAGTATTACCACATTCAGGCCGGCCATCAGGAGGTACTGGACGCTACAAAGCCTATCCAGGCGCGTTTCATGGATCAGCCGCAGAGCGTATGGACTAGCGATGTGGGTGAATGGATTTATGAGGATTGCGCCATCAATCATCTGATGCAGGCGTCTGGGCTGAATCAGGATGCTATCGTGTATATCAAAACGGCAAAGTGCGAGCTACAGATATCTCCAGCTCAGCTTCGGGCAGCTCTCTGCGCTACCGGTCTGGCTGAACCTGGCACTCAGTTTGACCTTGATTTTCACACTGACGCTATTGCCCTCGACTATCGCTTGGAGGACTTTGATTTGGAACGGCTCCCGCTCCAAGTCCAGATCACAGAACTGCCAAGGGCCGGGTTCGATGAAGAAGACGAACCTCAAGAGAAGCACGGGGAGAAAGAGAGAACACCGCGCAAAGTCCCGTTCGCTGGCATCTTTGCAAAGTTTAAACGAAAGAAGTCCCGGTCCATGGTGGAAGACCTTGGAACGGCAGATGAGGATGAGGAAGTTCTCGATGTACCTGTGGCCACGGCTGAAGATATCGGGGAAGAGTCCGTTGAGGAGAAGCCGGAAAAGGCCAGAAAGTTCAAGGCATTTGGGATAATGGCCCCGTCTCCCAAGCTCATGGTTCGGCTGTTTTTTGTTGCCGCCTTCCTGATTATCGTTGCCGCTATCCTGGTGCAGGTGTTTAAGCCTGTGCCTAAAGAGGAGCTGGTAAAGGCTATGGAGGCTGGCAACCATACGGAGGTTGTGGCTCTCTACAACAAGTGTGTAACTACCAACCCAGACAATAAGGAGGAACTGCTGCAGTTGCTGGCAGGGAATCTTGACAATAAGTTGGAAGCATATGCCGCTGATGAAATCACTGCTAATCAACTGGCGGAGACCATTACCACCTACGAGAAAATACCTGCTATGGCAAGCAAATGCGATGCGGTCTACGTCCAGGCGTCTGCCCTAGAGCAATCTAAGATTGTATATCAACAGGGGTTGCTGGAGACCTCAATGTCCAAGCGGCTGGCTGTTTGGCGGGATGTCATCCAAGCTGATACCGGTTCTCAGAAAGCTATGAGGATCTCTCTTGATGAGAATGCTGATATGTATAAGTCTTTTGTGTTTGCGGAAGCAGGCCGAATGGAGGTAGGGGAGGCTCTGAAGAGTCTAAATATCCTCCAGAGCTACTATCCAAATGATAATGAGGTATCCAAACATATCAAAGAGTGGCTGGATACCGTGAGTAAACCCACACAGCCTCCACAGCAGGGAGATTCAACCGGGAGCCTGACTGGAGACGAAGAGCGGGACTGGCCGGTTATCGTTCAAGATATCTTTGTGACCAAGGAAGAGGGACCGTATGACCTGCACATCCAGTGGGGGAATGTGGCTGGGCGCACAATCGAGAAGGTTGTATTCAATGTGACCCCGTTGAATGCGGCCGGAGAACCTGTCTACACAGAAGATGTTGGTAATGGTATCTATTCAGATTATATGGCAATCTCCCAGGGGCCATATGAGGATGGGTACGAGATGCCCAAGTCATATATGTGGCCATCGGCCTGGGTAAATAGTGAGCAAAAGGTTGTGGCGATTCGTCTCAACTCTATCCAGGTTTTCTACACAGACGGAAATGGTTCAGATGGGACCGAGGCTGAGAGCTGGAGCTCTCATGAGGTGGTTCAATTTGGGGAATTGCCTGAGCTGTCTGATACAGGAACGGAGGATGGCAAGAAATCTGATCTGTTCCTTGGGCCGCTGGGTGGTCTGCTCTAATTGCATACTCCTCCTTTATATATAGGGGCAGGTCCTGTTCGCTTCAGGGGACCTGCCCCACTGTTTGTCTAAAATCGGGTAATGATTGCCAGAGAACCAATGTAAAGGGATTTAGCCTTATAAGGGAGGCTTGACTTTTCAGCAAAAATAAGCAAAATAGAAATGGTATCTTTTACCCAGATTAGTCATCTGGATTTTGTGGCATACTATAAAGTTATTTTACTTTACGGTATAGCGGAATCAAGGATTTACCGCTCTGACTGCTCCCACCCCTTACGGAGTGGGGAGGTCTGTGGCTATTTTTTAATGTCCTTTTCCTTGTGTGGATACAGAAAATATGACGAAGAAGTCTCGAAAGACTCCAGCCCGTGAGTTCTGAGCTACCCTACCGATCGATGGTATTAGGATGAATTTTCAGCAAAATGGAAATGTGCAAAGGTGCATACAATACTTGCATAATCAATCTAGGAGGTTCATTTATGCGGGAAATCATAAAATTAGTACCATATGAAGTGCTGTCTACGCTTAGTGTTTTACAAACAGCTGGCTATGATGCATTTCTGGTTGGAGGTTGTATCCGCGACTGTCTTATGGGCCGGGCACCCCATGACTGGGACATCACGACATCTGCTATGCCAGAGCAGGTTCTAGCCCTATTTCGCGGCCTGGGCCACACTGTTGTTGAGACAGGGTTGAAACATGGGACGGTAACGGTTGTGGGCAATGATGACAGCTATGAGGTGACGACATTTCGAAAGGACGGGGAATATACTGATGGCCGGCGCCCCAATACTGTAGAGTTTTGCTCCGATGTGAAGGATGACCTGGCCCGTCGGGATTTTACCATCAACGCCATTGCGTGGAGCCCGGTAACCGGGCTCGTTGACCCATTTGACGGCCAGAAGGATATCGGAAATAGGATTATCCGGGGTGTTGGTAACCCCCGGCAGCGGTTCCAGGAGGATGCCCTTCGGGTAATGCGAGCAATCCGTTTTGCCGCTACGCTGAACTTCTCCGTTGATCCCTACACAGAGTTTGCTGCCAAGGAAAATGTAGATAATCTGAAATGGGTCTCTATGGAGCGGAAGCGGGATGAACTCATGAAGATGCTTGTGGGGGATGGTATCCAAAGCGTTTTGCTCAATTACTATGACATCCTTTCCCAACCCATCCCTGAAATCCTGCCCTGTGTGGGGTTCAAACAGCATAACCCATATCATATCTACGATGTCTGGGGGCATATTGCTGCCACAGTAGCCTATGCACCGAAGGACCCCGTTGTTCGACTGACTATGCTTTTGCACGATATTGGGAAACCTCAATGCTTCCAAATGGGGGAGGATGGCCGCGGGCACTTCCATGGACATGGGAAGGTAAGCGCGGAGATTTCGGGTAATGTTCTTGGCCGGCTCCGCTTTGACAGCAAGACGTTCAACATAGTGGTCCAGCTGGTAGATGTCCATGACCGTTTTATTGAGCCGAATAAGAAGGCTGTCCGCAGGCTGTTGCGGGAGATTGGCCCTGAGCAGTTTGACCGGTTGATGGAGGTGCGCAAGGCTGATGTCTCCGCCCAGGTCAAGGACAAGCTGCAGCCGCGTCTGGAGAAGGTGGAGATGCTGAAGGTAATGAAGGAGGAAATCCTTGTTGAGAAGGACTGCTTTTCCATGAAGGACCTGGCCATCAACGGCCGGGACCTGATTGCAGTAGGGTTTGCCCCAGGCCCGAAGATGGGCGTTGTTCTCAACAATCTGCTTGAGGCCGTCCTGTCCAATCCAACCCTAAATAAAAAGAGGATCCTTTTGGAGATGGCAGAGGGATACGAAATCTAACACAAAAAAGAAGTCGTCTGTCCAAATTTTGGACAGGCGACTTTGTTCTGTGTAAAGTTGGTTGCTCCTACGAGTTTTTAATCGTGTATACCTCATGGATGCGGCGGAAAGCAAGGACTCTATCAACATTATAGGTTTTGCAAAGGGCCTCAACGATCCGAATTCTCTCCTTCGGGGCTGCTGTGCGGAATTGCTTCTCCTCCAAGAATTCGTATACCGGCTCAAGGGGCAGCAGTAAGGCTCCTGCCATATAGTTCACAATTTGATCTTCAGAGGGGGCTGGTTTTGTAATTTGCTCAGGTCGTTCTGCATTGGCGATGGTCGTAGTGAGCGAATCGCTTCGGCTGGCCCATCTTTTGCATTGGAAATACAGACATGTGGAGACAAGGGTCTCAATACAGATTCCGAGCCCAAACAATATCCAGAGAAGCAAGGGATATTGCTGGAATAGCATCATATCCCAAAGTGCGAACATCAAGATGCAGCAACAGATGCCTGCACACAATGATGAGACCATGCATAGGATCGTGTTTCCATCTGCAATGAAATTGCTCTGGAGGATAGTGCTTCCCGCATATACAGCCACAAAGGGGATAACCATAAGGAAAATCATGATGGTGTCGGCTGCTGTCTCTGCAGGAATACCAAAGAGGAGTTGAATCAGGGTCTCCCATGCTGGAAACAGAGACAGGAAAATGAGCAGGGGAAAGACGATGAAGGGCAGCCCTCGGCGACTCATCTCGACTCTTGCAAGCTGGTTGTTTTGTACTTGGAGGGTTAACCCGTAAGCCCGTGTTGGAATCGTGAGAAAATCAAACAAAACCGTAATGACGATGAGGAAGGGGCCTTGGAGTTTAATGTTTCCGGCCGCCATGACGAAGATGCAGCAGAAGATGGCGTTTCCCAGTACTACCTGCATACCGGAAAACAGGCCGCTGCTGGCCCAATTAAGCATCCAGCCTAAACCAGGCTCTGTACTGACTCCATTGAAATCCCAGCGGCGGAGATGGCTGATGCACAGGCCAACGAGGACTATGTTAGAGATGATACTGGCATAGGGAGCTCCATTGATCCCTATCGAGGGGAGGAGAATGAGGTTCCCTACAGTAGTCAGCGCCGCTCTGATACCGGCGATCTGGGTGATGTGCTTTGTTTTTCCCAGGATTGAGAGAGCAACGACAGCGTAGTTGACTCCAAATCCCAGGATGAGGGAAAGTATGTCGAGCCGAAGGAACAGTGCGGATGCGGCATATTCTTCGGAACCGCCTGCGAAGCTGATGAAGGCACTGATAACCTGATATCCCATTGCATACAGGATGGCTCCGGCAATCAGGGCGATGAAAAAGCCGTCCTTAATGCGAGAATATAAGCGCGGTTGATCATCGGCAACCTCACCAAATAGATAATACAGAGGTGTGAGGACAAATGCCTGAACGACTTGGTTGAGGACAAGGAACAATCCAAGCCACATCCCAATGGTGGAGCCACCCTCATCCAATCCCACCAGATAGTGGGACTGGATACAGAGGGCAAAAAATGGGGTGGAAAGGAGCAGGCAGAGAGGCCAGAAAAGAGCATTGCGGCCGGTCAAGTTGATATTTAAAGCCTTCATGCGCTGGCCCCTCCAAACGTAATTTCCTCACCGTTGGAAACAACGACGATAACTTCGCCACCCATTTCATGAACTGTGGCCCCAAACTCGGACACATCGGGAGCGGTATCAGGGGTGGCAACTATCACGTCCTTGGGCATGATCAGACGCAGGGCAGAGTAGGGGAGAGGGGAGCCGCCCCGATTATTGATAAAGAGAACGTCGGCCCTGATGTCGGCCGGCTCAACCAGCAAGGTATCGGCCTCTGTCGGAGTGGCGTCGCTGGGGAAGAGGAAAGTGTTATTCTCACAGGTGGCTTTGAGGATGAGGGATGTGTCCTTGGAGGCATCTCCATGCTC
>ERZ808028.936-NODE-936-length-19893-cov-23.659770_pt1 | contig 19893 bp, 16 predicted proteins | sample MGYA00380184_ERZ808028 | MGnify/ENA primary metagenome ERZ808028 (study PRJEB31490, sample SAMN06133397) | mouse gut metagenome | isolation source: J8_1 | host: mice | place: China: Chengdu | collected 2015-05 ...
CATGGTCACCGTGTCCGAGGTGGAGAAGCTGGCCGGCGGCGATGGGTCCGGCCGGATTCAGAGATAAGGGGGCGCGAAACATAACAAAAACGGGGAGGTTATGATATGGAACATTGTAATCCTTTGCTTCGGGGACAGAGCAGTCTGAAATTTATCACCGTGGGGGAGATTATGCTCCGTCTGACCCCACCAAATTACGGCAAAATCCGGGTGAGCAGCAGTTTTGAAGCCAGCTATGGCGGCAGCGAAGCTAATATCGCGCTGGCTCTGGCCAATTTGGGTGTTGACAGCACATTTTTCAGTGTCGTGCCCAACAACAGCCTGGGAAAAAGCGCGGTGCGGATGCTGCGCAGCAACGATGTACACTGCACCCCTGTGATTCTGTCTACGCCGGAGGAGACGCCAACACACCGCCTGGGCACCTATTATCTGGAGACCGGCTACGGAATCCGGCCCAGCAAGGTGACCTATGATCGGAAGCACAGCGCCATCACCGAGTACGATTTTTCCGGTGTGGATTTGGATGCCTTGCTGGAGGGTTTTGACTGGCTCCACTTGAGCGGCATCACCCCGGCTTTGTCCCCCAGCTGCGCCCAGTTTATTTTAGACTGCCTGAAAACGGCGAAGGAAAAGGGCCTTACCGTCAGTTTTGACGGTAATTTCCGCAGTAAGCTGTGGACTTGGGAGCAGGCCAGGGACTACTGCACCCAGTGCCTGCCCTATGTGGATGTGCTGCTGGGCATCGAGCCATATCATCTGTGGCGGGACGATGGGGACCACAGCAGGGGGGACTGGAAGGACGGCGTGCCCCTCCAGCCCAGCTATGAGCAGCAGGACGAGGTATTCCAGCGCTTTGTGGAGCGTTATCCCAACCTGAAGTGCATCGCCCGACACGTGCGCTTTGCCCACAGTGGCAGCGAAAACAGCCTGATGGCCTATATGTGGTATCAGGGCCACACGTTTGAGAGCAAGCGCTTTACGTTTAATATTTTGGACCGGGTGGGTGGGGGCGACGCCTTTGCCAGCGGTCTGATTTACGCGCAGATGCATGGCTATAAACCCATGGACATGATAAATTTCGCCGTGGCCAGCAGCGTCATCAAGCACACCATTCACGGAGACGGCAACATTACCGACGACGTGGATTCTATCCGCAACCTGATGAACATGAACTACGATATCAAGCGGTGACGGTTTGGTCTGGGGCCGGCTTCTTGTAGAAGCCGGCCCCAGACCATTCAATAGCCCGGAAGGGCAAGCGGCGTTTGAAGAATGGAAGCGAAACCAGGAGCATACATAACAGAAGCGGCCTCGTCTACTGACAGGGGCTGCTTCTCTATGCGTTGATATTGTCCAAATAAACAACAAATCCGAACCCGTCCCCGATGGGGAACAAGTTCGGATTATGTTGGTTTGGTGGAGACTACAGAACTCGAATCTGTGACCTCTTGCGTGTGAACGCCGGGAGGAAACTTTTTTGCATGATTTATAGTGCTTTTTGACCGTTTCCGTTCGACTCCTATTGCTTCCTAATGACGTTTGGTCGTACTGATTCCGAGTGTTCCGAACGTGTCTGTGGTCAGTTATGTGGTCAAACGGGAAAAGGGCCTCGCCATCACTGGCGCGGCCCTTTCCGATTTTAGAAGGCAAACAGGGAAAATTTTACCACGCTGTAATCATAAAAGGGACTTACGTGAAGAATATCTATCCCCTGATTGCCGTTACAGTTTCTGCGAAAAATCCGCCAACGCCTCCGAAATCTTGATCTGCTGGGGGCAGACCGCCTCGCAGCTTCGACAGCCGATGCAAGCGGTGGGCCACTTCTCCTCCGGCACCGCCATCAAAGCCATAGGTGCGATAAACCCGCCGCCAGTGAAGTTGTGTTCGTTATACAGTTCCAGCAGCATTGGAATATCCAGTCCCTGGGGACAGTGGCTGACGCAATAGTGGCAGGCTGTGCAGGGCAAACGTTTCTCCGCCAGCATTTCTTTTGCGACTTCCATCAGGATGTCCATCTCAGCTGTATTAAGGGGCCGATCTGATTCAAATGTGTACAAGTTGGCCTCCAACTGCTCCATATCCGACATCCCGGACAGGATCATGGTCACACCGGGGATGCTCTGAAGGAAGCGGAATGCCCAGGCCGGGATAGCCTCCTCCGGGCGTAGCGCAGACAATCGGGCAGCGTGTTTTGCGGTGAGTTTTGCCAGCCGTCCGCCCCGCAGAGGCTCCATCACCCAAATAGGGATGTTCCACTGATTCAGAAGATCCACTTTCGCCTTTGCGCCTTGAAACTCCCAATCTAAATAATTGAGCTGGATTTGACAAAACTCCATATCCTTTCCATAGGCAGCCAAGAATCGCTCCATCACCGGCAGACTGCCATGGGCGGAGAAGCCCAAGTGCTTGATACGCCCGCTCCGTTTCTGTTCCATCAAGTAGGCAAAGATGCCATATTTCTCATCCAGATAGGCGTCAATATTCATCTCGCACACGTTATGGAACAGGTAGAAATCAAAATAGCCTACGCCGCATTTCTTCAACTGTTCCTCAAAAATCTCCCCCACCTTGCCCATGTTGGACAGGTCGTAGCCAGGAAACTTGGTTGCCAAATAAAAGCTGTCCCTGGGATAGCGGCTCAGAGTTCGGCCCAGCGCCAGCTCAGAGTTTCCGTCGTGATAGCCCCAGGCGGTATCATAGTAGTTGATCCCCGCCGCCATGGCACGGTCCACCATTTGGAATGCCGCCGCTTCATCTACCATACCATCATTCCCATCAATCACCGGCAGGCGCATAGCCCCAAATCCCAGTGCAGACAGCTTCAAGTCTTGAAATGCTCTGAAAATCATTGAATTTTTCCTCCAATCTATTGTTTGAGCCATTATATAGCACTCTCCATAAAATATCAAATACTTTTCTGTTATTTCTATCTATGCTTTTTTAGTATCAAATGGGCGTACCCCATTCCATGCTTTTTGAGCATGAGTAATTATAAGATATGAGTATTTGACTTTGCAAGACTCCGATATTATGATGGACCTATCAACAGGGGCGCAGGGCCCAGCCTCTGAAACAACACAGGAGGAGAATGTTATGATCCGCTTTATCGCAGACCTGCTGACCCCTGTTTTCGGAAACTATGGTGTCAGCCCAGTTGACGTTCAGACCTATGCCGATATGCTCAGCGGCTATATCTACGCCATCTTTGGCACTCTGCTGCTGGCTGCTGCCGTCATGGTAGCCGCCCATTGGCTGGTGAAAAAGGGCACCCGTCATGTGGTGCGTTGGAGCGCCGGTCTGGCCTGGGTACTCATTGTCACCATTCTGGCTAATGTGATCTGCTTCGGCCCCATGTATAACAACATCGCCCCCATCCTTAATATCCAAGGCTCTGTTTCCGAGGCTTCGGCAACAGCTTCCAGGGAGATCATGGTAGAAACCGGCGAGGAAGGTATTGCCATGGTAAAAAACACCGGCGTACTCCCCCTGGCTAAAAACTCCAACGTGAACGTGTTTGGCTGGGCCTCCACCAACCCCATCTATGGCGGAACCGGCTCCGGTTCGGCGGACAATTCCAACGCCGTGGATATCCTGACCTCGCTAAAGGACGCGGGATTTACCGTCAATCAGAGCCTTGTTGATCTGTATGTGGAATACAGCCCCGTTCGCAACCTGGCTGGCCCCGGCGTGTCCGGCACGGACTGGTCCCTCCCCGAGCCGCCCGTTGAGAGATACACTGATGCGCTGATGAACGAGGCAAAGGAATTTTCCGACAAAGCAATCATTGTGATTTCCCGTTCCGGCGGTGAGGGCCAAGACGAACCTAACGATATGAACGCCGTCATTCATGATACCTATGATGTGCGGGATGAAGTGGCAAACGGCAATCCCAACTACAATTACTATGACGCCCGCTACACCAACAACGGCGACTACGATGACTTTGACCAAGGGGAGCACTACTTGGAGCTGTCCAACACCGAGGAGGCCATGATCGAGAAGGTGTGCGCTGAGTTCAGCGATGTGGTAGTGGTGATCAACGCCAACAATACCATGGAATTAGGCTGGGTGGATCATCATGATTCCATCGGCGCGGTGCTCCTGGTCCCGGGCACCGGCGCGTCCGCCATGCAGGCCCTGGGTCCCATCCTCTGCGGTGATGTGAATCCCTCTGGCCGCACGGTGGACACCTATGTATACGACCTGTTCACTACCCCCACCATCAACAACGTGGGCAACTTTACGTTTAATAATGTGTCCGACCTTCAGGCTGAGTTCCTGGCCGCTGACGACGCATTCCAAGGCGCGCTGGCCTTTGTCAACTATGTGGAGAACATTTACGTCGGCTACCGTTTCTATGAAACCGCCGCAGAGGAAGGGTTGATCGACTACGACAGCGTGGTACAGTATCCCTTCGGCCATGGCTTGAGCTATACCACCTTTGACCAGAAGATCACCAGCCTTGACGCCAACGGCTCCACCCTCACCGTCGAGGTGACAGTCACCAACACCGGCAGCGTGGAGGGCAAGACCGCTGTAGAGCTGTACTATACCCCGCCCTACACCAACGGCGGTATTGAAAAGGCCAGCGTCAATCTGGCGGACTTTTCAAAGACCGCCATCCTGGCCCCTGGTGCTTCCGAGACTGTGAAATTTGACATTGCCTATGAGGATTTGGCCGCTTATGATTCCCAGGGTGTCAAAACCGCCAATGGTGGCTATATCCTGGAGGCGGGCGAGTATGGCGTTTCCGTGCGGGCTAACTCCCACGAGGTACTGGATGAACGCACCTTCACCGTGGACGCGGACATTGACTACAGCATAGATGGCCGGTCCTCCGACGGCGTGACCGCAAACAACCGTTTCCAGGACTATTCCGTGGGCAATGTGAACTATCTGTCCCGGAAGGACGGCTTCGCCAACTATGCCCAGGCCACCGCCGCACCCGCTGAGAACGCCTATGTGATGGATGGCGAAACACGGGAGCTTGTAGCGGCAAAATCCACCGCCCGCTATGATTCCACGCTGTATGACGATCCCAGCGATGTGATGCCCACCACCGGGGCCAAAAACGGATTAAAGGTATACGACCTGCGGGGCAAAGGCTACGATGATCCCCAGTGGGACAATTTGCTGGACCAGCTCACCGTGGAGGACATGATCAACATGGTAAACCTGGGCGGGTTCCAGACCGTGGCTGTGGAATCCATCGGCAAAGTTGGCACCCAGGATTCCGACGGCACCTCCGGCTTGAACGATTGGTACATCCAGGTGTACGGCACCGCCTATCCCACCGAGCTGCTGATTGCTCAGACCTGGAACAAGGAGTTGGCCTACCGCATCGGTCAGGCCGAGGGACAGGAATACGCCGACTGCGGTATTTACGGCACTTACTCTCCCGCCATGAATACTCACCGCTCCGCTTTCTGTGGGCGCAACTTCGAGTATTACTCCGAGGATCCTGTGCTGGCCGGACATATCGCCGCCAACACCGTCAACGGTTTAGCCGACAAGGGCATATACGCTTATATCAAGCACTTTGTCATGAATGACCAGGAAACCAATCGCTGCTGCCTGCTGCTGACCTACTCCGACGAACAGGCTATCCGGGAAATCTATATGAAGCCCTTTGAAATCTGCGTTAAGAATTTTGAGGGCCAGTCCCTGGCGGTGATGAGCTCTTTCAACTTCATCGGCACCAAGTGGTGCGGGGCCAATCCTGACCTGCTCAACGGCGTTCTCCGGGACGAGTGGGGCTTCCGGGGCATGGTGCTCACAGACTGGGACGGCTCCTATGGCTATCAAAATACGGATGATTGTGTGCGCAACGGCAACGACGCCATGCTGGGCTTCTTCAGTTACCCCTCCAATGAGATCACCAACACCTCCGCCAGCGTGGTGAAGGCCATGCGGCAGTCCTGCAAAAATATCCTGTACACCGTAGCCAACAGCGGCAATTACGCCAACGGCGATCCAACCGGCGGCATGGACAACATGACCCGGATTTTCCTCATTGCGGATATCGCTATCGCGGCGGTACTGATTGGGTTAGAGGCCATCGTGCTGATCCGCTACCGCAAGAAAACCAAGCAGGCGTAACGATCATTTTGCTGCATCTCCGTCGCATTAAGCGGCGGATGATGAAAAGGCGGATCATAACATACCGCCTCTCCTCATTCAAGCGGCCAGCCCCGAAGGGCTGGCCGCTTGAACTATATTCATTTTTCGCCGGTTTTAGCAATATTGCGTTGGAGATGGTCTAAAAAGAGTTGACACGCCTTTGACAAAACTTGATGCTTCTTCCATGCCACGCTGACCCCGGCCTCCATTCGTGGCTCCAGGGGGCGGAAACACAAGGGACGATCCTGGGTGGTGGGAATAATGCCGTCCAGACAGATAGCGCAGCCCAGCCCTTCCTCTACCATCAGCGAGGCGTTGAACAGCAGATTGTAGGTGGCTATAATGTCCATCTTGTCCTGTGCGCTTCTGGCCCAGCCCGCCAATTGGTTCTGAAACAGATTTTGGTTGGAGCAAATCAGCGGAACGCCTATAAGGTCTTTGGGACGGATCGCGGCCTTCTCTGCCAGCGGGTGGTCCTTTCGCATGAGCAGGCCCCAGGTGTCGGCAGCGGGCAGACGGATGAAGTCATACTTTTGCAAATCCGCTGGCTCCATAAACACGCCAAAGTCTACCAGCCCTCGGTCCAGCCGCTCATCCACTACCACTTCGTGTCCGCTGGTGATATGGATGTGAACATCCGGGTGGATGTCCCGGATGCTTTTGACCACTCGCATGATGATCCGCATAGCATCCGTCTCCGCGCAGCCGATGCTGATATCGCCGCTCACGTTCTCCACCGAAGCGGTGATCTCAGACTGCGCCTTGTCCAGCAGCTCCATCATTTCCTCCGCCCGCTTACGGAACAACTGGCCCTCCTCCGTCAGAACGATGCCCCTCCCCCGGAGAAACAGGACCGCACCCAGTTCCTCCTCCAACTCACGCAGTTGGCGGGACAGATTGGGCTGGGTCAGGTGTAGCCGTTCCGCAGCGCGGGTGATGCTCTCCTCTTGGGCCACCGCCAGAAAATAACGCAAGGTACGCAGCTCCATAGCCATCCCTCCACATTGTCTTGCTATGATCATACCAAAAAGATTCCATGCCTGTCAAGTATGGTCATCTATAGAATATGAGTATTTGATATTTGACCGTTCTGGCCCTATAATAGACTTGACTAAGCAAAGAAAGGATGGATTCCATGAAGGTTTTACTGCTGAACGGCAGCACCCGGAAAGACGGCTGTACATGGCGGGCCCTGTCTGAAATCGCAAACACGCTGAACACCGAGGATGTGGACACGGAGATCGTTCAGATGGGTGCTGGCCTCGTTCGGGACTGCATCGGCTGCAACGGCTGTGCCGGAAAGGGCCGGTGTATCTTTGGGGATGATTTGGTGAACGAGCTGATCACAAAGGCTGAAGGGGCGGACGGCTTTGTATTTGGTTCCCCGGTCTACTATGCCCACCCCAGCGGGCAGCTTCTGTCCCTGCTGGACCGCCTGTTTTACGCGGGGAGCGGCGCGTTTACCCACAAGCCTGGGGCCGCTGTTGTGACCGCCCGGCGGGCGGGAACCACCGCCTCGTTGGATGTGCTGAACAAATATATGCTGGACGCACAAATGCCCATCGTGTCCTCTACCTATTGGAACATGGTGTTTGGTCCCGCCCCGGAGTTGGTGAAACGGGACGCCGAGGGCCTCCAGACCATGCGCAACCTGGGCCGGAACATGGCGTGGCTGCTAAAGTGCGTCCGGGCCGGACAGGAAAAGGGAGCGAATGCCCCCACCGCTGAAACAGCCCACTGGACCAACTTCAACCGCTGATATTAAGAGAGGCGCGGCAATGGAAGAACGTGAAGTATTAAAGCAGATGCGCCGGGGACAGCCGATCCTGGCAGGCTCGCCGGGCCATCAGGTAATGCACGAGCTGGCGCAAGAGGCGCTTAAAATCACAACGGAGTTGAACAGCACATATCACCCGCCGGAGGAAATCAGCGACCTGTTTTCCAGGCTCACAGGCAGGCCAGTAGGTGAAGGATTCAGCCTGTTTCCGCCCTTTCATACCGATTGCGGAAAAAATATCATCGTGGGCAAAAATGTGTTCATCAACGCCTGCTGCTGTTTCCAGGATCAAGGCGGCATCGTCATCGGGGATGGGGTGCTGATCGGGCACGGGGTAGTCCTCGCCACCATCAACCATGGCTTTCCGTCCGGCGAACGGGGAGATAATTACCCGGCTCCCATCATGATTGGAAACAACGTGTGGATCGGCTCTCATGCCACCATCCTCCCAGGTGTGACCATCGGTGACGGGGCCATCGTGGCGGCAGGGGCAGTTGTAAACCGGGATGTGCCGGTCAACGCCATTGTGGGCGGTGTTCCGGCCAGGGTGATCAAAACGGTGCCGGGAACCGTCTCGCCTCAACGCAAAATATCTTGAGGAGGTTTTATTGTGAAAAATATAAAAAACAAACGAATGCGGATACTGCCGGTGATCTTATCCCTCCTGCTTCTGCTGGAGATCACCGCCTGCGGTGCGGCCAAAAACGTGGAACCGTCCACGTCCCCATCGGGCACACCCGCCGCGTCGCTGGCCGCTGGCAGGGTTTCCGGCTTTTCCGATGTGCCGGAGGGAGCGTGGTATGCCGAAGCGGTGGAATACTGCCGCCAACATGACATTATGAACGGTGTTTCCAAAACGGCTTTTGCGCCGGAGGATACCTTGACCCGCGCCATGCTGGTCACTATTTTGTGGCGGCAGGCGCAGAAACCGGTGGTGAATTATCTCATGCAGTTTTCCGATGTCCCCGAGGGCCAGTGGTACAGCGAGGCCGTCCGCTGGGCGGCCAGCAAAAAGCTGGTCGGCGGCTATGGAGATGGCCGCTTTGGCACCAACGACCCCATCAACCAGGAACACTTGGACTTGATCTTCCAGCGATACACCGGCCAGCCTGTCACCAAAGGCATCCCCGGCTTTGACGGAAGCTCCAGGCCCGTCACGCGGGCCCAGGCCGCGGCAGCGGTCATGAACTATGCCCGGCTTTCCCAGCAGGGGCCGGCTGGAGGAAAGACGCTGGTGGCCTATTTTTCCGCAACAGGCACCACCCGTCCTCTGGCGGAATACGCGGCGGACATTTTAGGGGCCGACTTGTATGAAATTACACCGAAGATCCCCTATACAGATGCCGACCTGGCCTATTACACCAATGGGAGGGCTGACCGGGAGCAGAACGACCCTGCTGCCCGCCCCGCCATCTCCGGGGGTGTGGAAAATATGGCAGACTATGATGTAGTATTTCTCGGCTATCCCATCTGGCACGGGCAGGCCCCCCGGATCATCAGTACCTTCTTGGAGAGCTATGATTTCAGCGGGAAAGTCATCGTGCCCTTCTGCACCTCCCATTCCAGCGGCATTGGCTCCAGCGACACAAATCTCCACCCCCTTGCCAGCGGCGCAAACTGGCTCAATGGACGCCGGTTCGCCGGGGGGACCGGGCGTGGTACAATAGAGGAGTGGATTAGCAGCTTAGATCTGCCAACACAACCCGATACCGAAAAGGCCGTGTTCAAATTTGACACTAAAAGCGTTACCCTGAACAGCGGATACGAAATGCCCATCAACGGCCTGGGAACCTATAGTCTCCATGGGGAAACCTGCGTCAACTCTGTGAAGTCCGCACTGGCCAGCGGTGTCCGGCTGATTGACACCGCCTCGGCCTACGGCAACGAGGAGGAGGTGGGCCAAGCTGTTCGGGAGGCCATGACAGAGTTTGGGCTCAAACGGGAAGATATTTTTGTCATCACAAAAATCTATCCGGGAAGTGAGATGGCCGACCCGGAACGCTCCATCCAGGCGTGCCTGGATCGGCTGGATATCGGTTATGTGGACATGATGCTCCTCCACCACCCGGACCGCAACGATGTCAAGGCGTACAAGGCCATGGAAAAGTTTGTGGAGGAGGGGAAGATCCACTCAATAGGTCTGTCCAATTGGTATGTGAAAGAACTGGAGGAGTTTCTGCCCCAGGTGACGATCACACCGGCGCTGGTGCAAAATGAGATCCATCCTTACTACCAGGAAAATGATGTGATCCCCTATATTCAAAGCCTGGGCATCGTGGTGCAGGGCTGGTATCCCCTTGGTGGCCGGGGACATACTGCGGAGCTGCTGGGGGACCCAGTGATCACAGAAATCGCCAAGGCCCATGAGGTGTCCTCGGCTCAGGTTATTCTGAGATGGAATTTGCAAAAGGGTGTGGTGGTCATTCCGGGCTCCAGCAATCCGAACCATATCCGGGAAAATACCGAGCTGTATGATTTCTCGCTGAGCGACGAGGAAATGGCACAGGTCAACGCGCTGGACCGGGGAGAAAAGCACGATTGGTATTGATGCACTACACTTAAATTTTCTAAAAGCCGCCGCGGAAATACATCTGCGGCGGCTTTTATCATATCCCTCGTATTATCAAGAACTCTTGTTCACCGTTCATATACTGTCCGCCCTCTGCTTAAATTCGGCATCACTGAGTTCTCCCCTTAACGTTGCGTCCCGCCAATCCTGGATCATCGCCACCTGCCGGTTCCATTTGTCTGTGCTGATTGCGCCCCGGCTCTTTCTACCCTTCAGGCGGTTATAGGCTCTGAAATATTCCTTGTGGATGGGCGATTCGTTTTTCTGTTTCTCCTTCCTGTGCGCACCTACCTGACGGCAGGTGCGTTTTGTTTCACCCGGAGCAATACGATTGCAGTACACCGTGTCATGCCCGCCTACCGTCAGGAAAAAGTGCCGGCAATTATGGCAGCGACGCGGCACGTTCCCCGCCGCCATACCTTTGTACAGATCCGTGTACAGAAAGCTGGCCAGCTCGTTAAAGGTGAGTTCCTCGCCAAATACCGCGCCGCCGTCTTTCGCCTCCATCGCCCGGAAGCCGAGCCGCACCGGGAAATCCAACTCGATGGATTCCAGATCCTCGTCCATCTCATCTTCTTCCTCGGCGTACTGAAACGCTGTTTTCATCATCCGCCTGTATTTTTCGTAGGCTTCCGCATATGCCGCGGGAGAACGGAATGGGAGATCCTCAAAATAATCCGTCAACATCAAAGACGTATTGCGGATGAAATCATCTACCGCGTCAGGCAGGCGCTCCAGCCTGTCCAGCCAGTAGGTCATCGCACGGTGGAAGTTCGTCCCTTCGGTGACGGAATCGTCTGTGCGGTCAGGGTGCTCCCGCATGGAGCGAAACAGCCCCTCCGAACCATGGGAGCATAGGGCAAAATTTTTGTATGCGGGAAGCTGGGCCAGCGCCGCCCAGACCGTGTCCAGCTTCTGCTGGGCCACAGCGGCGCTGGACGCGGTGCGGGCCGCCAGAAACACCTCCAGCTCCGGCTTGAACTCTGTCACGGCGGCCTTCAGCTTCCACAAAAGTCTTCTGTCCATCTCCAAAGCCTCCACAGCAAAATGTCCCAGCGGGTACCATTTTCCGTTCAGCAGACATTCCCTGGGGCCAAAGATGGCGGAGAAGGAATCAAAATAGTCATTGGTAATGGCATACATCGGGGCATCCCTCCCGTAACCGATTGAAATCAAGTTCCATGCCCGACATGAGCTGGGGCTATTGAACTGGGAAAATCTCTCTGTTACAATCATAGCAGATTTGAAACCGGTATTCAATCTGATATTTCCGAGCAGAGCGAAATGCGTACCTGGACAACTGAATACCCACCATCGAAGAACATACTCCCTGGGTGAAGCAGCGCCAAGACTCCTAACATGGGATGAGCGTGCCAGCAGGGTGAAAACGCCGCAGTGAGATTCTGGGGCTGGAACGGGTACGGTGCGTGGCCGATTAAAATTCAACGAAAGGATTCAAAATGAAATTATCTGAGTACAAAAGTTATGATGACCTGCCGCTGTTCCTCAACGCGGCAACTGTGGCAAACGTGCTGGGCGTGTCGCCGTCCAGCGGCTATGAACTGATGCACGATCCGGACTTCCCAGTGTTGAAAGTCGGCAGCCGGATGATAGTGCCAAAAGAGCAGTTCATCCAGTGGGTAGAACGGCACACGGGAGGGCAGCGATGAGAAGTGAGCGGTCATTGGCAGCACCGTCCTCTGACGAGTTCTGCTTGCCGCACGAAGTGTTTGAACTCGGCCTGAAGCACGGGCCGTTGCTGGTGTATCTCTATCTGATTTGCCGTGAGAGCCGGAAGCGCGGCGCGGACAAAATGGGCTGTGCCGCTATCGGTAAGGCGGTTGGACTGTGCGCAAAAACGGTGCGTGCACATCTGCGCACACTGGTTTACGCTGGGTTCATCAGGACGGAGCATCACGGACGAACCTTCTCCTACTCGCTGTGTCCCATCCAGGGAAAAGTGTGTGGGTGTCACAACGCAACGCCCCGCAGCCGCTGGAGATCTACAAAGCAGACCTGGCTCACCGGCGAGGTGTTCGATGCGGTGTTCCCTGTGCCAGCCGAAGCGTTCCAGCTCGACCTCGAGTGTGGTGAGTTGCTGGTGTACCTCTACCTCCACTACCAAAAGGGCGTGCGGAGCGGACAGTGCTGGCCCAGCTACGCCACCATCGGCGCGGCGGTGGGTATGAGCCGGAAAACCGTTCAGAAGCACATCGGAGCACTGGTGAATAGGGGTCTGATTCGAGCGGAGGAGACCATGATCCGACGGAAGGACGGACGCCACTGTAACGGCAGCTTGCTCTATACGGTCAAGCCCATTCAGCAGATATTGAGGGAACGTGAGGAAGAACTTCTCGCGGAGCTGAAGCTGGCGGAGGCCCAGCGCAAGTGGGAGCGACGCTGCCAACAGCGTGACCGCCCCTGTTCCGCGTTGTAAGGCCCCGTGTGGCCCTCCCACGGGTCGGGTGGAGATATGGTATCCCTCCCAGCCCCTGAAACGCGGTGTTGGCCCCCGTGTGGTCCGTTGTGGGGGAGTGGGTTGACAGCGGCAAAATCAGCGGGAAAACATCCCCGGCTAAAAGCGGAAAATTTTACTACGCAGTAATCAGTAAGGGGCACCCCCAGAATAGCTCCCAGGAGGGGAGTCTGCGGCTCAAAGAGAATTCCGGGCCAGGCCGAAGGGCAGCGCAGAGGCCCGATTTAGGGCAAGCAGGAGAAAGCCCCGGCGCTTATTTGCGCCGGGACGCCCACTTCTGCCCGCAGTGCGGGCAGTTTTCGGGGACGGCGGCTGGCGCTTTTCCGAGGAGCCAAAAGCGCCATTGACGCTGTTTTCATGCGGACGGGCAAAAATGCCGGGAATTTGCGGCTTTTCCTTGACGCTATTTCAAAAAATGGAGGTTTTTCAGCATGGCAAATGACAACGAACGCCACACCGTTTGGTTGGCCCCAGAGGTGTGGGCAATGGTGGAGGAACACTATCGCGAGGACAACTGCGCCAAAAAGAACGAGTACATCGCAAAGGCCATCCGCTTCTACTCCGGCTACCTGGACGCGGCAGGCGCGGACGAGTACCTGTCCCGCGTCCTCTCCGACGTGCTGGAGGGCAAGCTGGGCGCGCTGGGCAGCCGGATCGGGCGGCTGCTGTTCAAGCTGACTGTGGAGCTGGATATGAACGCCAACATCCTCGCGGCCCTAGGCGAGTACAACCTGGACGGCCTTGAACGCCTCCGCGGCCAGTGCGTCAAAAACGCAAAGCAGACCAACGGCGAGATCAGCTTCGAGGACGCGCTCCGCCGCCAGAAGGGGCTGTGATCCGTGCCCAAGCTGATTCAAAAGAGCGGCTTCATCAAACCGGGCAAGGCGGGAGGGTACATCGGCTACATCGCCAAGCGCGATGGCGTGGAGAAGCTGCCGGGGCCGGAGGGGTATGTGGAGTACATGGCCATGCGACCCGGCGCGGAGCGGCACGGCGGCCACGGCCTGTTCAGTAGCCAGCCCGTGGACTTGGATGCGGTGATGAAGGAGGCGGAGCAGCATGACGGCCCGGTTTGGACGCTGATTTACTCTCTGAAACGGGAGGACGCCGCGCGGCTGGGCTACGACAACGCCGCAAGCTGGCAGACGCTCCTCAAAGCCCATCAGGTGGAGCTGGCCACCGCCATGAAGATCCCGCCGGAACAGTTCCGCTGGTACGCCGCGTACCACGACGAGGGGGAACATCCCCACATCCACATGACGGTCTGGGCCAACGATCCTAAACAGGGTTTTCTCACCCCAACGGGGATCAAAGCTATGCGTTCCGTGCTGACCAACAGTATCTTCCAAGACGAGCTGTACTCCCTCTATCAGCGGAAGGACGTCTCGTATAAAGATCTCACGGCACAGGCCCGCGCGTCCCTGCGCGAGCTGGTGTGTGCGATGGAAGATACGGTCTGTGACAGCCCCGTCATAGAGATGCGGATGGTTCAGCTGGCGGACAAGCTAAAAGATGTAAAAGGTAAAAAAGTGTATGGCTATCTGAAGAAGCCGCTCAAGGCACAAGTAGACGCTATCGTGGACGAGCTGGCCAAACTGCCGCAGGTGGCCGAGCACTTTGAGGTGTGGAACACGCTCCGCGATGAACTGGAGAGTTACTACAAGGACACGCCCCGCCAGCATCTATTGCTCTCCCAGCAAAAGGAGTTCAAGGCCATCAAGAATATGGTGGTTCAGGAGGCGGAACATCTGCGGCTGGGCGTACTGACCTTCGAGGATGAGCAGCTGGCGGATGAGCCGCCGGACAATACCCGCTTCCGTGATCCCGACGTCTCCAACGAGGACAAGCGTTCCGTGATCGAGACGCTGGAACGGGACTGGGAGCACGGTGGCTCTACTGCCAGCGCCTATCGGCTGGGGCGGCTCTGGCGGGACGGGCTGGGCGTTGTTCCAGACGATGAAAAGGCGGAGTTATGGTTCCGCCGCGCCGCTGAAGCAGGGCATAGCGATGCACAATATGCGCTGGCAAAGCTCCTACGGGAGCAGAGAAGGATCAGTGAGGCGATACCCTGGTATGAGCGGGCGGCGGAGGGCGGTAGTCAGTTTGCCAGCTACCAACTGGGCAAACTCTACCTCCAAGGTACTCAGGTGGAAAAGAACCCCGCCAAAGCAGTGGAGTGCCTCACCGATGCCGCTGAGCAGGGCTGCCCACAGGCCCAATATCTCTTGGGCAAGCTGTACCTCCTGGGACAGGACGTGGAGCAGGATTATGCCATGGCCGAATACTGGCTGACCCAGGCCGCAGGGCAGGGGCACGAGTACGCACAATTCTTCCTCGATCATATGGAGCCGGAGCGTGATCCATCTGTCCTGCTCTGCGCAACCCATCTTCTGTGTGCGATGGCCCAGATCATCCGTGACACCCCACCGCCCGCGCCGCCTGGTATGCGCATCGACCGCAAGCAGCTCCGCCAGATTCAGGAGAAGAAGATTGCTATGGGTCACAAGCCGGACGACCACGAGGAGCAGGGCTGGGGTGGCATGACCATGTGACCCCATGCAAAATTTGCGGCGCTGTAAACAAAGAAAGAGTCTGACTGCGGGGATATCGCCCGCTGTGCAACCTGCTTCGTTTGCTTCGTTGTTTTTCTCCACGCCACAGCCTTGATTGTGCTTGACTTCCAAGCAATCCTTCAGCATGGTTGTGTTTGCCAAAGGCACACCACAACTGAAAGGAGCGTCAAGCATGAACAGAAAACGGGAAGCAGTCTTTATGGGGATCGGGATTGTGGCGGGGATGGCCCTGTGCGGCCCCGCCGCCCAGGCAGCGGATCATCTCACTGCCCGGCCCAGCAGCCAGCCCATCTACGTAGACGGCCAACGGATCACCATGACCGCTTACAACATCGGAGGAAACAACTATGTCCGGCTCCGGGACATCGGCAGGGCGGTAGACTTTGGCGTGACCTACGATGCCGCCACTAACAGTGTGCACATCGACCCGAATTCCCCCTACATTGAGGAGGCGACCACCTCCGCGCAAACCACGACAGGCCCCTTGGCGCTAACTGAAGAAAGTGTGCGCTCCGCCATCCTGGCCCTGAAGGAAACCTACCCCCACGGCGCGGAGTACCCCGCGCCCTACCGCCCCAACACTGACCTCAGCCGTCCCTTCAGCAACTGCGACCACTGCGCGGGCTGGGCCATGCTCTGCTCCGATGCCGCATTCGGCGATCTGCCGTGGAAACGGCTCTACGCGCCCCGCTGGGATGACATCCGGGTGGGTGATGTGATCGACTATCGAACTGAACAGTCTGGCCACGCCATCGTGGTTCTGGAAAAGACGGACGGGTACGTCAAGGTAACGGAGAGCGGGGGCAACAATCATGCCCGCTGGGGCGGGCAGTACTTCAAGTGGTGGCTGGAAGAACAGCCTGGGTATACGCTATACACACGCTACCCGCAATAGGCACTGGAGCATAGGCGGTCAGCGCTCCGTATCTGCGGAGCGACGACCAGTTTGTTTCCCCGGTCTGCCCTTGTGTCAGGCTTATGAATTGCACTACCGTCTACAAAGAGAAAGCCCGCACGAAAAAAGGTATGTCTGAACTGATAACTCTCGCCGTTGGCTATAGATATTCCCACTGAGGTGTGATATGGTGTGTCGCTACAGGAGGCGGGAACAATGCGAAACACCTTGGAAGATCTCTACTACGGCAACATAGCGCCCAACACGCAGGATATGGTGCCCAATTCGGAATTGAAGCGGGCAACAGACCGTGTGGCCCGTTTCGAAAAACAGCTCACGGAACAGCTCGACGAGGCTGGACAGGCGGTCTTGGCAAAGCTGATCGAATCGCAACAGGAGATCGACAGCATCACGGCGCTGGAGAATTTCATCCTGGGCTTCCGGCTGGGAGCCAAAATCATGATGGAGTGCATGGACAACAATGATGGCGATATCAGAACTGGAGGTGACTGACCATGGCAAAGCGCAGACCATCCGGGGACGGCATGGTACGCAAGCGGGAGGATGGCCGCTGGGAGGGCCGCATCGTGGTGGGGCACAAGGAGGACGGCGATCCCATTTTCCAGTACGTCCTCGCGCCCACGCAGAAAGCCCTCCTGCCCAAGCTCCACCAAAACATTGAGATATTCCGGGACGTGGAGCTATGCGAGGACAGCCGCATGACCCTGGCCCAATGGCTGGATCGCTGGCTGGAGGAGTACGCCGCCCTGCGTCTGCGGGAGAGCACGATGAGCAGCTACCGAATGTACGCCGAACAGTACATCAAGCCCCGCCTGGGGAACAAAAAGATGAACTCGATCACCTCGGCGGACATCCAGTGGATGTACACAAAGCTGAAAAAGGAGGGGCGTATCCGGGAACACCCGGAGCATGGCCGCGTTCTCTCCGCCGGAACCATCCGCCGCATCCACACCATGCTCCACCGGGCACTGGGGGACGCAGTGAAAGCCCATATCATCCCCCGCAACCCCGCCGAGGGGCTGACACTACCCAAGATGGACAGCCCGGCCAAGCGTGTCCTCACAGACCGGGAACTGGACAAATTCATGGAAACTATCAAAGCCGACCCCTTCTGGCACGACTTTTTCTACACCGAACTCACCACCGGCCTGCGGCGGGGTGAGATCTGCGGCCTCCAGTGGCGCGACTTCGACAGCCAGACAGGGACACTCCAAGTCAGCCGAACCCTGCACAAGAAGTCGGGCGGCGGGTTTGAAACGGGCGAGACGAAAACCGGGAGGGGAAGGCGCAAGATCTTCTTGCCAGACAGCACCGCAAATTTGCTGCGGGAGCGTCAGAAAAAGATACCCGGCAAGTGGATCTTCCCCAATCCATTCAAGCCGGAACAGCCCATAGCTCCCGACATGGCCTACCGGCGTTTCAAGTCCCTGCTACGTGAGGCCGGGATTACCGAAAGCATTCCGTTCCACGCATTGCGGCACACCTTCGCCACCCATGCCCTGGCCAGCGGGGTGGACGCCAAGACCCTGTCCGGCATCCTGGGCCACACCGACGCCGCATTTACGCTGAACACCTACACCCACGTCACTGGCGATATGCAGAAGCAGGCAGCGGTCATCGTGGGGAACTTTATGGAGGACATTTTCGGAAAGGAGTTGAAACCGTGGCAAAACGCAGAAAACGGGGGGACGGAAGCGTCCACCTGAGAAAAGACGGTCGCTGGGAGGGGCGAGTGGTGGTAGGCTACGATGACAAGGGCCTGCCCATCACAAAAAACGTGCTGGCTAAGACAAAAACGACGTGTTTGGACAAGCTGAAACTGCTGAAGGAATCCTGTGGCGAAAAGCCCAGCGAAGATTTGCACCCGGATATGACTTTCGGCGAATGGCTGGACTTCTGGTATCAGAACTACTCCAAACCAAAACTCCGTCCCACTACCCAAGCAGGGTATGAAAACGCCATCTACAAGCACATCATCCCCACACTTGGGAAAATCCTGTTACCTGAATTGAGCACAAATGATCTCCAGCAATTCTATGCCACGTTGAAAAAGGAAGGGCGTTTGATCCGCACAGAATCCTACGGCAAAGGTGTTTCGGATCGCACCGTGTGGTCTTGCCACACCCGGATCAGGACGGCGCTGGATCGTGCGGTGCAGGATGGCCTCATCCGTATCAACCCCGCTGCCGAATGCAAGCTGCCGCCCCAAAACCCGAAAGAGATGCAGCTTTTATCCCGAGAGGAAATGCAGAGATTTCTGATCCAGGCAAAAGAAGAAGGATACTACGAATTGTTCCTTCTGGAATTAGCCACAGGCTTGCGCCGGGGCGAGGTGCTGGCCCTCCAATGGGATGATCTGAACTTCGAAACCGGAGAATTGCGCATCCAGCGCCAGGTCTACCGGGCCAAGGGGGAACTGGTGGTGTCCGTACCCAAGACGAAAGCGGCCCTGCGTACCATCATTCTGCCGCCCGCCCTATTGGAAGTGTTGAAGGAACACCGCCAGCACACCAATTCCCGCTGGATGTTCCCCTCTCCAGTGAAAGCAGACTCGCCCCTCGACCCGGCCAGCGTTCGGAAGCGTCTCCAAACCATTTTAAAACACGCGGGATGCAGAGAAGTCCGCTTCCACGATCTGCGCCACCTGTTCGTGACTACAGCCCTGGAAAACGGGATGGATGTGAAAACCCTCTCCACCATCACCGGGCACGTTTCGTCCAAGACCACGCTGAATGTTTACACCCATGTCACTGACGCTATGCGGCAGACTGCGGCGGCGAAAATTGATCGGGGAATCGGCAAGTGTGAGCCGCCGAACAGCCCCGGCAAGGGTTTATCCACCCAAACGCCTAACCCACCCTCAAAGGCCCCGTTTGAACCCTACAAGGGCAAGATCCGCAAGCCGGGGACGGGTTGTGTGACGCAGATCAACGACCACCTCTGGGAGGGGAAATTCTCCCCCAAGTGGCCCGATGGGAAAATCCACTCACGCAGTATCTACACCGGCACCGAGGCCGAATGCGAGGAAAAGCTGGCCAACCTGATCCACCAAATGAAAGCGGAGGTTGCGGAGGCAAAGCGCTTGGCCGCTGAGGGGAAGTGGGAAGCGGCCATGGTGCTGGCCACACAGAAGAAAGCGAGGGGAACGAGAAAAATAGAGTTCCTTGCGTAAAAACAGGAAAAGATTTACTACGCTGTAATCAGTAAGGACATCCCGCGGTGCCGTCCAAACTAACCGCCCATCTGCCCTCCCAGGCCGGGGGCAGATTTTTTCTGTCTGTGGTCATTTATGTGGTCAAGCTCAAAACGCAAAAATAAGAAGCACCAAAAAAGTGAACAAGAGAAAAGAAAACCGCTGGAAATCGAATGATTTCCAGCGGTTAAGTGGTGGAGACTACAGAACTCGAATCTGTGACCTCTTGCGTGTGAAGCAAGCGCTCTACCGGCTGAGCTAAGCCTCCA
>ERZ808028.938-NODE-938-length-19886-cov-4.242264_pt1 | contig 19886 bp, 21 predicted proteins | sample MGYA00380184_ERZ808028 | MGnify/ENA primary metagenome ERZ808028 (study PRJEB31490, sample SAMN06133397) | mouse gut metagenome | isolation source: J8_1 | host: mice | place: China: Chengdu | collected 2015-05 ...
GATTATTTTAATCAGTCTTGAAACGCAAAGTTTAACTTATTTTTTTCAAGACCGTCGAAAATAGCAGTGCTTATCAAAAATAGGTGATAGTGAACCGCCCCGTCAAGTAGACAGGTGAAATAATTAAAAAGGTTATTGATGAAGTTGTCGATGAGATAACTTCATTTTTTTCTTTATACAGCTAATATTGTACTGCTTGTGTAATGTTTTAATTTATATTTTATTATTCTTTTATTTTTCAAGTATTGGATATTGATTTGGCATTTGTAAAGATAAGGATTTGCTTCATATGGAGTCTTAACTCCAAATCTTCTCTAATATCTTTCATACATATAGTAATAAATCCAATCATTTATTGCTTTTATAAGTTTTTCTTTGGCGTTGTAAGGTTTACCATAATGATACATCTCACATTCCATGATTCTCTAGAGTCTTTCCATTGTCTATACAGCAGTGGGCTCTTGACATACTTTGTGTCACTCCATGTTCCTTAAGCATATTTATAAGAAACGGACTTATATATTGAAATTTTCTATTTGAAAAGAATAAAGGTTGGACGTAGAATTATCTTTAATTGCGTTATCAAATGTGTTGAAAACAAGTATATTATTATGGCTATTTCCGGCTTTCTAACCAATAACTGTTCTATCACAAAGGTCAAGAAAAGTGTGTAAGTAAATTAACAAATTATGATTTATTTCAGATATTTTTTATACAAGAAGAAAATAATTCATTCATTACAAGCCGATTGAAGATTAAATTGTTTTATAATTTTTTGTGCGAGCGCTACTATTTTTTGGTTTCTTTTTGTCTTGCTATATGAATCATTCCTTTTCTCCTTCTATTTTATCATAGTTATTATAAAAAACTCATAAGTTAAGCTGCACGCTCTTATCTAACACAGTTTATATTGTATTTCTATACAGTAAAAATTCATTCAATTATAATGACTTATCACCGAATGAATATGAACAAAAATATTATTGTGGTAACTAGTTTTTTCGTTTAAGTTGTTTGAAATCATGACTATTCATAAGCTTTATCCAAAATAACCTGTCCTTATGGAAGTGATTACTTTGCAATCTATCATATATGACATCACTCCGTTTATTATCTTCATCATCACGAAGTTTCTCATATTCCCTTTTGAAATCATTTACCTTTAATCAAAAGACAAAATATTGATAGCTTTCTAACATCAAATTGATCAGCATAATAGAAGGATATCTTCTGTCAAATATACAAATCATTTTTGATTCTTGAGGTAAGATATTGCATACACAATCCAAATGATTTTCTTACTTGATTTCTCACTATATTTATACAACATTTTGTTAATTAAAAAGCTTGCTTTTGTTCAATAAATGTATTAATATAAACACATATGAACAGTAAAATAAAAATTTACATTAATATTATGGTTATTTTGTTCATATTTATGTGTTGATATCTAATTTTATAACACAAGAAAGGAGCTATTATGGAAAATATTTTATTAACACCTGGTCCATTAACAACAAGTAATGTCGTTAAACAAAGCATGCAAAAAGATTTAGGTACAAGAGATAAAGATTATGAAAATCTAGTTGAAGAAACGAGGCAATTACTTTTGGAAATAGCAAATGCTGATCCATTAAAGTACTCGGTAATTTTCATGCAGGGATCTGGTACCTTTGGAGTTGAAAGTGTACTTACAAGTACGATTCAGCCTAACGAAAAGGTTCTTATTTTGTCAAATGGTGCATATGGCGATAGAATGGGAAATATATGTAAACAAGCATCTGTTAATTACAAATTAGTACAATACTCTATGGTTGAAAAATTAAATAGTCAAGTTATTGAAAAAGAAATCTCAAAATCTGATATTACACATGTCGCTTATGTTCATTGTGAAACTACGGCAGGTGTTTTAAATGACATTGAAGAAATTCAAAATCTTATACACAAATATAAAAAAATAAGTATTGTGGATGCAATGAGTAGTTTTGCAAGCATACCAATTTCAATAAATAAACTTGGAGTTGATTATTTAATCACAAGCTCAAATAAATGCCTGCATGGTGTACCTGGGCTTGCTATTGTTTTTGCTAATAAAAAGCACTTATCCACTTGTAAGAATATATGCCATTCTTTATCTTTGGATTTATATTCTCAATACGAATACATGGAGCAACATCCGGGATCATTTAGATTCACTTCACCGACACATGTTATGTTAGCACTAAATACAGCAATTAAAGAGCTGATATCACAAGGAGGGATTAAGGCGAGATATTTCCACTACTTAGAAATACAGAAATTAATTCATGAAGTTATGTCTTCTCATAAATTTGATACACTTGTTTGTAAAGAAGATCAATGTCCTGTGATAACTACTTTTCTTTATAAACAGAATTTTAATTTTCAGGACTTCTATAATTATTTCAAGAAAAATGGGTTTATCTTATACAATGGAAAGCTAACTGATTATGATGCTTTTCGTATCGGTAATATTGGAGATATTACCAAAAATGATATCCAAGTATTTAAAAAAGTTTTAAACCATTATTTTGAAGAGGTAAAATAAATGAAAATAGAAAAATTTATTAACGGTATGGAGAACATAGGTATTAAAAATTATATTGGTGTTCCAGATTCAACCTTAAAGCCGTTATGTGATTATTTAAATAGCAGTAAAAATCAAGTAAATCATATGGTTCCGGTGAACGAAGGTGCTGCTGTTGCTTTAGCTGCAGGACGATATCTTGGAAATAAGGAACTGAGTTGTGTATATATGCAAAATAGTGGGATTGGTAATGCTATTAACCCTATTGTAAGTTTAATAAATGAAAAAGTATATGACATTCCAATGTTATTTGTAATTGGATATAGAGGAGAACCAAAAACGAAAGATGAACCGCAACATGTCTTTCAAGGTGAAATCACATTGCCTCTTTTACAATTATTAGGAATCAACTATTCCGTAATATCTAATGAAATTGATGATTATACTTTTTCGGGCATCCTAGAATCAGCAAAAATCAGTCTGAATAATAATAAGCAGTATGCTATCGTTGTGAAAAAAAATACTTTCATAAACGAAAATCATTTTACTTTTGAAAATGGATTTCACCTAAATAGAGAAACTGCTATCAAAGCGATTATTTCAAGTATAAATAAAAATGATTTAATAGTTACAACAACAGGTAAAATTTCACGTGAAGCGTATGAACAAAGTAACAACCTTTATGGTGAGCATAATCAGCTTTTCTTAACTGTGGGGTCTATGGGACATGCATCTATGATAGCGTTAGGAATCGCACAGACAAATCCAAACAGACGTGTCTATTGCATTGATGGTGATGGCGCCGCTTTAATGCATATGGGCTCTATGAATTATATCGCTAATCAGAAATGTGAAAATCTGGTTCATATCGTATTAAATAATAATGCACATGAATCTGTTGGGGGAATGCCTACTGATTGTCCATTAACGGAGTATGCTAATTTAGCTGTTGCATTAGGATATAAAAACTGCTTACATATTACATCATTAAAGGATTTAAGAACAGCGCTTCAACAGACAAAAGCTCTTTCTGGCTCAACTTTTATTGAGGTTAAAGTATCTATAGAATCAAGATCTAATCTAGGAAGACCTTCAGAAAGTGCTGTCATGAATAAGATAACATTTATGAAATATATAGAAGGAGACGAATAAATATGAATACTATATACGCTTGTTTTTCTACAGATATAATTCATGAAGGGCATATAAATATTATAAAAGAGGCAAAAAAATATGGTGAAGTAATTATTGGTGTATTAAGCGATGAGGCAATGGTAAAGTTTGACAGATTTCCCACTATCCCTTTAGAAGAACGTATACGTCAAATTAAACAAATTAGAGAAGTAGACAAAGTTATCATACAGAATACTGTTTCATATAAGGAAAATCTAATTAAATATAAACCAAACTATGTTATACATGGAGATAATTGGAAATACAATATTCAACAAACTATTAGAAGCGAAGTTATCGATCTTTTAAATGAATGGAATGGTCAACTGATAGAAATTCCATATACATCTAACGATGAGGTAAAGCATATTGATAAAATCATGAGAGAGAAATTATCAATGCCTGAATTTCGCAGAAAGAGACTTAAACAACTACTGCATATAAGACCTATTGTGAAAGCTTTAGAAGTGCATAGCGGCATCACTGCATTAATAGCTGAAAAAACAATTGTTGAAAACAATGGAGAGCTTGATCAATTTGATGCTATGTGGATTAGTAGCCTTTGTGATTCAACCGCCAAGGGAAAACCGGATATTGAAATAGTTGATATGTCTAGTAGGATTAGAACCATTGATGATGTTATGGATGTCTCAACAAAACCAATTATATTAGATGGTGATACAGGTGGCCTTATTGAACATTTTGTATATAATGTAAGAACTTTAGAAAGAATGGGTGTATCGGCTGTAATCATTGAAGACAAAACAGGCCTCAAAAAAAATTCGCTCTTTGGCACAGATGTCGTTCAAACACAGGATACCATTGAAAATTTTTGTGCTAAAATCAAAGCAGGTAAGAGTATCCAATTAAGTGATGACTTTATGATTATTGCAAGAATAGAGAGCCTTATACTTGAAAAAGGTATGGCTGATGCATTAGCACGAGCTTTTGCATATGTAAATGCCGGTGCTGATGGCATTATGATTCACTCAAGAAAAAAAGATCCTACTGAAATATTTGATTTCTGTGATTCCTTTCGTAAAAAGAATAAAAATACTCCGATTATTGTTGTACCGACATCATTTAATACAGTAACTGAAGAAGACTTAGCTAATCATGGCATCAATATCGTTATTTATGCTAATCAGTTAACTAGAAGTGCGTTCCCTGCGATGCAAAGGACAGCAGTCAGTATATTAAAGCATCATCGAGCAAAAGAGGTTGATGAACAATTAATGCCTATTAAAAGTATTTTAACTTTAATTAACGAGTTATAAATAACATAGTAAACTATATCAACAGAATTTGAAATAAATATGATGAATCTCTAATCCTGATTTTCATATATGCTTCTGCAATTCTCGCATTATACAGTGCTGTATTCTGATTTTTAATATCTTTTGTATACATTCCATAATTGTATAAAGAAAGAAGTTCAATACCATCAGCTTTTCTTAAAATCTCAAACTCATTTATTATTGTAGAAGCAGTTTAATCAGCTTTTTGTATATGCTACTACATTACAACTTAACTGATTTTAAAATTAAGAATATTAAGTTATCAACTAGTTTTGAGGTTAGTTAAGGTGTTTTCATCGGTTAACATAAACCTAAGGGGGTCTGATTTTTCTTTTAAGAAAACTTATTGACAATGAGTATCCCTAAGATATATTTATCTATCACAAAGTGTGTTTAAAATGTGAACGATTTAAAATCAGCACATGTCCAAAAGAAGAGGCAGATACCTAACTAAGTGTATCTGCCTTCTTTGCTCTACATGATTTGTTCTAGAATAAATCATGTACAAATTAGATGGAAGCAATATTATACTTTATTGCCAAGTCATCAGATGTGCTTTCCTTTGAATCAACACTATTTATCTCTTTGGCTAAAGTAAGAGTTAATTCTATTCCATTTAGATAACGTTTTACTATACTTAGTTTTAATTCTTTTGAATATTTATTTTTTTCTTCCCACTATAAAAACTCCCATATCTGCGTTTAATTATTTACGCTGTCTACTGGGGGAAAATCATATCACAAAGCGACTCTGTTTCTTTTTTTATTAGGTTAGAAAATATAAAAAAGTGATAGTGCTTTCAAATGTGCTATGTTATAATGAACATATAAAAAGAAAGATGAGGTGTAAATATGAACAAATTGAAACAAGCTTCTCTTGATCGGATTGATGAAATTGTTGCTAAGCACAAGGATAAAAAAGGTCCTATCAAGTTAATGCTACATGACATTCAAAGCGAAATGGGCTATATTCCATTTGAAGCGATGTACAAAATTGCCGAGGCTACAAATGAGCCGGTGTCAAAAGTTTACGGTGTCGTGACTTTCTATTCACAATTCACAACAAAACCAAAGGGCAAACATATTATCAGTGTTTGCTTAGGAACCGCGTGTTACGTTAACGGGTCGCAGACAATTTTAGATTTATTAGTTGAAATGACAGGTGCGCCGGTTAATGGGACAAGCGAAAATGGTTTGTTTTCAATTGATGCCACAAGATGCGTTGGTGCCTGTGGTTTAGCACCTGTTGTTAGCGTTGATGGAGTTGTGTTTGGTGCTAATAAACAATTAGATGAATTGAAATGTTTAGTGCTTGAGTATATGAAGGAAGATAGCAATGAAGTTATCGCAAATTAAAGAGACTTTGAGATTGGATTGTGTGTATGAGTGCCAAGAGGATTGCGATTTTCTCCATGTTTTCGCTAGTGATTTGATGAGTGATGCTCTAGCGATGATTGATGATGGTGAAACCACATTGTTTTTGACAGGCTTAGTGAATATGCAGTCTTTACGAACAGCAGAGATGTTAGATATTCATACGATTCTCTTTGTCCGTCATAAAACACCTGATGAGGCGATGATTGAAACAGCTAAAGAGTTAGGTTTAAACCTTTATGTAACGTCAATGACCATGTATGAAGCCTGTGGCTTGCTATATAAAGGTGGGATGAAGCCATGAAAAAAGTTTATCATGTCGTTAAAGATGATTATGATGGGGCGGGATTAATCTCAAGTCAGATTAAAAAAATCTTGAAACAGTTAGGCTTAAATACACAATTATTAAGAAATATCGCCATTGCCTGCTATGAAGCTGAAATCAATCTCATTATTCATTCCGATGGTGGCGATGTTACCTTTGAGATAGACGATGACGGTAGGGTCACATTATCCTTTGATGATGTCGGACCGGGAATCCCTGATTTAGACTTAGCCTTAAAACCCGGCTGGTCTACAGCTTCCAGTAAAGCGCGCGACTTTGGCTTTGGAGCCGGTATGGGATTAGTGAATATGAAAAGAGTAGCGACGACCTTTGATATTACATCAAGTCCGAGCGGTACGCATCTTGTGATGCAATTCTATGAATAAGACTTTAATAGGGTATCATTTAGAATCCTGTGAACAGTGTTTAAAATGTATTCGCGCCTGCCCGACTGATGCAATGTATCGTCATCATGAACGCATTGAGATAGATTTAAACAAATGCATCTATTGTGGAAAGTGTATGGAAGTGTGTGAGCGACATGGTTTGAAAACTGAAAACTCTCACATGAGTACAACCTTATCCAACTACGATTATACAGTAGCTCTATTGCCCGGTAGCTTCTTTGCCGACTTTACAAGTGAAAAAGAAGCGGGACGTATGATGAATGCGATTAAGAATCTCGGCTTTGATGAAGTGCTTGATTATAGCGATGTTGAAGGGACGATTTATTTAGAAACCATTCAGATAGCAGAAAAGTCGCAAAACTTAAAAATCGCTTCGTTTTGTCCTTGTATCAATACGTTAATTCAAAAACATTTTCCGATGCTTGTCGAAAAGTTAGTGCCTTTAGATTATCCGGTTGAAGTAGCGGCAAGGCAAGTGCATCAAAGATTAGAAGGTCAATATGAAAAGATAGGTATTTATTCTATTTGCGATTGTGTGGCTAAACAGCTTTTAGCAAAAGAACCATATGGCAACATGGACTCGGCGATTGACCATGTCATGAGCTTATCACATATTTTCCCTAAGGCTAATCGGGCTAAAAATGAGCAGTCTTTGCCTAATCATCTATGTCGTGAAGGTATTTCAAGTGTTGTCAGTGACTTTTATCACTATTATCAAGGCGAGCGGTCTTTACTTAGCGTAAGTGGTCTAGATAGCTGTATGAAGGCTTTGGAATTAGCTGAATTCGGTCATTTAGATGAGATTGGCTTGTTAGGACTATTCGCTTGTCAAGGTGGTTGTATCGGTGGACGCTATTTATGGTCAAATCCATTATGCGGACGCATTCACATGGATAAACTTTCTGCTACTTTGCAAAATGAGGTGGCTAAGTTAGATGATAAGCAAATGGCAAGATTGATTGACTTGACAGAGTATCAGAAAGATAATTTGAATTTTAAAGAAAGAATGCAACGCTTTAAGCGTATCAACAAAATATTAGAAACATTACCGCAATATGATTGTGGGGCTTGCGGTTATCCTAACTGTAAAGCATTGGCAGAAGCCATTGACAACGGTAAAATCAGTGATGATGCTTGCCGTGTCAAGAAAGAAGGAGGCCATTAACCATGCCTTTAAATCAAATAGAAGGAATCACTAAAATCAACAGTGTGCCATTAAAAGAACCTAAGGATCTTTATATCGGAGATTTGCTTAGCTGTGTTATGGCTAATATCGAAGAAGGTAGTCTATGGCTGACAACACAGACAAATTTGAATGTTATTGCCATCGGACATCTCCATGAATTAGCCGGTATTATTTTTGTGGAAGATATGCAACCTGAAGATGCGGTTATTCAAAAAGCGAAAGAATGTCAAATCGCTTTATACACATATCCTAAAAGTGCTTACCATTTAGCCCTTGAGATTACGAAGATGGGACTTGCTTATGTATTATGATTTGCATATCCATTCGGCGCTTTCGCCTTGCAGTGATGATAGTATGACGATTCATAATATCATCAATATGAGTTTGTTGAAAGGTTTAGATTTAATCGCTATTACCGATCACAATTCATTGCTGCAACAAGACTGTTTTTTGAAAGCTGCTAAAGGCAAAATTGCCATCTTGATAGGTGTTGAAATTCAGACAAGTGATAAAGTTCATGTCTTGGGTTATTTTCCGGTAAAGACAGATTTAAAACCTATTCAGCGTTATTTGGATCAGCATTTATTTACCCAGATGAATCAACCGGAATACTATGGCAATCAGTTAATTTTAGATGAGAACGATCGTGTTGTTATGGTTGAAGATCGCCTTTTAATCGGTTCTTTAGATAGAACCTGCAAAGAAGTCATCGATGATATTCATGCTTTTGGCGGTAAAGCCATTTTGGCTCATGTCTATCGTAAATACGGCTATATTGCAACTTACGGTAAGCTAGATATTGATTTAGCTTTTGATGGCATTGAAGTTCAAGCGAAAGATTATTCACGGCTTTTGAAGATGTATCCTGAAGTAGCTCAACGTTTAATCTTGCACAATAGTGATGCCCACTATCTAGGAGATATTCATGAACCGGAATATCGGTTAACTCAAGAGGCCTATCATTTTTTGAAAGGAGATGCCAAATGCCTGATATAGCGATGCACTTATTAGATATTATTTTTAATTCGATTCGTGCTAAGGCCCGTCTGATTAAAATCTATATTGAAGATTCTCAAAAGGAAGATAAAATTGTTTGTCGAATAGAAGATGATGGCTGTGGTATGGACGAGCAAACGCAAATCGAAGTACAGAATCCGTTTTTTACCACAAGAACAACTCGTGATGTGGGATTGGGTATTCCGTTGTTTAAACAAGGGGCTTTACAGACGGGTGGACAATTCCATCTAGCTTCTAAATTAGGTGAAGGTACAGTGATTGAAGCGATTTATGTTAAATCAAATATAGATTGTCCTAGTTTAGGCGATTTAGCTGAAACATTAGTCACATTGATTCAGGCTGATGAAAAAATAGCCTATGAAGTTGATTATAGATGGGACGAGGGCAGTTTTGAATTAAAGACAGAAGCTATTAAAGAAATCCTAGATGGTGTGCCAATTAACGAACCGAACATCATTTTATGGTTAAAAGAATATATAAAGGAGGGAATTCAAAGATGAAATCATTGGAAGATTTAAAAAGAATCAGAGAGGAAGCTAAACGCAAAATGACCATGCGTCTTGATGGCGACACAACTTATCGTGTTGTTGTGGGTATGGCAACTTGCGGGATTGCGGCGGGAGCCAGACCGGTTTTAAATGAGTTAGTTGAACAAGTAGCGGCTCATAATCTGCCGGTAACCATTACGCAAACAGGCTGTATCGGGTGCTGTGCTTTAGAACCTATCGTTGAAGTCTTTGATAAAGAAGGCAATAAAACAACTTATGTCTATATGGACGCAAAAAAGGCCAAAGAAATCGTAGAACGACATTTGATGCATGATGAAATCGTTGAAAGCTATACGATTGGTGCTAATCAATAGGGAGGGTGAGTTATGGAAAGAATACAAGTTTTAGTATGTGCCGGAACAGGGTGTAGTATTGGTAACTCATCTGCTTTGGTTAAAAAGTTTGAAGAGGAAATTCGTTCTTTCGGTTTAGAAAAAGAAGTATCTGTCAAAAAGACGGGGTGTTTAGGTCTATGTGGCGTAGGTCCGAATGTTTCAATTTATCCAGATAATATCATTTATAAAACAGTTCAAATAGAAGATGTCGCTGAGATTGTACAGGAGCATTTCTATAAAGGACGACCGGTTAAACGCTTAATGATTGATGAAGGAGATCAGCCTCAAGAAGAAATCTTTGATGTAAATAAAACACGTTTCTATGCTAAACAAAAACGTGTGGCATTGAAAGACTGCGGTGTCATCGATCCGGAAAATATCGAAGAATATATCGCTAAAGACGGCTATGTAGCTTTAGGTAAAGCTTTAACTGAAATGACCCCACAACAAGTCATTGACGAAATTACAAAGAGTGGGCTTCGCGGTCGTGGTGGCGGTGGCTTCTTAACCGGACGCAAGTGGCAATTCGCATATAACGAAGTAAGCGATGAGAAATATGTCATCTGTAATGCCGATGAGGGAGATCCGGGAGCTTTTATGGATCGTTCAATCTTGGAGGGAAATCCTCATGCGGTGTTAGAGGCAATGACGATTGCCGGTTATGCGATTGGTGCGCATCATGGTTATATCTATATTCGTGCCGAATATCCGATTGCAGTTGAACGTTTAAATACAGCGATTAAACAAGCCAAAGAATATGGTTTGTTAGGTGAAAATATCTTTGGTTCAGGTTTTGATTTCGGTTTAGAAATTCGTTTAGGCGCAGGAGCGTTTGTTTGCGGTGAGGAAACAGCGTTGATTAAATCTATTGAAGGTGAACGTGGTATGCCTAATCCAAAACCGCCATTCCCGGCTCAAAGCGGTGTTTGGGGGAAACCGACGATTATCAATAATGTTGAAACTTATGCTAATATTGCTCAAATTATTAAAAACGGCGCTTATTGGTTTAAATCTATCGGAACAGAAAGTTCTACAGGTACAAAGGTATTCGCATTAGGCGGTAAAATTACTAATACCGGCTTAGTGGAAGTACCGATGGGGACAACCTTGCGAGAAGTCATTTATGAAATTGGTGGGGGTTGTCCAAACCATAAAAATTTCAAAGCTGTTCAGACCGGCGGACCATCAGGTGGATGTCTGACAGAGGACCAATTAGATGTTCCAATTGGCTTTGATGAGTTAGTGAAGTTAGGCTCTATGATGGGGTCAGGTGGAATGATCGTTTTAGATGAAGATAACTGTATGGTTGACGTTGCACGTTTTTATCTCGACTTTATCGTTGATGAATCTTGCGGTAAATGTAGTCCATGCCGTATCGGTACTAAACGTTTATTAGAATTATTAAATCAGATTTGTGAAGGTGAAGGGACATTAGAAACCTTAGATGAATTAGAAAGTTTATGTTATACCATTAAAGAAACGGCTTTATGTGGCTTAGGTCAATCAGCTCCAAACCCGGTATTATCTACTTTAAAAATGTTCAGAGATGAATATATTGCCCATGTCGTAGATAAAAAATGTCCGGCTGGCGTATGTAAGGCTTTATTGAGTTACGAAATCAATCCTGACTTATGTCGTAAATGTGGTCTATGTGCACGTCAATGTCCGGTTAGTGCAATATCCGGTCGTGTCGGTAAAGAGGTTTATCATATTGATCCTGAAAAATGTATTAAGTGTGGTAGCTGTGTTCAGGCATGTCACTTTAATGCAATTGAAAGAAAGTAGGAGGTGGCAGCAATGACGAAAAAAATACACTTACAAATCAACAATCGCCTTGTTGAAGCAGATGAGGGCATGACGATCTTGGAAGCCGCAAAGGTCAATGGGATTCATATTCCAACACTATGTTATTTAAAAGGTTTGACAGGCGATGGTGCTTGTCGTGTTTGTCAGGTAGAGGTTGAAGGTGCGAGAAATTTATGTGCCGCTTGTGTTTATCCAATCAGTGAGGGTATGAAAGTTTATACGCATACAAAACGTGTTTTAGATGCCAGAAGAAATGTGTTAGAATTGATTATTTCTAATCACTCTAAAGATTGCTTATCTTGTATTCGAAACACTAACTGTGAATTACAGCGTTTATCACAAGAGTTAGGTGTACGTGAGGACTATTATAAAGGAAGTCATACACCACCGACATTTGATGAAGTATCACCCGGAATTGTTCGTAACACCAGCAAATGTATTCTTTGCGGACGCTGTGTTGAAGCGTGCCGTCAATTCCAAGGCTTAGGTGTTTTAGGCTTTATCGATCGTGGCTTTAAAACGAAAGTCGGACCGGTTTATGATAAGAGCTTTGCTGAAGTTAACTGTATTCAATGTGGACAATGTATCAACGTTTGTCCGGTTGGGGCATTAACTGAAAAAGAAGAAATTCATGATGTTGTCAATGCTTTGAACAATCCTGAAATGCATGTTGTGGTGCAGACAGCACCGGCAGTTCGTGCAGCATTAGGTGAAGAGTTCGGTATGCCAATCGGTTCTAGGGTAACAGGTAAAATGGTATCAGCCTTAAAATTAGTTGGTTTTGATAAAGTTTATGATACAAACTTCGGAGCTGATTTAACTATCATGGAAGAAGGCTTTGAGTTTATGGATCGTGTTCAAAATCAAGGCACTTTACCGATGATTACTTCATGCTCACCGGGGTGGATTAACTATATTGAGAAAGAATATCCTGATTTATTAGGGCATCTATCTAGTTGTAAATCTCCACATATGATGTTAGGGGCAATTGTGAAATCATATTATGCCCAAAAGAAAGAGATTAACCCTAAAAAAATCTATGTTGTTTCCGTTATGCCTTGTGTTGCTAAAAAAGGTGAAAAAGAACGTCCTCAAATGATTAAAAACGGTATGAAAGATGTTGATGCGGTTATTACAACACGTGAATTAGCGAAATTGATTAAAATGTTCGGTATTGATTTTAAATCATTACCTGATGATGAGTTTGACCAAGATCTATTTGGTGAATATACAGGTGCCGGTGTCATCTTCGGTGCAAGTGGCGGTGTTATGGAAGCGGCTTTAAGAACGGTAGCTGATGAGTTAGCCGGTGAAGAGTTAGACAACTTCGCTTTCAAAAAGGTGAGAGGTACAGAAGGTTTAAAAGAATGTACACTCAATATTGGTGGCATGATTGTGAGAGTTGCCGTTGCTCATTCTATGAAAATGGCTAAGCCTTTATTAGATGATATTCGTGCGGGAGTATCTAAGTATCACTTTATTGAAATTATGGGCTGTCCTGGTGGCTGTATCAATGGTGGTGGACAACCTTATGTCAATGCCGGTATTAGAAACAGTGATGTGGATTATAAGAAACTGCGAGCGGCTGCTTTATATGAAGAAGATGAAGTTTTACCGGTACGTAAATCACATCTCAATCAACAAGTTCAAGATTTGTATGCCGATTTCCTAGGTGCACCAAATTCACCTATAGCACATCATTTATTGCATACAACTTATGAAAAACAAGATAAATTTAAGTTTGAAGATGAAAAATAAGCAAAAGACTCGAACCTAGTTCGAGTCTTTTTTGTAAGCTTATCCTATAGAAAACTAGCTTTAGTTAGCAGTGCGCTTTCTTTACCAAGACCAAAGAAAAAACTTAGCATATCGCTAAGCTCTTTATAGATTACATAAGTTTTATTTCTTTTTATTGTCAATTAAGTTTACAACATCTTGGACGGTTTTCAAATTCATTAGTTCTTCTTCTTCAAAACGAATATCTAATTTTTCTTCAAATTGGAATACCATGTCTGCCAAGTCTAAAGAATCTACGTTTAAATCTTTGAAAGTCGATTCTAATGATAGCTCCTTACCTTTTAGTTTTGGTGCTAATTCTTCTTTAATCATTTCAAATGTATTCATTTTTTTCACCTCGTATTCCTATTATAACAAACACTTTTATAAATTACAATGTTTTACTAAAAAGCAAAGACAGCATTTCACACATAGCTTCTTTCTTATAGCGATAGTATGTAGAACGCGAGTAATAACAGTCCCACCATAAATGCTGTTCTTGCTTAATGAACTCATGCTCAATCACTTCTCGATGATTGGGGTGCAAATGCAATAGAGCATTCTCTATGTAATAAACATATTGGCGATAACTGTTTTGTTTAGATAAGTGATCCAGTAATTTCTGCTCATAGTTTATGAATTGAGAACGGGATCCTTGTTCACGAATTAACATCGTATGTGATGGATAGTATGCCATCGTATCGTTTTCTAAATTGTGTTTAGCGATGTGATACTCTTTGAAGATGGCTTGCAGTGTTTGTTCCTTTTCTTTAAAACTCATTTTTTTAAAGGTGTTTTCTTCCATTTTTTTAGCCTCCCTATCATATATATGGAGACCAAAAGGTAAATGTACTTTAATTAAATTGTGAAATTTTCAAATAATTTGTCAACTTCTTCTTCCGATAGTCCGATTTCCTTTAGATAAGTTCTGGCACTACCGTAATTTTCAGATAAATGATCGAGCATCTTCAACATAAATAAGGGATCTGATAAAAGGAGATGTTGCTTTTCTTTAGAGGCAATCTTCAACAGCTCATCATAGATAGGTTTATTGTTTTCAAAAGACTCAGAATAATCCTTGACAATATCGTAGGCATGACAACCGGCTAAATCTAATAACAAGGCTGAAATAACACCGGTTCTATCCTTGCCGGCAGAACAGTGAAATAAAATCGTTTGATCAATATGTTTTAAAAATAAATCGAAAACTTTTTTGAGATTAGGTTGTAATTGATCTAACATTATGCAATATAAATCACCCATATCTTTAAATTCAATATCATTTTGCGGAACAACAGCCGCATTTTTATCTCCGAAAACGTCCACATGATAATATTGAACGTCCTTATAATCTTTCATTTGATTAGGTGCTTGAAGGATTTCATTTTCACCACGCAAATCAATGATGACACGGACACCATAATTATATAGATAAGCTTTATCTTCCTCGCTTAAGTGAGCAGGGGTTGCAGCTCGAATATATTTATGTGTTTTGGTAAATGAGCCTTCTTGGGTTTCATAGCCTCCTAAATCTCTGGTGTTAAAAATGGAATTTAAGGGAAGTAATCTTTCTTCTCGAGTTAAATACATCATTGCTTTATTTCTCCTTTCAGTTGTTGATATGTTTCTAAATCAATGCCATAATGACCGATTTGTCTAAGACTAGATAAATTATAATCACCGTGAAAATCACTGCCTCCGGTATGTAGAAGCGGATAAATCAACACTTTTTCCAAATCTCCGTCCCGATAAGAAGGGTGCGAGATCTCGACACCTTTTAATCCCCAACTGATATATTTGGGAATTTGTTCAAAGGTTCTATAAGCTCGAGGGTGGGCTAAAATCGGGATACCACCATCTTTTAAGGCAGCTTCTATGGCTTTTTTGATAGGAATATAGGTGATTGGAAATTGTTTTTCTAAACTGTGTTCGCCTTTAAAATATAAGGAATATAAATCCTGATAATGACCATACCCTAATTTCTCTAGGGCTAGGGCGATATGTTGCTTATAGATAAGTCCTTTTGTAAAGGGTTTAACGTCATTATCGTTGATGGCAAAACCTTTTTGTTGCAGGGCTTCAATCATTTTTAAACGCTGAGTTTTGACTTGTTTTCTAAATGGTGTAGTGAGAGCCTTGATATGTTCATGGTTTTCATTTAAACCGTAAACTAATAAATGGACTTTACGCTTCGTTGTTTCATCTATACAGCTTAACTCTATGCCGGTCATCAATTCAACACCTAACAACTTGGCATAATTGGCTAAACTAGGCGTGTAAGTAAAATAATCGTGGTCGGTAATGGCAATTGCTTTAAGTCCTTTTTGAGCAGCTTTTTCAATGACTTCAATAGGTGAAAAAGAGCCGTCACTATAATAGGTATGAAGATGTAAATCTACCAGAAATGTCATAAGTTCACCTTCTTTGTATTTTTTATTATAGCAGTTTACCCACTCATTTTCAAATAATCTTCGTCGATAATTAAAGACAAGAAGACCCTAATTAGTTATAATAAATATGAGGTGGTATGATGATTAAAAATATTGTATTTGATATAGGAAATGTTTTATTAAGTTATCAGCCAAAAAAATATTTAGAAACAAAATATCAGGACGAAAAAATAACCCAAAGGATTATGGAAGAATTATTTTTAAGTCCTTATTGGCTCAAATTAGATGAAGGGACGATGACTCAAGAAGAAGTTTTAGAGCTTTTAGAAGCAAAATACCCTAAAGACCAAAAGATATTTGCACAGGTCTTTGAGGGCTTAGATGAATTATTGCCTAGAATTGAATCTAGCTTTGTGTTTGTTAAGGAAATGAAAGGTTTAGGTTATCATTTATATCTGTTATCTAATCTACATTTAAAAGTATGGGAGCACTTATCTAAGCAACAAGATTTTCAAACACTTTTTGATGGTTATGTGATTTCCAGTCAAGAAAAGTTAATGAAACCTCATCAAGAAATTTACCAATGTCTATTAGAACGCTATCACCTGAAAGCTGAAGAAACATTATTTTTAGATGATGTTCAGGCAAATATTGATGGGGCAAAAAAGGTCGGTATAAACGGTATTATATTTACTCATATCGATGAGGTAAGGCAAAAAGCTTCTCAATTAGGCTATTTGAAGTAAGCCTAAAATATGGTACAATAAGGATAGGGAGATGATGAAAAATGTATAATTTTGATAAAAAGATTGATCGCTGTAATACTGATTGCATTAAGTGGGATACGTTTGAAGCTTCGAATATCAGCAAAGACACTTTGCCGATGTTTATTGCGGATATGGATTTTGAGGTTTTACCTGAAATAAGTCAAGCATTAGACAAAAGAGTTCGTCAAGTTGTCTATGGTTATACAACGACAACTGACCACTATTATCAGGCTATTCAAGACTGGTTCAAAAATAGACATCATTGGGATATTCAAAAAGATTGGATGATTTCTATGAATGGCGTTGTACCGGCTATCAACGCCGGCGTTCAGGCACTGACACATATTGATGATAGTATCATGATTTTTTCACCGGTTTATATGCCTTTTAAAGCTGCGATTGAAAGTAATCAACGCCGTTGTGTAGAAAGCCATTTAGTTTTAGAGAATGGGCGATATACCATCGATTATGCGGATATGGAAAATAAAATCGTATCAGAAAATGTTAAGGCACTTATCTTCTGCAATCCTCATAATCCGGTTGGCAGAGTTTGGACAAAAGATGAATTAACACGACTAGTTGATATTTGTGTTAAACATCATGTTTGGATTATCAGTGATGAAATTCATCATGATTTTGTCTTCAAGCCAAATGTTTATACGCCTGTAGCTAATATCAATGAACAAGCTGCGATGATGACCATTACTTGTACGGCACCCGGTAAGACTTTTAATCTAGCAGGATTACAGACAGCTAATACGATTATTTCAAATATTGAAGTGAAAGAAAAGTTTATGAAAATTTTAGATAGCTGGGGCTGTTCTCATGGTTCTAATATGATGGGAGTAGCGGCTTGTGAGGCGGCTTACACGCATGGGGCTTTGTGGGTAGATGAATTAGTCGACTATGTGCAAGGCAATATGACATATGTGGAAAGTTATATTCAAAAAAACATTCCTCATGTCCAAATGATTCACCCTGAAGGTTTATATTTGGCATGGATTGATTTGCGTGCATTGAATATGACCGATGAGGCATTAAGAAATTTCTTGATTGAAAAAGCTAAAGTATGGCCAAATGCGGGCGAATGGTTTGGTGCTGATGGCAGTGGGTTTGCCAGAATTAACTTAGCTTGTCCAAGAAGTCAAGTAGAAAAGTTTGTTAAACAGTTGGAACAAGCGGTTAAAGCGTTGTATGTAGGCGTTTAGTTTAATACGCATTAACAATAGAATATATCAAAGGAGAAGGATTAAATGCAATATAAGGTATTAGGTGATTCAGATTGTCCGCTCATTCACGTTGAGTTAGGTTTTAATGAAAAAATAAAAATTGAAAGAGGAGCGATGGCTTATCTTTCAAATGTTGAATTAGAAGGAAAGATGAATAGTTCTAAAAAAGGGTTCGGTGGTGTTTTAAGCGCGATTGGTAGAAGCCTATCTAGTGGTGAAAGTATGTTTGTTACGCACGCAAGAGGTATCAGCAATGATGGCTATATCGGTATTGCACCTGCGATTCCGGGCAAAATTTACTGTCTTCATGTCACAAGAGAAACACAGTATCGTTTAAATACCGGAGCGTTTTTAGCCTGTGATGAAAGTGTTGATTACGTTATGAAATCCCAAGATATCGGTAAAGCGTTCTTTTCCGGAACGGGCGGATTATTTGTCATGGAAACGCATGGCGAAGGGGATATTTTAGTAAGTGCTTTTGGAGATATTGTCGCTTTAGAAGTTACACCGCATAAACCTTTAACGATTGACAATGAACATATTGTGGCATGGGATTCTTCCTTAGACTACGACATTCATATTGCGAGTGGCACATTTGGGTTTAAAACCGGTGAAGGATTAGTGAATGAGTTTAAAGGTGAGGGGAGAGTTTTAATACAGACAAGAAATATTCATAATTTGGCTGAGGCTATTCAACCGTTCTTACCAACATCTACATCTAATTAAATCATTGATAGAGGATTTAAAGCTTGGTAGCTATGGGCATAGCTTATAATCTATAAAGATTATTAAAGAGAATTATATATAGAAAAACAAAGAAAAGGGAAGCTTTAATAAGCTTCCTAACAATTCCATTTAATATTGACAGGGTGTGCTTCGTTGCTGATAGCCACCTTTTTAAGACGTTCTAAAATATGGACTAATTCTTGACTGGCTAGTTGATTATAAGTGTCTTTATCCTCTTCAAGTCCGGCTTGGTAATAAGCCATACCACAAGCCCCATAAAAACAAAAGCCTAAAGCGTTGGTTGGTGTAGTGATGGTTGCCATAGCTGTACTGATTGCTCTGGCGAAAGCTTGGGCAACGGGTATTTGACACTTTTGAGCGATTGCTCGAGCTTCTTTAATGGCTAGTTTAACTTCGGATATTTTAATTTCTTTAGCTAAGTATTGTGCACATACTGCCATTAAATCGGTTAAAGTGTCATCATTAGTTATTTCTACATAAAGTGGTAAATAATTTTCTTTGACATATTCATAAGCCCATTGGCTTAAGGTTTCTTTGCTTTGGGTTTGCATAAGAGCCATGAGTTCGATTATGGCAGGATCATCTAATTCACCCATCATTTTTCTTAATTTTGCCATCGTCCAAGCCTCCTTCATCTTATTTTAGTCTAGCTGATTTATTTTCAAAAAGCAATGATTTTTATCCATATATCTACTCAGATTCAATATGGTAAAAGTTAAGCCTAGCTCTATTGAGCTAGATATTAGGATAAAGTTTGAGTTAGGATTAGAATAAAGATGAATTGGAGAGTAAAATAAAAGAGATAAATAGTGATGAATAAGGGGGAACGAGCAATATTTTCTATAAAATAAAAACCAATCCTTATGGATTGGTTAACATCTCAATGGTGGGCCTGAATGGACTCGAACCAACGACCTCACCCTTATCAGGGGTGCGCTCTAACCACCTGAGCTACAGGCCCATT